>WBZS01000242.1_pt2 | contig 37210 bp, 33 predicted proteins | sample 5204201 | NCBI WGS metagenome assembly WBZS01 (sample SAMN12344357, study PRJNA552823) | activated sludge metagenome | biome: Activated sludge suspended growth; feature: Nitrification reactor; material: Wastewater; isolation source: activated sludge from nitrification reactor of wastewater...
GGCCTGCCGTACTACGCCAGCGCGGCGCTGATGCTGGTGGCCACGCTGATCGCCGCGCGCTTTTTCCGCCGCCACCCCGGCCCCGCCAAGGCCACGCCATGAGCCACGACAAGATCCTGATCCTCGACTTCGGCTCGCAAGTCACGCAACTGATCGCGCGCCGCGTGCGCGAGGCGCATGTGTACTGCGAGATCCATCCCCACGACATGGCCGAGGCGGCGATTCGTGCCTTCAACCCCAAGGGCATCATCCTGTCGGGCAGCCATGCCAGCACCTACGAAGACCACCAACTGCGCGCGCCCGAGGTGGTCTGGCAGCTCGACGTGCCGGTGCTGGGCATTTGCTACGGCATGCAGACCATGGCGGTGCAGCTCGGCGGCGCGGTCGAATGGAGCGACCGGCGCGAATTCGGCCCGGCCACGGTGCGCGCGCGCGGCCACAGCACGCTGCTGCGCGAGATTGAAGACCGCCGCACCGCCGAAGGCCACGGCCTGCTCGACGTCTGGATGAGCCACGGCGACAAGGTCACCCGGCTGCCGCCCGGCTTTGCGCTGATGGCCTCGACCGACAGTTGCCCGATCGCCGGCATGGCCGACGAGATCCGCGGTTACTACGGCGTGCAGTTCCACCCCGAAGTCACCCACACGCGCCAAGGCCGCGCCATCATCGAGCGCTTTGTGCTTGGCGTGTGCGAGGCGCACCCCGACTGGGTGATGTTCGACCACATCGCCGAGGCGGTGGACGCCATCCGTGCCCAGGTTGGCGACGACGAGGTCATCCTCGGCCTGTCCGGCGGCGTCGATTCCAGCGTCGCCGCGGCATTGATCCACCGCGCGATCGGCGAGCAACTGACCTGCGTCTTTGTCGACCACGGCCTGCTGCGGCTGAACGAAGGCGCGCTGGTGCGCGAGATGTTCGAAGGCCGGCTGCACGCCCGCGTCATTCACGTCGACGCCAGCGCCGAGTTCATGGCCGCGCTGGCCGGCGTCAGTGACCCCGAAGCCAAGCGCAAGGTGATCGGCCGCGAATTCGTCGCCGTGTTCCAGCGCGAGGCCGAAAAGCTCAAGGCCGGCGGCGCCGGCCACCGCGGCGCAAAGTGGCTGGCGCAGGGCACGATCTACCCCGACGTGGTCGAGTCCGGCGGCACCCACAGCAAGAAGGCGACCATCAAGAGCCACCACAACGTCGGCGGCCTGCCCGCCACGCTGGGCCTGAAGCTGCTGGAGCCGTTGCGCGACCTGTTCAAGGACGAGGTGCGCGAACTTGGCGTGGCACTCGGCCTGCCGCCCGAAATGGTCTACCGCCACCCTTTCCCCGGCCCCGGCCTGGGCGTGCGCATCCTCGGCGAAGTGAAGGCCGACTACGCCGAACTGCTGCGCCGCGCCGACGCCATCTTCATCGACGAACTGCGCGCCACCATCGACCCGGCCAGCGGCAAAAGCTGGTACGACCTGACCAGCCAGGCCTTTGCCGTCTTCCTGCCGGTCAAAAGCGTCGGCGTGATGGGCGACGGCCGCACCTACGACCACGTGGTCGCGCTGCGCGCGGTGCAAACCAGCGACTTCATGACCGCCGACTGGGCCGAACTGCCCTATGCCCTGCTGAAGAAGGTGTCGAGCCGCATCATCAACGAAGTGCGCGGCATCAACCGCGTCACCTACGACATCAGCAGCAAGCCGCCGGCGACGATTGAGTGGGAATGATCCAAGATCGTCCCAAGGTGCTTCCGGCCATCCCAGAACAATCCGATTTCGCAGTGGGGACAAGTACTTGGCGTCCAAGTTCGTCCCATGCGATCAGATCGCCTTCCCAGGTGTCCTGACGGTTGATTTCGGCCGCCGCGCGTGCGGGATGAAGAAGCGGGCCAAATAACCGCTTAGCGGCTGCCTTGGCGGACCATGCATCGCCCGGCTCACCCAGCCGTGTCGCGTGTGGTGGCTTGCACCGGCGCGTCAGCCAGCAACTGTCCGATCACCGCACCCATATGCAAGTCATCGATCTGGCCGAAGTGGCTCAGTTGAATGTGACCGTGCCGATCAAAGACCACAACACTGGGCGTACCGCGCAGTCCATAAGCCTGCATCGTCAGCGGCACGGGGCTGCCAGGATCGGCTTGGTCGACACCGACAGGAAAGGCAATCCGGTACTCGTCCAGGAATACACGCAGCGCCTGAGGACCCATCACGTCGTGGTGTTCGAAGACGGTGTGCAAGCCGATCACCGCGACCTGTTCCTGCGGGAAAAGCCGGTGAATGCGCAACGCCTGGGGCAAGCCGTGGGACACGCAGCCTGGGCACAGCATCTGAAAAGTGTGCAGCACGACGACCCGACCGCGCAGGCCATCCAAGGTCACCGGTTGCGCTGCGTTGAGCCACTGGCTGACCTGCAGGGGCGGCGGGAGGTGATCGGTGGTGGCCATGTTTGCGCTCGGTGACTTTTTCAGCGTTGCCCAGATCGACATTGTGAAGGTCGGGACGGAGCTCGGCGCTGGTGGCTTGCGGGATCACGGCCAGGTCGATCGGCACGCCGGCCCGCTCGGTGCGGTCGAGCAAATCGAGCAGGCGCGCGTCGCGTTCGACGTCGGCCTTGGCGTAGAGCGTGTAAACGCGCCGGTCGCGCAAGCGCAGCTTGACACGGCGCAGGCGCGCAGCTCGGGCACCACCTGAGCCAGACACGCGTCGTGCTGGGCATACACGCCGCCGAAGGTCGCGGCGACCTCGTCGAGCGCCTGTGCGCGCAGCGCACCCGCGTCGCCAAGCAGCCGCCGCGCGCCGAGCTTGGGATCGTTGGGCAGCCAGTAGGCCAGCATGTCGAGCGCGGCGTCGTGCTGCACCGTGGGACCGGCGGGTGAGGCCACCCACCGGGCCTGCAGGGCCTTGGCATGGCGAGGCGCGGCTTCGCCATCACGCAGGAAGCACGCACCGACGTACTGCTCGAAAACCCGGCCGTCGCGTGCGTCACGCAGCTGCAACCGGTAGGACACGCTGCAACTGCGCTGCGGCCGGTAATTGACGCGGTCCACCGCGCAGCCAATGAGCCGCATGTCGCCGCGCAGTGCGTCGGCGAAGGTGCGCGCCATGGCGCAGGCATCCAGCGCGCCCCGGGCTTTCGCGCCGCCAGGCGCGCTTGCACGACAGCAGCGAGCGCGCGCGAGCGTGGCTGCCGAGCTGGAAGTTGAGCGTGTCGTCGTGCGCAGTTGGCGCGCGCAGCCAGTCGCAGCAGATCCAGTAGCGGCGATCGCCGAGGACGATGCAACGCTCATGCACCGCGTCGTACTCGTGGCTGCATGCGCGGCCGTGCAGCAAGTCGAGCGCAGCGCCATGGTGGCTTTCAAGCAGCGTGGCATGCGGGGCCGGACAGGGCCAGCAACTGCGCCGCCTCTTCGATCGACAAGCCGGCGAAGGCGCGCAGGCGCACCAGCTCGTGCAACTCGGTGTCGATGCGTTGCAGCCGCTGCAGCGCCGCGTGCAGCGCGTCGAAACGGTCTTCGTCGTAGCGCTCGGCGGCAAAGTCCATGCCGGTGGCCAGCGTCACCTCGATCTGGCCGCCGCCGCGCTTGTGCGCCTGGCGTTGGCACAACTGGTCGATCAGCACATGGTCCATCGCCCGCGCCGCGTAGCCGAAGAACACCCGCCGCGAGGCCAGGTGCCGCGGCAGGCTGCCGGCGAGGCCCAGCCAGGCTTCGTGCACCAGGGCATGGGCATGCGACAGCGCCGCGCAGACCTGGATGAATAGCTGCAGCCGGCGTGCGATGGTCAGCCGCTGCGCGTCGCACCACTGTTCGATGCGCAGCCCGTCGATGTGTTCGAGCACCAGGAACGGCGTGCCGGCAGGCAGCGCGCCGGCGTCGAGCAGGCGAGCGATGTTGGGGTGCGCCAGCCGGCCCAGCAGTTGGCCCTCGCGCCGGAAGCGCGCCATTCGTTCGGCCTGCAGCGACGCCGACAGCAGCTTGATCGCCACCTGGCCTTCTCGAAGCGGCCGTCGGCGCGATCGGGCCAGCCAAGCCAGACCTGGCCCATGCCGCCTTCGCCAAGCAGGCGGCCAAATCGGTAGGCACCGACCTGCTGGCCGGCCAGATCGATGGCCGGTTGCAGGGGCAGCGCCGGCGGCTCGACCGTGCCGGCGCGGGTGGGTTGTTCGGCATGGCCGGAAAGCTTCCACCAGGGCCGGCAGACCGACAACCCAAATTTGGCGATCGTTGCACGTCGGCCGGCCAAAGGTGATTCGCATTGCAACCGCGGTGACCGATCCGCACCAGGTCCGCATCTGGCATCCTTCGGGGCGGTCTGCACAGCGCGTGGCCGATGGTGGTGCGAAGCCGGAACCTGTTGGTGAGTGCACAAGCGTTCGAGTTTCTTGACTATTGCCTGCGGCCGTCGCTGCGACAGCTCAGCCGCGCTGGGGCGCCACTGGCGCTCGGCTCGCGCGCCTACGAGTTGCTGCACTACCTGGTGAGCCACGCCGGGCGCGTGGTGCCGCGCGACGAGCTGATGCGCGCGGTGTGGCGCGACTCAGTCGTTGGCGACAACAACCTGAACGTGCAGGTCGCCGCGCTGCGCCAGTTGCTCGGACGCGCGGCGGTGCTCACCGTGCCAGACCGCGGCCTGCGCTTCGGGCACCCGGTGCGGACGGTGGACGACACCGACCCCGCGCCCGCGTTGCCGGCGCGGCCCTCGGTGGTGGTGCTGCCATTTGACGACCTTGGCGCCGAGCCGCGCTGGGGGTGGTTTGCCGACTGCATCGTCGAAGACGTGACGACCGCGCTGTCGCGCTTTCGCGACCTGTTCGTGGTCGCGCGCAACTCGGCCTTTGCCTGGCGCGCACCGGTCGGCCAGGCGCGCGACGTGCGCAGCATCGCGCGCGTGCTCGGCGTGCGCTACGTGGTCGAGGGCAGTGTGCGCATCGTCGGGACACAGGTGCGCGCCACGGCGCAGTTGATCGAGGCGGCCTCGGGCAGCCATGCCTGGGCCGAACACATCGACGGCGTGGTCGACGACCCGTTTGCGGTGCAGACGCGCATCGCCACCGGCATCGCGATGGCGCTGGCGCCGCAGATCGACGCGGCCGAGGCGTCGCGGATGCGCCGCGCGCCGCCGGCCGACCTCGGCGCGTTCGGGCTGGCCCAGGCGGCGTGGGCGGTGGTCTCGGCCGGCGAAATGGCGTTCGACACCGGGCCGCGCAACCGCGCCGCGGCGCTGGCCCGCGCGGCGCTGGACGCCGACCCGTCGTGCGGCCTGGCCTGGCGCGTGCTTGCGAATGTGCAGTGGTGGCACGCCTACCACGGCAGCACCGATGACTTTGCCGGCACCGTGGCCGCGGGGCGCGAGGCGGCCGACGCCGCCATCGCCATCGACGCGCAAGACCACCATGCGTGGCGGCAGAAGGCACTGCTGACCTTCATGGCGCAGCAGCCGGCCACCGGGCTGGCCGCGTTGCGGCATGCGCATGGGCTCAATCCGAACTGCGCGGTGACGCAGTCCTGGCTCGGCCTGAACGAAGCCCTGCATGGCGACGCCGCGCGCGGCGTGCCGCTGGCCGAGGCCGCGCTGCGCGCCAGCCCGCGCGACCCGGCGCGCGGCCAGATGCTGTGCGCACTGGGGTTTGCGCAGTTCGCCGCGCGCGACTACGGCGGCGCCGCGGCGTCGGCGCAGGCGGCCAGGCTGGGCATGGTCAACGCCACGCCGCCGCTGGTGCTGGCCGCCATCGCCCAGGTCGGCTGTGACGACCTCGCCGCCGCGCGCGCGACCTTTGTCGAGCTGAACCAGACCGCGCCGGCGCTGGCGGCCGCGCGCCTGGCCGGGCGCTGGCTCTCGACCAACCCCGACTACCACACCCGCGCGCACACCTTTTTGCGCGTGGCCGCCGGGCTGGTCCCGCCGCAGGCGGCCGACGCGCTGCGATAGCCCCCCTTGCCGCGGGGCCGGCCGCGCGGCCGGCATTGGATTTAGTCCTCATTACCAGAACATGTGGCCGCCGGCCGCGGGCTACGCAAGCATTGCGGGTGGCGCCCACGGCGCGACGTTGCAGTCAATTGCCGCCGGGAATTGCAGACCATCAACTTGAACGCGCAAGTTGAGTCATAGAGCCGCTTTAGTTTGCTTTAGCGCGCCTTGTAGCCACCGGCCGCAGGCTGCGCAAGCATGGTGGCTGGCGCCCACGGCGGGGCGTTCGAGGAGAGTCACCGATGGCCACCGAATACAGCTCGCGGCGGGGTTGCGTGGTGCCGGGCGCGCCCGGCTACACCAGCCAGCAAGGCTCGGTGTATGCGCCGGGCATCAGCGCCGAGACAGTCGGCTCCAAGGCGGTGTTCCTGGGCATGGTGACGATTGCGCCGCACGGCCGCACCAAGGCGCACCTGCACGAATTCCATGAGTCCGCCTTCTACCTGCTGAGCGGCGAGGCGGTCCTGCTGTGTACCGGCCCGCGCCTCGAACACCGCGCGACGGCGCGTGCCGGCGACTACCTTTTCATTCCGGCCAACGTGCCGCACGTGGCGGTCAACCGCGGCGCCTCGCCCGCGGTCTTCATCGGCGTGCGCAACGAGCCCACGGCGCAGGAGAGCGTGGTCATGCGCCCTGAGTTGGATGGTTTGGTGCCATGAGCGCCTACGTGATCTTCGACGTCGAGATCCGCGGCATCGAGCGCTACCAGGCCTTCATGCAGGGTGTCAAGCCAGCGCTGGACGCCGCGGGCGCGCGCTACCTGGCGCGCGGTGGCGCGCACCAAGTCCACGAGGGCGACTGGGTGCCGCGTCGCATCGTGCTGCTTGAGTTCCCGTCGGTCGCGGCGTGGGAGGCCTTCTACAACGGCCCGACCTACCAGGGCCTGAAGTCGATTCGCGACGCGTGCAGCTCGGCGCGGCTGGTCGCGGTGCAGGGGCTTGAGTGAAGCGCGCGACGCCCGAAAACGCCCCGCCTTTGTGTCGTTCAACCAAGCCCAAAGGAGACCGCATGAACCACCGTCTTGATCAATGGCACGGTTCGGCCCGCTGGCTGCTCGTCCCGCTCGGGCTCGCGTTGTCGGCCTGCGCCACGCCACCAACCGTGGCGCCGCCGGTGACCGTCACCGCCAACCAGTCCAACGTGGTGGCATTCTGGAACGACATCGCCAACAAGACGGTACTGGCGACTTCCACCGTCAACACCACGCCCGAAGAACAGCGCCCGGCCTTTTTCTTCGACCTGGCGAGCGTGCATGTGGCCATCTACGACGCGGTGGTGGCAATCGAGGGCCGCTACCAGCCATTTGCGGTCAAGCCGCGGGCAGCGGCCGCCGGCGCATCGACCGAGGCGGCGGTGAGCGCGGCCGCCTACGGCGTGCTGAAGGCGCTGTTTCCCAACCGCGGCGCGCCCTACCAGGCGGCCTATGACGAGTGCCTGGCGGCGCTGCCCGACAGTCCTGCCAAGACGCTGGGCCTGGCCCTGGGCGCAGAAGTGGCGGCCGGGGTGGTGCGCCTGCGCGCCAACGACGGGCGCGGCGTGGCGTTGGCGCCGTATGTCTCGGGCAGCGCGGCGGGCCAGTTCCGGGCCGCCAATCCCAACCCGGTGTTCCGGCACTTCCCGTCGATCAAGCCCTTCGCGCTCGAGCGTCTGAGCCAGTTCCGCCCGCCGCCGCCGCCGGCGCTGACCAGCGCGGCCTATGCTGCCGCAGTGAACGAAACGCGTGCACTCGGCGGCTTGGCCAGCGCCACGCGCACGCCTGAGCAACTGGAAGTGGCGCGCTTTCACACCGAGCCGCCGCCGCCGGCCATCACCCGCAACCTCGGCCGCTTTGCATCGAGCACCGCCAACGTCGGCGAGGCGGCGCGGCTGATGGCGCTCCTCTACGTGAGCTATGTCGACGCCATCGGCGCCTGCTTCGAAGCCAAGTACCACTACGGCACCTGGCGCCCGGTCTCCGCCATCCAGATGGGCGTGACCAGCGGTCGCGACGGCAACGGCGCCGCCGCGCCCGATGCCACCTGGGCGCCGGCACTGCCCACGCCCAACCACCCCGAGTACCCCGCGGCCCATTCCTGCACCTCGGGCAGCGTCGGCGAAGCGCTGCGCAGCTACTACGGCACGCCCGAGGTCAGCTTTATCTGGGACAGCGACGTCACCCACACCACGCGCACCTATGCCGGCATCGAAGCCTTCAACGCCGAGGCTGGGCTGGCGCGCATCCACGGTGGCATGCACTTCAGGTACTCGATTGCCGCCGGCGAAGAACTGGGCCGGCGCGTCGCGCAATGGGTGACGCAGCGCCATTTCGGACCTCGGCAATGACTCACCGGGTGCGTCGGGACAAGGCCCTGCGCCCCCGGCCGGAGTCCCGAACATCCAGCGCATCTCGATCTACCCTCCACCTCCGCCACCAAGGACTGCCATGAACACCAACCGCCGCCGCCTGGTGCACCTTGCTGCACTGTCCACCACGGCCTGGGCCTGGCCCGGCCAGGGCGTTGCCGCGGTCACCGAACGTTCCGGCTCGGCCGACCGCAAGGTCACCCACAAGACCTTCTGGAACAACACGCTGAGCTGTGACAACGCCGCGGTCCCGGTGTCGCAGCCAGGCGGCCGCTTGGCCACCGTGGCCGACTTCGGCGCGGCGCAGCCCTGCACGATGCTGAAGGACTCGGTCGAAGGCCCGTTCTACTTCTGCACCAACCCCGGCAGCGCCGACATCGCGCGCGAGTTGCCCGGTGCGCCGCTGGTCATCGCGCTGCGCGCGGTCAACGCGGCCACCTGCCAGCCGATCGCCGACGCGGTGATCGACGTCTGGCATTGCGACGCGCTGGGCCTGTACTCCGGGCACGACCTGGCGGTCGACGAAGCCACCCGGGAGACCAGCCACACCCCACCCACCAACCACAGCCGTCACTGCCGTGGCGCGCTGCGCACCGACGCCGACGGCATTGCCGAATTCCGCAGCATCTACCCGGGCTACTACGTCGAGCGCGCCATCCACATCCACTTCAAAGTGCACATCGGCCAACGCGCCTTCCTCACCAACCAGGCCCATCTGCCCGAAGCGGTGAACGCCGCGGTGCTGGACAGCGCACCGTACAACCTGCCGCGCAAGTTCCCGCGCATCGCCAATGCGCAGGAGGCCGACTGGGGCCTGCCGACGATGAAGATCGTCGAGCGGGCGCAAACGCGGCTGGCGGTACTGGACCTGGTGCTGGCAATCTAAGGCGCAGCCCCGAACAAGTCCCCCGAGGCGCGCGCGCCCGCGCTGGCGTGTACGGCAGGTTCAATTACGGCAATTGGCGCGACGGCGCCTCGCCGCCCAGCGTCGCGGTCACTTCGCAGCGTATGCCGCCGACCTCGCGTTCCTGCCAGACCACTTGGCCGCCGAGCAGCTTGACGCGCTTGCGCACGCCGCCCAGTCCCAGGCCGTGCGACCAGTTCTGCGGGGCGCGGCCAATGCCGTCGTCGCTGACCGTCAGCAGCAGCCGGCCGCGGTCGACCTGCAGGTTCACTTCAACCAGCGTCGCGCGGGCATGGGCGATGATGTTGTTGACCAGTTCGCGCAGTACCCGCGTCAGGCCCGACCACTGCACCACGGTAAGCACCACGTCGCGGTCGCTGGTGAATGACCATTGCAGGTCGCAGCCGGCCGCGCTCAGGCGCTGCCCGAGGTCGGCCTTCCACTCGGCGGCGGCGTGCGACAAGCGGTGGCTGGACGCGGCCAGACCGCGCGTCAGCGTCTTCAAGTCTTGCAGCGTGTGGCGGATGTACTCTTCAATTTCAGGGTTGGGCGCCTTGTACATCAAGGTCAGCAGGCGCGCGCCGATGTCGTCGTGCAGGTCCTGCGCGATGCGCGCACGCTCTTCGCTGCGGCCTTGTTCGACGGCGCGGTCGTAGGCCACGGCGCGGCCGAGCTGGTCGATGATGCGCGCGGCCAGTTGGGCGTCCTCGGGCGTGAAGATGTGGCGCCCGCGGTGGGCAAAACGCAGCACGATGCTGCGCGTCGGGCTGTCGCGCGCGATCAGGCGCGGCTCGGGCACCACCAGCGTCGAGCCGTCGGCGGCGACGCGAACGCGCTGCGTCTGGCGGCTGCTGCGCAGCAGCTCCAGTGGGTCGAACACCTCGCGCAGCAGGGCCTCCAACTGGTCGCCGGCTTTTTCGGGGGCCTTTTCCAGCGTTCTGGCGGCGCGGTAAAGGCTTTCGAACATGCGCTCGGCGCCCAGGCCGCTGCCGTCGGCCAGGTGCTCAAGCAGCCACTGGCGCAGGCTGAAATAAAGCACCATCGACGTGGCCAACGACGCCACCAGCGCGCTGAACTGGCTCAAGCCCAGCACGGCGACGAACAACAGGTCGAGCGCGCTGGCCACGGTCGCGATTCCGGCCAGCACCGAAAACTCGCGCACCACCTGACGCGAGCGCGAAAGAAACGGCGCACTCAGCAGCAAAGACGCGCAAAACACCTGCCAGGCGGTCAGGCTGTAGGCGGCCACCCGGTGCTGGGTGGGCGCGCCGTGGCCGACCGCGGCGACGGCCACCAGCAGCAGCAGCAGCGTGCCCAGGCCGGCCAACACAAAGCGCTGCAGCATGGCCTTCAGCGGGGTGGCCGAACGCAGGATAGACAGCCGCACCGTGCCCAGCGCCAGCAACCACAGCAGGGCCAGCTCGGCCTGGCTCCACCACCAAGCGCCATGCAATTTGCCGCCGACCAGCAGCAACCAAGCGACGGCGGCCACCGTCCAGGCGCCCAACTGCAGCCACGCGGCCTGCGGCAGCCGCGCCGGATACAGCGTCAGCGTGCTGACCAACGCCGCGGTGGCCACGCCCTCGCACAGCCAGCGCAGCGGCAGGTCGAAGGCCACCAGCGGGTGTCCGGCGCCCAGTCCGGGCAGGTAGTCGCTGGCCACCAGCAGCAGGTTGACCGCCATTGGCAAGGTGATCAGGCTGTACAGCATCGCCGCCGGTGCCGGGCGCCGGATCACCACCGCCAGCGCGGCCAGTACCAGCGCCAGCGCCAGCACGCTGAGCAGCCAGCACAAGGTGCCCAGGCCAGACAGGCCACGCGCATGCGGCACCGCGCGCAGCCGTTGGCCGCCTTCGATTTCAAGCTCGACCGGCCCGCTTTGCAGCGCCTCGGCCAGGGCCTCGCGCATGCCCTGGCGTTGCATGCGTTCGCGGTCGGCAACCACCTGGCGCGGCGAGCGCGCCGGAAACAATGCCGTGGCCGGCAACATGCGCCCGTCGGCGGCACGCAGCGCCACCAGCGTGCGGCCATGCGCCAGCACCAGCTCGGGCTCGGCGGTCGACAGCAGCACCGGTTGGCCATCGGCAGTCAGGCGCACCGTGACGTCAATGAACGGCAGCTCGGCCAGCCAGCGCATCCACAGCAGCAGCAGTGCCGCGCCCGCAAACCCCAGCAGCACCAGGGTGCGGTAGCCCAATGTCGGCAAGTGGCGTGAGCGGCGCAGAGGCCGGCGTCCGGCCGCGCGTTCATGCCCGACGGTGGAGGAGGGGGTCGACCGGACGTTGTGTGCGGCGACGTTGGCGTTGTCGCCGTGTGGCACGGGCCGGGCCATCAGCGCGTTGCGCCCGGTCAATCTGCCGTGCGCCGCGGGCGGGTCAAACCAGCCCGTGCTTGGTCGCCAGCACCGCGGCCTCGGCGCGGCTCGACACGTTGAGCTTCTTGTAGATGGACTTGATGTGGTCGTTGACGGTGAACCACTTGATGCCCATCAGGCTGGCGATCTCCTTGATCATGAAGCCCTTGCTGAGGTAGGTCAGCACTTCGCTTTCGCGCGGCGTCAGGCGGTCGTGGTCAGGCGCTTTCTCCATCGGCACGGGCAGCGTGCCGCCGGTGAAGTCGATCGGCGCGGTAAAGCCCGAATCGCGCGCCAGCGGCTCGCCGCGCCCGCTGCGAAAGTGCGTCAGCAGCCGGCGCGCGATCGCCGGTGAAAGCGGCGGCTGGCCACGGACGATTTTTTGCAGCTCTTCCACCAGCACCTCGAAGCGGTCTTCCTTCAGCAGGTAGCCGTCGGCACCACGCTGCAGCGCCGGGAACAGGTGGTCGTCATCGGAATACAGCGTGGTGACGACCTTGGTTGCCGGGTATTGCAGCAGCTCGGCCAGCAATTCCATGCCGTTGCCGTCGGGCAATTCCAGGTCGACCAGGATCAGTTTGAACGGGTCGACCCCATGCAAGCCGCTGGCACCGCCGGTTAACTGGATTTGCGCGCGCGCCGATTCAAGGTCGCCGCATTCGGTGATCGCAATGGCGTCACTGAAGCTTTCCCGCACGACGCGGCACAGAAAGCCGCGTGCCACCGGGTTGTCTTCGAGAATTAAAACCTTGACGGCCATGGACGTCTCCCCCGTTGCGATGCTAGCGCAGACGGTGGCCGTTGGCGCCGGCCGTTACCAAGCCACCACGGCGTTACGGCGACGCTGAACAAGTTCCGGCGGGTGCGCGCGCCCCGGAACGCCGCCGCTTGGCCCGAGCCCGTGGACGCGCCCGGCAGGGGGACTTAAACCGCGGGGCCTACACCGGTGTCAGCACCAGTTTGCCAATCACGCCGCGGCTGCCCATGCGGGCGTAGGCGTCGTGCAATTGCGACAGCGGCCACACCTGGTCGATCAGCGGCCGGACCTTGCCCTCGGCATACCAGGCCAGCAGGCGTTGCAGGTCGCGCCGGAACGCCGCCGGCTCGCGGCGCAGGTACTCGCCCAGAAACACGCCGACCACCGACGCGCCCTTGAGCAGCGCCAGGTTCCAAGGCAGCGCCGGAATGCCGCCGCCGGCAAAGCCGACCACCAGGTAGCGGCCGCGCCAGGCAATCGAGCGGAACGCCGGCTCGGCCAGCGCGTCGCCGACCGGGTCGTAGACCACGTCCGGGCCGCGTCCGTCGGTCAGCGCCTTCAACTCGTCGCGCAACGCGCAGCGCGTGTAGTCGAGCGCGACATCGGCGCCCATCTCCCGTACCCGGGCACATTTTTCGGCGCTGCTGACCGCGGCGATGACGCGCGCGCCGACCGCCTTGGCGATTTGCACCGCGGCGCTGCCCACGCCGCCGGCCGCGCCGAGCACCAGCACGGTTTCGCCGGCACGCAGCGCGCCGCGGTCAACCAGCGCATGCAGCGAGGTGCCGTAGGTAAACGCAAACGCCGCCGCGTGTTCAAACGGCATCTGGTCGGGCAGCGGCAGCGCCAGCCTGGAGTCGACCACCGCGTGGCTGGCAAAGCCGCCCAGTTCGGCCAGCGCCGCCACCCGGTCGCCCGGCTTGAAGTCGGTCACCCCGGCGCCCACCGCCTCGACCACGCCGGCAAATTCACTGCCCGGCACGAAGGGCAGCGGCGGCTTGCGCTGGTATTTGTTCTGCACGATCAGCAGGTCGGGGAAGTTCAGGCTCGCCGCCTTGACCGCCAGCCGCAGTTGGCCGGGCTGCGGCTCGGGCGTGGGCAGCGTCTCCCAGCGCAAGGCCTCGACGCCGGTGGGTTGGTGGCAAATCCAGGCCTGCATGGCGGCTCCTCAAGCGCAACGGCAGCCCCGTAAGGGGCGCCTGGGTCGATCAAAAGCGGTCGATCATAGACAGGGCCCGGGCGCCCGGTTGGATCGAGGCGCGGGCGCTGCGGCGGCGCCTAGGGCCGCCAGAACCCGCCGCCTACAATCCGCGCCCGATGCGCATCCTGATCGCCAACGACGACGGTTACCTGGCACCGGGGCTGGCCGCGCTGGTGCGCGCGGTGGACGGGCTGGGTGAGGTCGACGTCATCGCGCCGGAGCAAAACGCCAGCGGCACCTCCAATGCGCTGACGCTGAACCGCCCGCTGCAGGTGTTCGACGCCGCGGGCGGCGCGCAGCAGGGCTTTCGCTTTGTCAACGGCACGCCGTCAGACGTGGTGCATGTGGCGCTGACCGGCCTGCTGCCGCGGCGCCCCGACCTGGTGCTCACCGGCATCAACCAGGGTGCCAACATGGGCGACGACACGCTGTACAGCGGCACCGTGGCCGCGGCGATGGAGGGCTATCTGTTCGGCGTGCCGGCGATCGCCTTTTCGCAGGTCGACAAGGGCTGGCAGCACCTGGACGCGGCGGCCCGCGCCGCGCGTGCGGTGGTGCAGCGGGTGCTGGCGCAAGGTCTGCCGGCACAGCCTTTCCTGCTCAATGTCAACATCCCCAACCGCGCCGACGCCGACCGCCTGCCGCTGCGTATCACGCGGCTCGGGCGGCGCCACGCCAGCGCGCCGGTGATCGTGCAACAAAACCCGCGTGGCGACGCGATTTACTGGATAGGGCCCTCGGGCGACGCGCGCGAGGCCGGCGAGGGCACCGACTTCCACGCCACCGCCCAGGGCTGCGTGTCGCTGACGCCGCTGCAGGTCGACCTGACCGACCACGCGGCGCTCGGCGGCTGGGCGCAGCGGCTGGCGCCGGGCGGCTAAGCCGCGCCCGGCCTTGAACGCACAACGGGTGAGTCGATGGCGGTGAGCGGCAACCCACCGCGCAACCCGCGTTTCCCGCTCGGGCTGGACCGCCTGGGGCCGGTCAACGCCAACGCGCCGGCGGCGCGCGACGACGCCTTGCTGCGGCCGCAGCGCCACCTGCAGGACGCCGCGCTGGCGCAGCGCGACGCCGCGCGCAGCGGCCTGCCGCAGGGACTGGGCATGGATTCGGCGGCGGTGCGCCAGCGCATGGTCGAGCGGCTGCGCGCCGAGGGCCTGCGCTGCGAGCCGGTGCTGGACGCGATGCGCGTGGTGCCGCGGCACCACTTTGTCGACAGCGCGCTGGCGACCCAGGCCTACGAAGACACCAGCCTGCCGATCGGCCACGGGCAAACCATTTCCAAGCCGTCGGTGGTGGCGTGCATGCTGGCGCTGTTGTTTGAAGGCACGGCCGCACGTGCCAGCGGCCACCTGGGCCGCACGCTGGAAATCGGCACCGGCTGCGGCTACCAGACCGCGCTGCTGGCGCAGGTGGCGCGGTCGGTGGTCAGCATCGAACGCGTCGCACCGTTGTTTGACAAGGCGCGCAGCCACCTGGCACCCGGCCGGCACGGCCATGTGCGGCTGGTGCATGGCGACGGCATGCTTGGCCACGCGCCGAACGCGCCTTACGACAGCATCATCGCCGCCGCCGGTGGCGACGCGCTGCCGCCGGCCTGGCTGGAACAGTTGGCGGTCGGCGGCCGGCTGGTCGCGCCGATGCGCCAGCAAAGCGGCGCCGGCCATGTGCTGCTGGTGGTCGACCGCGACGCGTCGGGTGTGCGCCAGAGCGAACACGAGGCGGTGCATTTCGTGCCGCTCAAGCCCGGCGTGGTGGCGTCCACCGCCGCGCGCGCCGGCCACAAAAAGTCATAAGCAGCCGTACGAGGCGATGGTGAGCGGAGGGCGCGACCGGCGCGTTTGGCGCAAGAGGCGAACTATGAATATCAAGTCCTTGACCCTGACACCGGGCAGCCGCCCGCGGCGACCGTCGGCCGGCAGGTGGGTGGGCCCGGCCTTGCTGGCGGCGTTGCTGGCCGCCTGCTCCAGCAGCCCGGTGCGTGCACCAATCGAAGAACGCGCGCCGTCGCGCGGTGCGCGCGGCACGGCCGCCGCCGAAGCGCCCAAACCACCGCCGCCGGGTATTGAGAACGCTGGCAAGCCCGGCTACTTCACCGTGCGGCCGGGCGATACGTTGATCCGCATCGGCCTGGACACCGGGCAGAACTGGCGCGACCTGGCGCGCTGGAACAACCTCGACAACCCCAACCTGATCGAGGTTGGCCAGGTACTGCGGGTCGTGCCGCCCGGCGTTGACCCGTCGGCCACCGTCGTGCGCGGCGTCAGCGCCGGACGCGCCGAGACGCGGCCGCTGGATGCCAAGCCGCCGGCCGCGGCGCCTTCGGTGGTGGCGGTGCCGTCCACGTCGTCCTCGGCCGGGCCATCATCGACCGCCGCCGCCAGCGCGCCGGCAGCGGCGGCCAGCGCACCGCATGACGCCGACGAGGATCTGAATTGGGCCTGGCCATCGTCCGACCCGGTGGTCGGCAGCTTTGAGGAAGGGCGCACGCGCGGCATCGTGCTGGTCGGCAGCGCCGGCGACCCGGTGCTGGCGGCGGCCGACGGCCGAGTGATTTACGCCGGCGCCGCGCTGCGCGGCTACGGCAACCTGATCATCGTCAAGCACAACGCCACCTACCTGACCGCGTATGCGCACAACCAGGCCTTGCTGGTCAAGGAGAACCAGGTCGTGCGGCGTGGCCAACGCATCGCCGAGATGGGCGCCACCGACGCCGACCGCGTGCAACTGCACTTTGAGGTGCGCCGGCTGGGCAAGCCGATTGACCCGTTGAAGGTCTTGCCGGCGCGATGACGCCGGACGAGGAACGCGCCGCCGCGGCGCCCACGCCGGCAACCCGCGCGGCGGCGAGTCAGTCGACCGCCCAGGAATGGCTGACGATCGACTCGATCGACCTCGAAGCCCAGGGCGTTGCGCGCAACGCCGCCGGCAAGGTGGTGTTTGTCGACGGCGCCTTGCCGGGCGAGCAGGTGCAGGTGCAGATCGGCCGGCGCAAGAACGCCTGGGAGCAGGGCACGCTGACCGCGCTGCGCCACGAAAGCGCGCTGCGCGTGCGCCCGCGCTGCCCGCACTTCGGGCTGCACGCCGGCGCCTGCGGCGGCTGCAAGATGCAGCATGTCGACCCGGCGGCCCAGGTGGCGATCAAACAGCGTGTGCTGGAGGACAACCTGGCCCATCTGGCCAAGCTGCGACCTGAGCGCATGCTGCGGCCGCTGCAAGGCCCCGACTGGGGCTACCGCTGGCGCGCGCGGCTGTCGGTGCGCCACGTCGCCAAGAAGGGCACCGTGCTGGTCGGCTTTCACGAGCGCAAGAGCCGCTACGTGGCCGACATCCGTTCCTGCGCGGTGTTGCCGGCCGAGGTCAGCGCGCTGCTCATGCCGCTGCGCGCGCTGATCGGCGCGATGGACCAGCGTGACCGGCTGCCGCAAATCGAGCTGGCGCTGGGCCAGGTCGGCGAGCGGCGCGTCTGCGCACTGGTGCTGCGCCACCTGCTGCCGCTGACTGCGGCCGACCTCGACCGCCTGCGCGCGTTCGCCACGGTCCACGGCGTGCAGTGGTGGCTGCAGCCCAAAGGGCCGGATTCGGTGCATCTGCTGGATGGTGACCCGGCCGACGGCAGTGCTGCGCTGGCCTACGAGTTGCCCGCCTTCGGCCTCACGCTGCCGTTCAAGCCGACCGATTTCACCCAGGTCAACCACGCGGTCAACGGCGTGCTGGTCGGGCTGGCGCTGGGCTTGCTGGCGCCGCAGCCGCACGAACGGGTGATCGACTGGTTTTGCGGGCTGGGCAACTTCACGCTGGCGCTGGCTACGCGCGCGCGGGCCGTGCTGGGCATCGAAGGCAGCCACACGCTGGTTGCGCGCGCCACCGACAACGCGCGGCGCAACGGCTTGCCGAATGCCGCTTTCGAGGCGCGCAACCTGTTCGAGCTGGGTGCCGACGATTTGCAGGCCTGGGGGCCGGCGGACAAGTGGTTGGTCGACCCGCCGCGCGAAGGCGCGTTCGCGCTGGCCAAGGCGCTGGCCGATGCGCACCAGGCACCGCGCGCCGGCTGGCAGCCGCCAGGGCGCATCGTCTACGTCAGTTGCAACCCGGCCACGCTGGCGCGCGACGCCGGGCTGCTGGTGCACCAGGCCGGCTACCGCTGCTCGGCCGCCGGTGTGGTCAACATGTTCCCGCACACCGCGCACGTGGAAAGCATGGCGGTGTTCGACCGCGCCTGATGCGCGATGCGCGCAACGAAAAAAGGGCTCCCGACGGGAGCCCTTTTGCCAAGAGGTGGTGGTCGATCAGTCGCGTTCGCCGCCAAAGATGCCCAACAGCGCCAGCAGGTTCTGGAAGATGTTGTACAGGTCGAGGTAAATCGCCAGCGTCGCGCTGATGTAGTTGGTTTCGCCGCCGTCGATCACGCGCTTGACGTCAAACAGCAGGAACGCCGAGAAGATGCCGATCGCCAGCACCGACAGCGTCAGCATCAACGCGCTGGACTGCAGGAAGATGTTGGCGATCATCGCCACCATCAGCAGCAATACGCCGACAAACAGGAACTTGGCCATGCCGCTCAAGTCGCGCTTGACCACGGTGGCCAGCGAGGCCATGGCAAAGAACACCGCCGCGGTGCCGCCAAAGGCGGTCATGATCAGGCTGGCGCCGTTGCGGTAGCCCAGCACGAACGACAGCATGCGCGCCAGCATCAGGCCCATGAAGAACGTGAAGCCAAGCAGCACGTAGACGCCGGTCGACGACTCCTTGGTTTTTTCGATCGCGAACATCAGGCCAAAGGCGCCGGCGAGAAACACGATCATGCTCAAGCCCGGGCTCATCGCCGCGACGATGCCGGTGCTGACACCAATCCAGGCCCCCAGCACGGTGGGCACCATCGACAGCGCCAGCAGCCAGTACGTATTGCGCAACACCCGGTTGCGGTCGACCGCCTGTACGCCGCCGTAGCCGGCAAAGGTAGGAAGACGTTGTTCGTTCACAGTTTGACCTCCAGTCAAAATCAAAGGGGACGGACAGCGTTTGAAAGACTGCCTGCAGTGCGCATTGCGCACTGGTCCATCGGATCGCGGCGCGGATTCTAAGTTCCGGCAGCGTGGCTTCTCGGCAACGCGGCTGCCCTTGAAATGGAGTTAAAGCGATGAAAAGCAAGCAGATTCTCGGCAGCACCGAACTCAAGGCCATGGCCGCCGCGGCCGAGCGCGAGGCACTGGCCAATGGCTGGGCGGTGACCATCGCGATTTGCGATGACGGCGGCCACCTGCTGTGGCTGCAGCGGCTGGACGGCGCGGCGCCGCTGTCGGCGCACATTGCGCCGGCCAAGGCGCGCACCTCGGCGCTGGGCCGGCGCGAGAGCAAGGCCTACGAAGACATGATCAACCAGGGCCGCACCGCATTTCTCAGCGCACCGGCGCTCGACGGCATGCTCGAAGGCGGCGTGCCGGTGCTGGCTGACGGGCAGTGCGTCGGCGCGGTCGGCGTCAGCGGCGTGAAGTCGAGCGAGGACGCGCAGGTCGCCCGCGCGGCCATCGCGGCGCTAGGCGCCGGCGGATAAAGGCGCTGGGTGAGGGGCGCCAAAGCCCTTGGGCTACACTCCTCGGGTTTACCCGTCACCCCCGCAGCCCACCGCGAAACCTCCGCTGTTTCCCTCGCCAGAGGCCAGTTGCTAAGCCGGAACCTGCCGGCCTGTACAACGGACGCTGGGCGCGCGCGATTCCGGAGCTTTCCCTTTGCTGCCCCTACAGCCTCCCGCCGTCCTGGCGCTTGCCGACGGCACGGTTTTCCACGGCGTGTCGATCGGCGCGTCCGGTCATACCGTCGGTGAGGTGGTGTTCAACACCGCGCTGACCGGCTACCAGGAAATCCTCACCGACCCGAGCTATTGCCGCCAGCTCGTCACCCTCACTTACCCCCATATCGGAAGTTATGGCGTCAACACCGAGGACGCCGAATCCGGCCGCATTCAGGCCGCCGGTCTGATCGTCAAGGATGTGCCGCTGCGGATGTCGAATTTCCGCGCTGAAGGCACGTTGTCTGACTACCTGCGCGACGCCGGCACGGTGGCCATCGCCGGGCTCGACACGCGCCGGTTGACGCGTTTGCTGCGCAGCGGCGGCGCGCAAAACGGCTGCATCGCGGCGTTCGCGGTCGGCCATGTGGTCAGCGAGTCTGAGGTGCATGGCGCCATTGACAAGGCGCACGCCGCGCCCAGCATGGCCGGGCTCGACCTGGCGCAGGTGGTCTCGGTCGACCATGCCTACACCTGGAACGAAACCGAATGGGCGCTGGGCCGCGGTTTTGGCCGGCAGCAATCGCCGCGCTTTCATGTCGTGGCCTACGACTACGGCGTCAAGCGCAACATCCTGCGCATGCTGGCCGAGCGCGGCTGCCGCGTCACGGTGCTGCCGGCGCGCTCGTCGGCCGACGATGCGCTGGCGCTGCGGCCCGACGGCATCTTTTTGTCGAACGGGCCGGGCGACCCCGAGCCGTGCGACTACGCGATTCGTGCCGCGGCGGCGCTGATCGAGCGCGGCCTGCCGACCTTTGGCATCTGCCTGGGCCACCAGATCATGGCGCTGGCCTCGGGCGCGCGCACCTTCAAGATGAAGTTCGGCCACCATGGTGCCAACCACCCGGTCAAGGACCTGGACAGCGGCCGGGTGTCGATCACCAGCCAGAACCACGGCTTTGCGGTCGACGACCGCACGCTGCCGGCGCACCTGAAGGCCACCCACGTCAGCCTGTTCGACGGCACGCTGCAGGGGTTGGCGCGCACCGACCGGCCGGCGTTTTGCTTCCAGGGCCACCCCGAAGCCTCGCCCGGGCCACACGACATCGCCTACCTGTTCGACCGATTCATCACGCTGATGGCCGACCACCAAGACCGCCACGGGGCCGCCCATGCCTAAGCGCACCGATTTGAAAAGCATTCTGATCATCGGCGCCGGGCCGATCGTCATCGGCCAGGCCTGCGAGTTCGACTATTCGGGCGCGCAGGCCTGCAAGGCGCTGCGCGAGGAAGGCTACCGGGTGATCCTGGTCAACTCCAACCCGGCGACGATCATGACCGACCCGGAGATGGCCGATGTCACCTACATCGAGCCCATCACCTGGCAGACGGTGGAAAAAATCATCGCCAAGGAGCGGCCCGACGCGCTGTTGCCGACCATGGGCGGCCAGACCGCGCTGAACTGCGCCCTTGACCTGCACCAGCACGGCGTGCTCGGCCGCTACGGCGTCGAGATGATCGGCGCCAACCAGCACGCAATCGAAAAGGCCGAAGACCGGTTGAAGTTCAGGGATGCGATGACCTCGATCGGCCTGGACTCGGCCAAGAGCGGCATCGCCCACACCATGGACGAGGCCTGGGCGGTGCACAAGCGCATTGCGGCTGAAGTCGGCGGCAACGGCTTTCCGGCGGTCATCCGGCCCAGCTTCACGCTGGGCGGCACCGGCGGCGGCATTGCCTACAACCCCGAAGAGTTCGAGGAAATCTGCAAGCGCGGCATCGACTTGTCGCCGACCAACGAACTGCTGATCGAGGAATCGCTGATCGGCTGGAAAGAGTTCGAGATGGAGGTGGTGCGCGACCACGCCGACAACTGCATCATCGTCTGCGCGATCGAAAACCTCGACCCGATGGGCATCCACACCGGCGACTCGATCACCGTCGCGCCGGCGCAGACGCTCAGCGACCGCGAGTACCAGCTGCTGCGCAACGCCAGCATTGCGATCCTGCGCGAAATCGGTGTCGACACCGGCGGCTCGAACGTGCAGTTCGCGATCAACCCGCGCAACGGCCGCATGATCGTCATCGAGATGAACCCACGTGTCTCGCGCTCGTCGGCGCTGGCCTCGAAGGCGACCGGTTTTCCGATCGCCAAAGTGGCGGCCAAGCTGGCCGTCGGCTACACGCTCGACGAGCTGAAAAACGACATCACCGGCGGCGCGACGCCGGCCAGCTTTGAGCCGAGCATCGACTACGTGGTGACCAAGATCCCGCGCTTCGCGTTCGAGAAGTTCCGCGAGGCCGACCCGCACCTGACGACGCAAATGAAGTCGGTTGGCGAGGTGATGGCGATGGGCCGCACCTTCCAGGAGAGCTTCCAGAAAGCCTTGCGTGGGCTGGAAACCGGCATCGACGGTCTGGTCGAGCGCGACGACGACCATGGCGGCGACCGCGAGGAAATCGTCGAGGCGATCGGCAATGCCGGGCCGGAACGCGTGTTGTTCGTTGCCGATGCCTTCCGCATCGGCATGACGCTGGACGAAATCTTCGAGGAAACCGCGATCGACCCGTGGTTTCTGGCCCAGATCGAAGACCTGGTGGCCACCGAGCGCTCGCTGGGCGGACGCCACCTGGCCAACCTGAGCGCGGCCGAGCTGCGCTGGCTGAAGCAAAAGGGCTTTTCCGACAAGCGGCTGGCGCATTTGCTGGGCAGCGACCAGCACAGCGTGCGCCGCGCACGCCACGCGTTGGGTGTGCGGCCGGTGTACAAGCGGGTCGACACCTGCGCCGCCGAATTTGCCACCCAGACCGCCTACCTGTATTCATGCTACGAAGGGCTGGACGGCGAATGCGAGGCCGAGCCGACCAACCGGCGCAAGGTCATGGTGCTGGGCGGTGGCCCGAACCGCATCGGCCAGGGCATTGAGTTCGACTACTGCTGCGTGCACGCGGCGCTTGCGCTGCGCGAAGACGGTTTCGAGACCATCATGGTCAATTGCAACCCGGAGACCGTGTCGACCGATTACGACACCTCCGACCGCCTGTACTTCGAGCCGGTGACGCTGGAGGACGTGCTCGAAATCGTCGCCAAGGAAAGGCCGTTTGGCGTCATCGTGCAGTACGGTGGGCAAACACCGCTGAAGCTGGCGCTGGACCTGGAAGCCAACGGCGTGCCGATCATCGGCACCTCGCCCGACTCGATCGAAATGGCCGAAGACCGCGAGCGCTTCCAGAAGCTGCTGCACGAACTGGGCCTGAAGCAGCCGCCGAACCGCATTGCGCGCACCGAAGACGCCGCCATCGCGATGGCGCGCGAAATCGGCTACCCGTTGGTGGTCCGGCCAAGCTGGGTGCTGGGCGGCCGGGCGATGGAAATCGTGCACGGCGACAAGGACCTGGAGCGCTACATGCGCGAGGCGGTGCGGGTGTCTGAAAAATCGCCGGTGCTTCTGGACCGTTTTCTCGACGACGCGATCGAGGTCGATGTCGACTGCATTGCCGACGGCAGCCCCGCGCCCGGTGGCGTGCTGATCGGCGGCATCATGGAGCACATCGAGCAAGCCGGCGTGCATTCGGGCGATTCGGCGTGTTCATTGCCGCCGTACACGCTGCCGGCGGCGTTGCAGGACGAGCTGCGCCGGCAAACCGCGCTGATGGCGCGTGCGCTGAAGGTGGTCGGGCTGATGAACGTGCAGTTCGCGATCCAGGGTGATGTCGCCGACGGGCAGTGGGTGGTCTACGTGCTGGAGGTCAACCCTCGCGCCTCGCGCACCGTGCCCTTCGTCAGCAAGGCCACCGGCCAGCCGCTGGCCAAGATCGCCGCGCGCTGCATGGCCGGGCAGACGCTGGACGCCCAGCGCGACAGCGCCGGCCGCGCGCCGCGCGAGGTCGTGCCGCCTTACTTCAGCGTCAAGGAGGCGGTGTTCCCGTTCAACAAGTTCCCGGGCGTTGACCCCATCCTGGGGCCGGAAATGCGCTCCACCGGCGAAGTGATGGGCTCGGGCATGACCTTTGGCGAGGCGATGCTGAAAAGCCAGCTCGGCGCCGGATCGCGCCTGCCGAGCAAGGGCAACGTGGTGTTGTCGGTGAAAAACAGCGACAAGCCGCGCGCGGTGGCGGTGGCGCGCGAACTGGTGGCGCTGGGCTTTGGTGTCGTCGCCACCAAGGGCACGGCGGCGGCGATTGCCGAGGCCGGCATCGCGGTGCGGGTGGTCAACAAAGTCAAGGACGGCCGGCCGCACATTGCCGACATGGTCAAGGCCGGCGAAATCCAGTTGTTGTTCATCACCGTCGACGAGACGCGCACCGCGATCGCCGACTCGCGCCACATCCGCGCCGCGGCATTGGCCAACCGCGTCACCTACTACACGACGATGGCCGGCTGCGAGGCGGCGACCGAGGCGATGAAGCACCGGCAGGGCTCGGGCGTGTGCAGCCTGCAGGCGCTGCACGCCGAACTGCCGAACTGATAGCCGCACGCCGTGTGCCGGCGGCGCGCGCTCACCCGCGTGGTGGTCTAAACTCGCGCCCCGCACACCCGCCGCCTTGGCATTCCGGCCCCGCCGGATTGGCAAGCGCGGCGGCTTCGTTTTGTGCGCTCGGCCGGCGCGCCGTTGCTGCATTTTTTTTGTTTTTGATCGAGGGGGAGCCCGATGGCCACCGTTCCGCTGACCAAACGCGGTGCTGAAAAGCTCAAGAGCGAGCTGCACCGCTTGAAAACCGTCGAGCGCCACGCGGTGATTCAGGCGATCGCCGAGGCGCGCGCGCAGGGCGACCTGTCGGAAAACGCCGAGTACGACGCCGCCAAGGACAAGCAAGGCTTTATCGAAGGGCGGATCGCCGAGATCGAAGGCAAGCTCGCCGCGGCCCAGGTGATCGACCCGTCGACGCTGGATGCCGGCGGCAAGGTCGTCTTCGGCGCCACGGTCGACCTGGAAGACGAAGCCAGCGGCCAGGCGGTGACCTACCAGATCGTCGGCGACGACGAGGCCGACCTGAAGCACGGGCTGATTTCGATCAGCTCGCCGATTGCGCGGGCGATGATCGGCAAGGAGGCCGGCGACGTTGCCGAGGTGCAGGCGCCCGGCGGCCTCAAGCACTGGGAGATCGTCGAGGTGCGCTACGTGTGACGGCGTCTTGGCTGGAGCGGCTGCGCCGCGTCGTCCCCGGGCTGTGGTGCGGCGTGCTGCTGTGTCTGGCGCTGGTGGCCACGCCGGCGATCTTTGCGCAGTTGCCACGCGCCGACGCCGGCCGCGTGGTGGCGGGCATCTTTCCGGTCGAGGCCTGGCTCAGCCTGGTGCTGGCGGTGGCGCTGCTGCTGCTGGAGCGCCGGCGCGCCGCGCGTGCCGCGTTGGCCGGCGCTGGCTCGGTGCTCAGCACCGAAATGCTGCTGTTGCTGGGTGTCGTTTTCTGCACCGTGGCCGGCTACTTCGCCATTCAGCCGATGTTGCCGGAGGCGCGCAACGGCGCGGGCCGCTTCAGTTTCGGGCAACTGCATGCGGCCAGCAGCACGCTGTTTGGCGTCAAGATCGTGCTGCTGGCGCTGTTGTCGTGGCGGGCGGCCGCGCCGCCGGCAACGCCTTAGTCCGGCGCCTTCTTCTTGACGCTGGTGGCGCGCACGCGCGCGCGTTTGATTTCACCGCCGGCGGTGATGCGCTGGTTGCCGAACACCTTCACCCGCTTGATTTGCGGCCGGTGGGTGCCGGTCTTGCTGAACTTCAGGATCTTGACCACCCGCGGCCCCGGCATGCGGTCGTCGCGTTCGGCCTTGGGCTTGTCGGGAAGCGGCCGCCACAGCACCAGCAACTTGCCGATGTGCTGCACCGGCGCCGCGCCCAGCCGGCCGGCCAGATCGGCCAGCATGCCCTCGCGCAGCGTGCGGTCGTCGGAGAACACGCGCACCTTGATCAGGCCGTGGGCGTTCAATGCGGCGTCGGCTTCACGGGCGACCGCGTCGGTCAGGCCCTCGTTGCCGATCTGCACCACCGGGTGCAGGTGGTGGGCTTGGCCGCGCAGGTCTTTGCGCTGCGCGGGTGTCAGGTCAATCGCGGGCATCGATGGATTATCCCTGCGGCATGAAGATCAACACCAAGAGCAAGAAGGTCAACAAGGCCTGGCTGGCCGACCACCTGGCCGACCCCTATGTCAAGCTGGCGCAAAAGGAAGGCTACCGTGCCCGCGCGGCGTACAAGCTGAAGGAAATCGACGAAACGCTGGGGCTGGTGCGGCCGGGGCAGGTGGTGGTCGACCTGGGCAGCGCGCCCGGCGCCTGGAGCCAGTACCTGCGCCGCCGCTTTGCGCCGCGCTCGGCCGGCAGCGGTGGCGCCGCGGTCGGTGAACTCGACGGCACGCTGATCGCGCTGGACATGCTGCCGATGGCGCCGATTGAGGGCGTGTGGTTCATCCAGGGCGATTTTCGCGACGAGGCGGTGCTGGCGCAGCTTGACGCCGCGGTGGCCGGTCGCGCGGTCGACCTGGTGGTGTCGGACATGGCGCCCAACCTGTCGGGCATTGAGGTGGCGGATGCGGCGCGAATGGCCGACTTGGTCGAACTGGCGCTGGAATTTGCCGCGCGGCATTTGCAGCCGCAGGGCGCGCTACTCGCCAAGGTGTTCCACGGCAGCGGCTACAGCCAGTTGGTGAGCCTGTTCAAAAAGCAGTTTCGCGTCGTCAAGCCCATCAAACCCAAGGCCTCGCGCGACCGATCGGCCGAAACCTTTCTCTTTGGGCGTGGCCTGAAATCCACGCCTAAACCCTGATACGGAACAGGAAATCGGCACCCGAAGACGCGTTTTGCTGCCCAATCCGGCGCTTTTCCGCAAGCTTTATTCGCCAGGGTGAAGCACTTGCGCCGACTAGAATCAACCCCAATTGCCGTGCATCCGCGTGCATTGCAGGCGCCATCCCCGGCGCAGCCGCGGTCTGGTTTGGCTTAAAGGAGCCGCGGTGAACAATCAATGGTTCTCTAAGGTCGCTGTCTGGATGGTGATTGCCCTGGTGCTGTTCACCGTCTTCAAGCAGTTCGACCGCGGCGTGGCCTCGGGCTCGCAGATCGGGTACTCCGAATTCCTCGAAGAGGTGCGTGCCAAGCGCATCAAGCAGGTCACCCTGCAAGAGGGCAACGGCGGCACCGAAATCATCGCGCTGACCACCGACGACAAGCGGGTGCGCGCCACCGCCACCTATCTGGACCGTGGCCTGGTCGGCGACCTGATCAACAGCGGCGTGAAGTTTGACGTCAAGCCGCGCGAAGAACCGTCGCTGCTGGTCAGCCTGTTGATCAGTTGGGGACCGATGCTGCTGCTGATCGGCGTCTGGGTTTACTTCATGCGGCAAATGCAGGGCGGCGGCAAGGGCGGCGCCTTCAGCTTTGGCAAGAGCAAGGCGCGCATGCTCGACGAGGCCAACAATTCCACCACTTTCGCCGATGTGGCCGGTTGTGACGAGGCCAAGGAAGAAGTCAAGGAGTTGGTCGACTTCCTGAAGGACCCGCAGAAATTCCAGAAGCTGGGCGGCCGCATTCCGCGTGGTGTGCTGCTGGTCGGCCCGCCCGGAACCGGCAAGACCTTGCTCGCCAAGGCGATTGCCGGCGAGGCCAAGGTGCCGTTCTTCAGCATTTCGGGCTCCGATTTCGTTGAAATGTTCGTCGGCGTTGGCGCGGCGCGCGTGCGCGACATGTTTGAGCAGGCCAAGAAAAGCGCGCCCTGCATCATCTTCATCGACGAAATCGACGCCGTCGGCCGCCACCGCGGTGCCGGCCTGGGTGGCGGCAACGACGAGCGCGAGCAAACGCTGAACCAGATGCTGGTCGAGATGGACGGCTTCGAAACCAACCTCGGCGTGATCGTGATGGCGGCAACCAACCGGCCCGACATCCTCGACCCGGCGCTGCTGCGCCCCGGCCGCTTCGACCGCCAGGTCTATGTGACGCTGCCCGACGTGCGCGGCCGCGAGCAAATCCTCAACGTCCACATGCGCAAGGTGCCGATCGGGCAAGACATCCGCGCCGACATCCTGGCGCGCGGCACGCCGGGCTTTTCCGGGGCCGATCTGGCCAATCTGGTCAACGAAGCCGCGCTCTTTGCCGCGCGGCGCAACGCCCGCGTGGTCGAGATGGTCGACTTCGAGAAGGCCAAGGACAAGATCATGATGGGCCCCGAGCGCAAGAGCATGGTGATGCCCGACGAGGAGCGCAAGAACACCGCCTACCACGAGGCCGGCCATGCCCTGGTCGCGCGCATGCTGCCCAAGACCGACCCGGTGCACAAGGTGACCATCATTCCGCGTGGCCGCGCGCTCGGCGTGACCATGCAGTTGCCCGAGGGTGACCGCTACAGCATGGACAAGGAGCGCATGCTGTCGACGATCAGCGTGCTGTTCGGTGGCCGCATCGCCGAAGAGGTGTTCATGCACCAGATGACCACCGGCGCCAGCAACGACTTCGAGCGCGCGACCCACATCGCGCGCGACATGGTCACCCGCTACGGCATGACCGATGAGCTGGGGCCTATGGTTTATGCCGAAAACGAAGGCGAGGTGTTCCTTGGCCGCTCGGTGACCAAGACCACCACGATGTCCGAGGAAACCATGCGCAAGGTCGACCTGGTGATCCGGCGCATCATCGACGACCAGTACGCCCGCGCGCGCAAGCTGATCGAAGACAACCAGGACAAGATGCACGCGATGGCCGGCGCCTTGCTCGAATGGGAAACCATAGACGCCGAGCAGATCGACGACATCATGGCCGGCAAGCCGCCGCGGCCACCCAAGGACTGGTCGCCGACGACCCGCCCAGGCGGCCCGAGCAACGGCCCGAGCGGGCCGGTCAACCCGGACGGCGCGCCGGCGACCGCGGCATGACGGCAGTGTGATGCCACGCCGCGGATGACTTTGCAAACGGGGCCTCTTGCCCCGTTTTGCCCCGTTTGCGCGCTGGTGAACGCATGGCGATGGATTGGCAGACCCGCCGTTACCTGATCGATTTGGCGCAGCCCCGGGTGATGGGCATCGTCAATGTCACGCCGGATTCGTTTTCCGACGGCGGCCGCCACGATGACACCGTGTCGGCCTGCGCACACTGCGACCGGCTGGTCGAGGAGGGCGCGGAGATCCTCGACATCGGCGGCGAATCGACCCGCCCCGGCGCCCGCGCGCCCGACCTGGCCGAAGAACTGGCGCGCGTACTGCCGGTGCTGCGCCACGCGGTGGGGCTGGGCGTGGCGGTGTCGGTCGACACCAGCCGGCCCGAGGTCATGCGCGCCGCGCTGGACGCCGGCGCCGACATCGTCAACGACGTTCGCGCGCTGCAGCGGCCCGGTGCGCTGGCCGTTCTGGCCGGGCATGCGACGGCCGGCGTGTGCCTGATGCACATGCGTGGCGAGCCCGGCACCATGCAGCAGCACACCGACTACGTGGATCTGGTGGCCGATGTCGCCGCCTTCTTGCAGGCACGCCTGGCCGCCTGCACCGCCGCCGGGATGGCCGCGGCACGTGTCGTGCTCGACCCGGGCTTTGGCTTTGCCAAGTCCGCCGAGCAGAACTGGCGTCTGTTGCGCGAACAGCCGCGGCTGGCTGCCGCGCTGGGCCGCCCGCTGCTGGTCGGCGTGAGCCGCAAGTCGATGTTGGGACAACTCACCGGCCGGCCGGTTGACCAGCGCCTGCCGGCCAGCCTGGCTGCCGCGCTGGCGGCGGTGCAGCGTGGCGCGCGGCTGGTCCGCGTCCACGATGTCGCGGCGACGGTCGATGCGCTCAAGGTCTGGCGCGCCGCCGGCCTGCTTGCTGCGCCGCTGGCGGATGCACCCCCGCCGGCGGGGCCGAATGAATGCTGATCGAGGCCGCCAACGCGGCGGCCGGCAGCCACCCGTTCCGACAACTCTTCTTCATCAACGCTCGCACCATGGCAAGACGCTATTTCGGCACCGATGGCATTCGTGGCACCGTTGGCCAGGCCCCGATCACCCCCGATTTCATGCTGCGCCTGGGCCACGCCGTCGGCCGTGTGCTGCGCCGCCAGGGCGGCCGACCGACGGTGTTGATCGGCAAGGACACGCGCATCTCGGGCTACATGATCGAATCGGCGCTCGAAGCCGGGTTTGCCTCGGCCGGCGTCGACACCCTGCTGACCGGCCCACTGCCGACGCCGGGCGTGGCCTACCTCACGCGCGCGCAGCGGCTGGACTTGGGTGTGGTGATCAGCGCCTCGCACAACGCCTACCCGGACAACGGCGTCAAGTTCTTTTCGGCCAAGGGCGAAAAGCTGCCCGACGAGTGGGAAACCGCGGTCGAAGCCGCGCTTGATGAACCGCCGCAGTGGGTCGACTCGGCCACGCTGGGCAAGGCGCGTCGGCTGGAAGACGCACGCGGCCGCTACATCGAATTTTGCAAAAGCACGGTGCCGCACAGCCTGTCGCTGCGCGGCATGAAGCTGGTGGTCGACGCCGCCCACGGCGCGGGCTACCACGTCGCGCCCGATGTGCTGCACGAACTCGGCGCCGAAGTCATCACCATCGGCTGCCAGCCTGACGGCTTGAATATCAACGACGGTGTCGGCGCGACCTCGCCGCAAGCCCTGGTCAAGGCGGTGCTGGCCCACCGTGCCGACTACGGCATTGCGCTGGACGGCGACGCCGACCGGCTGCAAATGGTCGATGCCGATGGCCGGCTGTACAACGGTGACGAGTTGCTCTACCTGCTGGCGGCCGACCGTCTGGCGCAGCAGCGGCCGGTGCCCGGTGTGGTCGGCACCCTGATGACCAACATGGCGGTCGAAGTGGCGTTGAAGAAGCTTGGCGTGCCGCTGGTGCGCGCCAAAGTGGGCGACCGCTATGTTCTGGAGGAGTTGATCACGCGCGGCTGGCAACTTGGCGGGGAAGGTTCGGGCCATTTGCTGGCACTGGACCGCCACACCACCGGCGACGCCATCGTCAGCGCGCTGCAGGTGCTGCAGGCGATCCGCCGCTCTGACAAGTCGCTGCCGGCAATGCTCGACGGGCTGACGCTTTATCCGCAGACCCTGATCAACGTCAGGCTGCCCAGTCTGGCCGGCTGGGAGTCCAACTCCGGCCTGCGTGACGCGTCGTGCGCGGTTGACTCCGAGCTGGGTGAAACCGGCCGGGTGCTGATACGCGCCTCGGGCACCGAGCCGGTGCTGCGGGTGATGGTCGAGGCAAGGGACGCCGACCTGGGCCGGCGCTGTGCTGAGCGCCTGGCCGAGGCGGCGCGCGGCTGACCCTTGGCTGCACGGACCCGGTCGTCGAAGCCGGAGGAGGTCTGTCACGCAGTCGTCACATCGGCTGACTAAAGTGCCCTCCGGTGCCTGCCGCCGGCGGTGCACCAGGAAAGCCAAACCATGGATGCCCGTGTCGATTCCCACCACGGCTCGTTGACAGACGAGCGCGCCAAGCTGTCGGTCCGCGACCTGAACTTCTTTTACGGCAGCTTTCAGGCGCTCAAGCACATCAGCCTGGACCTGCCGGCGCACAAGGTCACCGCCTTCATCGGGCCATCGGGTTGCGGCAAGAGCACGCTGCTGCGCACCTTCAACCGCATGTTCGAGCTCTACCCCGAGCAGCGCGCAGAGGGCGAGATCCTGCTCGACGGCGAGAACATCCTGAACCGCCGGCTCGATGTCAGCCTGATACGCGCCAAGATCGGCATGGTGTTCCAGAAGCCAACGCCGTTTCCGATGTCGATCTACGACAACATCGCCTTCGGCGTGAAGCTGTTCGAGCGACTGTCGCGGCCCGAGATGGACGAGCGCGTCGAGTGGGCGCTGAAGAAGGCGGCGCTGTGGAACGAAGTCAAGGACAAGCTCGGCCAAAGCGGCTCCGGCTTGTCGGGTGGCCAGCAGCAGCGCCTGTGCATCGCGCGCGGCATCGCCATCAAGCCCGAGGTCTTGCTGCTCGACGAACCGTGCTCGGCGCTCGACCCGATCTCCACCGGCAAGATCGAAGAGCTGATCTCCGAGCTGAAGAGCGACTACACGGTGGTCATCGTCACCCACAACATGCAGCAGGCCGCGCGATGCTCCGACTACACCGCCTACATGTACCTGGGCGACCTGATCGAGTTCGGCCGCACCGCCGAGCTGTTCACCCAGCCCAGACGCAAAGACACAGAAGACTACATCACCGGCCGCTTTGGGTGAGCCCGGACACAAAGGCGTGCCTGCGCACGGCTTTGTGCCTGGCGAACGCCGGGCGCCTCTGGCGACCGGCCGGCCAGAGCCCGGACACAAAGGCGTGCCTGCGCACGGCTTTGCGCCTGGCGAACGCCGGGCGCCTCTGGCGACCGGCCGGCCAGAGCCCGGACACAAAGGCGTGCCTGCGCACGGCTTTGCGCCTGGCGAACGCCGGGCGTTTTGTGTGAACCGGCATGGAAAGACCTTCGATGAGCAGCAAACACCTGTCTTCCACCTTCGATGCCGAGCTGTCTGGCATCTCGACACGGGTGCTTGAAATGGGCGGCATGGTCGAGGCGCAGGTCGCGCAGTCGGTCTATGCGCTGGCCAACTTCAGTGCCGAAACCGCGGCCCAGGTGATGCGGCAGGAGGTACGCGTCAACGCGCTGGAGCTGGAGATCGACCGCGAGCTGTCGTCGATCATCGCCCGCCGTCAGCCGACGGCGCGCGACCTGCGGCTGCTGATCGCGGTGTCCAAGGCAACCAGCAACCTGGAGCGCATCGGCGACGAGGCCGCACGCATTGCACGCATGGTGCAGCGGCTGCTGGGTTCGGGCGCCCATGGCCAGCAGCGGCTGCCGGTCTCTGACGTGGCCTTTGAGGCCGAGCTGGCCACCCGGCAACTGCGCAAGTCGCTTGACGCATTCGCGCGGCTCGACGTTGACTCGGCGCTGCAGGTGCTCAAGCAGGACGACCAGATCGACCAAGAGTTCGACGGTTTGCTGCGCAAGCTGATCACCTACATGATGGAAGACCCGCGCACCATTTCGGCGGCCATCGATCTGGTTTTTGTCGCCAAAGCGATTGAGCGCGTCGGCGACCACGCCAAGAACCTGGCCGAACAAACCATTTACATCGTCAAGGGCACCGACGTTCGGCACAACTCGCTGGAAACGGTCGAGAGCCTGGTGAAGTGAGCCCTGCGATGAGCCGAATTCTGGTCGTCGAGGACGAGGCGGCGATCGCCGAGTTGATTGCATTGAACCTGCGCCACGCCGGCCACGAGCCGGTGCTGGCGGCTGATGCCGAAGCGGCGCAGCGCGCGGTTGACGCGGTGCTGCCCGACCTGGTGTTGCTGGACTGGATGCTGCCCACACAGTCGGGTCTGGCGCTGGCCCGGCGCTGGCGCGGCGACGAGCGCACGCGGCAGTTGCCGATCATCTTGCTGACCGCGCGCAGCGAAGAAGCCGACAAGGTCGCCGGGCTGGACGCCGGCGCCGACGACTACATCGCCAAGCCGTTTTCGACCAACGAGTTGATGGCCCGCATCCGCGCGGTGCTGCGGCGCAAGTCGCCCGAGTCGCTGGACGAAGTGGTGGCGGTTGGCGCGCTGCGGCTCGACCCGGGAACTCGCCGTGCCCACCACGGCGCGCAGGAAATCCGGCTCGGTCCGACCGAGTTCCGCCTGCTGCACTACCTGTTGACCTACCCCGAGCGGGTACACAGCCGGGCGCAACTGCTTGACCGCGTCTGGGGCGACCATGTGTTCATCGAGGAGCGCACGGTCGACGTCCACATCAAGCGCCTGCGCGAGGCGCTGGCCAGCGCCGGCTGCGCGGCAATGATCGAAACGGCGCGTGGCGCCGGCTATCGGCTGACCGCGCAGCCGCGCCCCGCGGCGACGACCATTGCCGCGGCGGATCCCGCCGCACCGGGCGCGGCCGCCGGGGCCGACCGGTCGGCGTGATGGGCGGGCTGTGGACGCGGCTGCTGGCGGCCGCGGTGGCTGCCGTCGTTGCCGCGGCGGTTGGCGGCGCGTTGTCCGGCACCTGGGGCGGCGGCGCGGCGGGCGCCGCGCTGGGGCTGGCGTTGCTGTGGCTGGTCGATGCCTGGCGCGGTGCGCAGTTGCTGCGCTGGCTGCGCGGCGCGGCGCAGGGTGCGGCGCCGCTCAATGGCGGCTGGTGGGGCGAACTGGCCTACCGCATGGCCGCGGCGCTGCGCGCGAGCGAGCGGCAAATCGTTGTCGAGCGGCGGCGACTGGAGGACTTTCTGTCGGCCATCGAGGCGTCGCCAAACGGTGTGTTGCTGCTCGACGCCGCCGACCAGATCACCTGGTGCAACGCGGCGGCGGCGGACCAGTTCGGCATCGACGCGCAGCGCGACCTGGCGCAGCCGGTGACCAACCTGGTCCGCGCGCCGGCCTTCGTCGCTTATTTGCATGCACAGCGCAGCGGCGGCGCGGTCGAGCCGCTGGTGCTGGACGATCTTGGCCGTGGCGCCACGCTGCAGATGACGCTGCGCGCCTACGGTGGCCGGCAACTGCTGCTGATCACGCAGGACATCACCGAACGGCAACGCGCCGAGACCATGCGGCGCGACTTCGTGGCCAACGTGTCGCATGAAATCCGCACCCCGCTGACGGTGCTGGCCGGCTTTGTCGAATCGATGCAAAGCCTGCCTCTGGAAGGGCAGGAACGTGACCGCGTGCTGGCGCTGATGCAGCAACAGACCAAACGCATGCAGACCCTGGTCGCCGACCTGTTGACGCTGGCGCAACTCGAAGGCAGTCCGCGTCCGCCGGTCGACCGCTGGGTGGCGCTGCACAAGATCGTCGAGCAGGCCTTGGCCGATGGGCGCGCGCTGTCGGCCGGGCGGCACGTCTTGCGTGCCGAGGACATGCTGGTGGTCGAGCTGGCCGGCAACGAGGCCGAATTGTTCAGTGCGTTGATGAATCTGGTCAGCAACGCGGTGCGCTATTCACCCGAGGGCGGCGACATCGTCTTGGGTTGGCACAGCGGCAGCGATGGCCGCGGTGCTGTCACCGTGCGCGACCAGGGCATGGGCATCGCGCGCGAGCACCTGCCGCGGTTGACCGAGCGCTTTTACCGCGTCGACGGCGGCCGCTCGCGCGCCAGCGGCGGCACCGGCCTGGGGCTGGCGATCGTCAAGCACGTGCTGCAGCGCCATGGCGGCGAACTGGCCATCGACAGCGAACGCGGCCGGGGGTCGTGCTTCCAGCTTCAATTCCCGCCCGGCCGGGTTCGGGTTCGGGATGCGCAGGCGCCAAAGCCAGCGCCGGCGGTCTCGGCCGAATAGCGCGGCGTCAGCGCCGTCGCAACACCACGGTCCACTCGTTGCGTTCGGTCGGCCGACGTTCGCGCGCCACTTCACGCCAACCGGCGCGCTGTGCCTCGGCCAGCAGCGGCGGCGCTGCGCTGCCGCGCTGCACCAGCACCAACACCGGGCAAGGGCCGTCCTGCCAGCCGGTTGCATGGGCGTCGACCATGGTGCGGACTTGCCACTCCAACGTCGCCACCAGCGTCGGCGCGGCATTCGGCGCGGCGACGCAGCGGTCCTGGTTCAAATGCCGCAGCAGGCGTTCGCCGAGCGGCCGGTTGCTGCGCGCGTAGTCCAGCAGCGGCAGCCACAGCGTCATCAGCAACAACCAGCACAGCGCGACGCCGCCAGCCGGCAGCACCAGGCTCTTCCACAACGCCTCGCGGTGGCGCCCGGTGCGCCAGCGCACCAACCAGCCCCAGGCCAGGCTGGCCAGCACCGCCAGCAGCAGCGCGGTTGGTGAGGCGTGCGGCTGAAAACCGGGCGCCAGGCGCAGGATGTTCGCCGCCGGACGCGCCGGCACGCCGGTCTGCATCGCGACGTACAGAACCCAGATGGTCAGCGCGCAGATGGTGAACAGGCACACCGAAAACCAATCGATCGCCGACGATGCGCCGCGGCGCAAGGTCGGCAGCGCGAAGGCCGCCAATACGGCCAGGCCGGGCAGACCCAGCATCAGCGCGCGGTCAGAGGCGCCCATCGCCGCGCTGCCGGCGAGCGCCACCGCCACCGTCGTCAACGGGCCGGCGATGTGCCACTGCGCCAGGTGCCGCCGCCAGCGCCACACGGTCCACGCCGCCAGCAGCCACGCCGGCCACAAAAACCACAGCCACAGCCGGGCCAGCGTGGCCAGGTTGAAGGCTTCGCCAAAACGCCAGGCCCAGGCGTGGGTCGGCCAGGCCACCAGCGCCGCCAGCGCCGTGGCGGCGCCCAACCAGCCGCGCAGCGCGGGCAGCCAGCCATCGCGCGCGCGCCAGGCCAGCAGCATCGCCAGCGCACCAAGCGCCAACGCCATCACCGGTGCGCCGCAGGCGGCCAGGGCCGGCAACGACAGCATCACGCCAACGCGCGCCGCGCGCCCGCGCCGAGGCGATGCCGCCAGCGACCACAGCCAGAACGCCACCGCGGCGAGCTGTGCCAGCTCGGGCGTGGTCTCATGGCCGAGCTGCAAAAGCCCGAGCGTGGAAATCAGAGCCAGCAGCGCGCCGTCGGCGACCGCGCGTGCGTAGTCGGTTTTCGTCGCCTCACCGCCAAAGGCCAGCGGCAGCGGCTGCGCGTCGTCGGTGCTGGCCAGGTGAAAGGTGGCGTACCAAACCGCCACGAGAGTCAGCGCCAGCAGCAGCGCAAACGGCAGGCGCGCCGCCAGCGCGGCGTCCAGCCACGGCTGGCCGAGCGAGATGGCCGCCGCGCCCAGCCAGTGCGGCAGCAACGCGGCACCCGATGGCACGCCGCCCAGCGTCGGCTGCCACCACGGCGAGCGGCCTTCGGCAATCGCCAGCATCTGCCCGAACGCAGCCAGATCGCTGCCGCGCCACGGGTCGCGCCCGATCAGCCCCGGAATGACATAGGCCGCACACAACAGCAGCAGCGGCAGCCGCGGCAGGCGCCGCGCGGCGACCTGGGTCACCAGCGCCGGGTTGGGATGGGTGCGCACGACAGCTTCAACACGCGGTCGGGGTGGGCGTTACGGTCGGCAATCAAAAAAATAGGCAGCCCGGGCTGCCTATTGTTGAGGTCGGCAACGGCCAACGTGTCAGCTTGACTTCTTGGTGATGCCGACGCGGGCAAACTTGTTGCGGAATTTCTCGACCCGACCGCCCAGGTTGTCGACGCTTTTTTGCGTGCCGGTATAGAAAGGGTGGGTTTCGCTGGTGGTTTCAAGCTTGACCAGCGGCAGGCTGCGGCCATCGTCCATCTTGATGGTTTCCTTGGTCGACACCGTCGAGCGGGTGACGAACTTGAAACCGTTGGATTGGTCCACGAAGCACACTTCGCGGTAGTTGGGGTGGATGCCTTCTTTCATGCGTGCCTCGCGAGGATGGTCGGCAGCCACGCACCAAGGTGTGCGCACTTGCCGCAAGAGGGTAAACCAAGCATTCTAGCCTTATGCGTACAGCCTAACCGCCGCGGCGCATCATGTCGAAGAAGTCGAGGTTGCTCTTGCTCTGCTTCATTTTGTCGAGCACGAACTCCATCGCCTCGATTTCGTCCATGTTGTAGAGCAGCTTGCGCAGGATCCAGGTCTTTTGCAGGATCTCGGGCTTCAGCAGCAGTTCTTCGCGCCGGGTGCCGCTCTTGTTGATCAGGATCGACGGGTAGACGCGCTTTTCGGCCATGCGCCGGTCCAAGTGGATTTCGCAGTTGCCGGTGCCCTTGAATTCCTCGTAGATGACCTCGTCCATCTTCGAGCCGGTGTCGATCAGCGCGGTGCCGATGATGGTCAGCGAGCCGCCTTCCTCGACATTGCGCGCGGCGCCGAAAAAGCGCTTCGGCCGCTGCAGCGCGTTGGCGTCGACGCCACCGGTCAACACTTTGCCCGACGACGGCAGCACGTTGTTGTAGGCCCGCGCCAGCCGGGTGATCGAGTCGAGCAGGATGACCACGTCCTTTTTCAGCTCGGTCAGCCGCTTGGCACGCTCGATCACCATCTCGGCCACCTGCACGTGGCGCGCCGCCGGCTCGTCGAAGGTCGACGAAATGACCTCGCCGCGCACCGTGCGCACCATCTCGGTCACCTCTTCCGGCCG
>WBZS01000672.1_pt1 | contig 37160 bp, 36 predicted proteins | sample 5204201 | NCBI WGS metagenome assembly WBZS01 (sample SAMN12344357, study PRJNA552823) | activated sludge metagenome | biome: Activated sludge suspended growth; feature: Nitrification reactor; material: Wastewater; isolation source: activated sludge from nitrification reactor of wastewater...
TGTGGTGGACCGGCCGCACCTCGATCGTGAAGGCCCAGCGGTTCGGCTTCGCCCGCGCCTTCGCCGACGCCAAGCTGACGGTGCTGAAGGTCACCCAGCGGTTCATCGGCGACGACACCGCGGTGGTGATCGCGCAGTGGCAGATGTCCGGCCAGGTCGACCCGGACGGGCAGGCGGTCGACCCGCGCCGCGGGGTGCTGACCGCCACCCTGGTGCGGTTGGACGACGGCAACTGGCTGGGCGTGAGCTGCACCAACACCGACATCGCGATGGCCGCCGACACCAACGTCTCCCGCGGCGGCACCCTGACCGCGACCAGCTACATCAAGGGCCCCTCCCCGGCCCAGCTGGCCGCCGCCGACGCCGAGGAGAAGATCGCCAAGACCCCCGGCCTCTAGATGAGCTTCGCTGGTCGAGCCTGTCGAGACCTCTGCCCGGTGAGGGGGTTTCGACGAGCTCAACCAGCGGGAGTGCGCCCCTTCAACAGCCGTCCAGCACGGCGTCGCAGACCCTGACGATCCGTTGCCGCAGGCCGGACGCCCGGCGGGCGAACGACCGCTGCGCGGCGACGTAGTCGGCCTTGCCGGACGCCGTTTCGATGGCGACGGGGGAGTATCCCCACTCGGACAGGTCGTAGGGCGAGGCGCGCATGTCGAGCACCCGGATCTCCCGGGCCAGTTCGAAGCAGTCCGCGACCAACTCGGCGGGGGTGAAGGGCGCCAGCTTGTGCGCCCACTTGTAGGCGTCCATCTGGGCGTGCAGGCAGCCGGGCTGCTCGTTGGCGACCCGCGCGTCCAGGGTGGGACGCAGGGTGTTGCGGGGCGCGGCGTCCGGAGCGAAGAAGCGGTACGCGTCGTAGTGCGTGCAGGTGATCCGGTGGCTCTCGACCACGGCGTCCGTGCCGGCCGGGCCGAGCCGCAACGGCACCTGCGTGTGCCGCGGTTGATCGGCGCCGAGGCGGTAGACCATGGCCCACTCGTGCAGGCCGAAGCAGCCGAGCCGCGCCGGGCGGCTCTCGGTGGCGACCAGCAGGTCCCGGATCCAGCGCAGCTGGTCGGCGCGGCGCGCCGCCAGGGCCGGGTCGACCCGGGCGGTGACGCCGTCCACCAGGTAGCCGCGCACCGTGGCGAACCCGGCGACGTCCCCGGTCAGGGTGACGCCCCAGCCGGGATGCCACGTGCGCAGCGCCTTGGGGGAGTAGGAGTAGTACTCCCACAGGAAGTCCTCGACCGGGTGGCGTTCGTGGCGCGAGCGACGACGCAGATGCGGCTCGGTCCAGGCGGCGACCCGTCGATCATGCAGCTCGGCCCGAGGACGCCAGTCGTCCTCGCTCAGCCGGACGCCGGATCGGCCGAGCTCAGGACTCGTCGCCCTCATGGATCCGCAGCAGGGTGCTCTTGCCGAACAGGGATTCGACCAGGTCGACCGCCAGCTGGGCGGTGGCGTTGCGGACGTCGAGCGCCGGGTTCACCTCGACCAGGTCGATCGAACCGAGCCGGCCGCTGTCGGCGAGCATCTCCATGCACAGCGACACCTCCCGATAGGTCGGCCCGCCGACCACCGGCGTGCCGACGCCCGGAGCGATGGTCGGGTCGACGAAGTCCAGGTCGAGCGACAAGTGCACATGGGTGTTCTCGTCGACCCCGGCCAGCGCCCGCTTCATGGTCCGGCGCATGCCGATCTCGTCGAGGAAGCGCATGTCGTAGACCTGGACGCCCTCGGCGCGCAGGAAGCGCTTCTCGCCCGGGTCGACGCTGCGCAGGCCGATCTGCCGGATCTCGTCCGCCGCCATGGCGGGGTAGTGCTCGCCGATCCGGGTCAGTTCGTCCGGACCGTGCCCGGTGAGGCAGGCGACCGGCATGCCGTGGATGTTGCCGGACGGCGTCAGCTCGGCCGTGTTGAAGTCGGCGTGGGCGTCCACCCAGATCACCCGCAGCTTCTTGCCGACCCGCCGGCAGTGGTCGGCGACCGCCGCGATCGAACCGATGCCCAGGCAATGGTCGCCGCCCAGCACGATCGGCATCCGACCGTCGGCAAGCTCGGCGCTCATGGCGTCGTAGAGCGTCCGGTTCCACTCCACCACCTCGGGCAGGTGGCGGTAGCCGTTCACCGGTGGTTCCTGCGGGTTGTCCGGCCCGGTCAGGTCACCGACGTCCCGGACCTCGCAGTCGAACGCTTCGAGTGCGGCGGTGATGCCCGCCACCCGCAGGGCCTGCGGCCCCATCCGGCATCCGATGGTCGAGGCGCCGATATCCGTCGGTACGCCGATCAGGCTCACCCGCTGCATGTGTTTCCCTTCGTTGGACAACCCATGGATGCAATCACGGCCCCGGTCCGCCCTGCAAGGGCCCGGCCCACACCTGCTGGCCGCACCGGTCGCGGCCCGGTGGCGCGTCGTCGTGCCTCGGCGCCGGTCGCACGCCGGGGACGGTGGTCGCACGCCGAGGACTTCCGCCAGGACCTCGGTGACGGATGGGCCTCGACAAGTTCGCCGGGCGGAACCACGATGAGCCCATGACCGAGAGACGCTGGGCCGGACTGCTGCGAGCGGTGAACGTGGGCGGACGCAAGATGCCCATGGCCGAACTTCGTCAGCTGGCGGAGGAAGCCGGGTTCACCGAGGTGTCGACCCTGTTGGCGTCCGGCAATCTGCTGTTCACCGGCGCCGGCAGCGAGGGCGACATCCGCGGCCGGCTGGAACGGTCGATCGCCGACCACACCGGGTTCACCGTCGAGGTGCTGCTGCGCTCCAAGGAGCAGCTGCGTGCGATGCTCGCGAACAACCCCTTCCCCGGCGGCCGTCCCGCGCAGGTCCTGGTGTGCTTCCTGGACGCCGTGGCGCCCGCGGCGCTGGCCGACAAACTCGCCGGCGTTGCCGTCAACGAACGCATCGCGATCGTCGACACCGAAATCTGGATCGACTGCGTGGACGGGATCGGCACCTCGAAACTGGCCAGCCGGCTGCCCGCTCTGGTCAAGCCCCGGATCGTCACCGGGCGCAACGTCAACACCGTGGCCAAGCTCGCCGACCTGCTGTGAGCCGCCGGTGACGAAGGGCCCCGCCATGACCGACCCGACCGTCCCGATCGATTGGCTGCGTGCCGCCCCGGACGCCCGGCTGACGGACGCGATCGAGGTGGTACGTTCCAAGCGACAACCGGACGGCACCTGGCTGCAGGACGTACACCACGCCGGACAGGAGTGGTTCAGCGTCGATGTGCCGGTGGGCGAGCCGTCGCCGTGGCTCACCCGCTACGCCGCCCGCATCCTGCGCTGGTGGGACGATTCTCGAGAGGAACAGCGGTGACCGAGGACTCCTGGACGCCCGCCACCCGGGCCGTGATCGCCGGACGCCCGCCGCATGCCGCGGGCGCGGCCGTCAGCCCGCCGGTGGAGCTGACCTCGACCTACGTGTCGTGGGAGCCGTTCGGCGGCAACGACCCCGGCGTCTACGGGCGGATGAACAATGCCACCTGGCGCGCCCTGGAGGACGCCATCGGGTCCCTGGAGGGCGGGACGGCCGTCTGCTTCTCGTCCGGGATGGCCGCCGGCGCCGCCCTGTTCAGCCTGATCCGTCCCGGCGAGCGGCTGGTGATGGCCGACAGCAGCTACGGCTCGATGCTGGCGATGGCGGCCCAACTGGCCGCGGCCGGACGCTTCGAGTTGACCAGCGTCGACATCGCCGACACCACCACGGTGATCGCGGCGATGCGGGGCGCCGCCTGGCTGATCCTCGAGTCGCCCACCAACCCGCTGCTGCAGGTCGCCGACCTGGCCACGCTCGGCGCGGCGGCCGCCGACCTCGGCGTCCGGATCGGGATCGACAACACCTTCGCCACCCCGATGCTGCAGAACCCGCTCGAGTTCGGCGCCAGCGTGGTGATGCACTCGGGCACCAAATACCTGGCCGGGCATTCCGACGTGGTCGCGGGAGCCCTGGTCGCCCGCCGGCCCGAGCTGGTCGACGCCATTCGTGCCTACCGGGGGTTGCACGGGGCGATCCTGGGCCCGATGGAGGCCTGGCTGACCCTGCGCGGGCTACGGACGCTGCCCGTCCGGCTGGAGCGGCAGCAGGCCAGCGCCGGCGTCCTGGCCGAACGGCTCGCCGCGCATCCGGCGATCGCCCGGGTGCGCTATCCGGGCCTGCCCGGCGACCCCGGTCACGAACTCGCCGCCCGGCAGATGCGCGGCTTCGGCGCCATGCTGTCCATCGAACTGGCCGGGGGCGTCGAGGCCGCGGACGCCCTGGTGGCCGGCGTCCGGCTGTGGGTGCCGGCGACCAGCCTGGGCGGCGTGGAGTCGCTGATCGAGCGGCGCCGACGGATCCCCGCCGAGCCCGACACGGTGCCGGAGGAACTGGTCCGGCTCTCGGTCGGCCTCGAGGACGTCGACGACCTCTGGAGCGACCTCGCCCAGGCACTTCCCGGCTGACTTCCCCCGGCGCTCGCCTAACTATTTAGGGCTCGCGCACCTGAGCGAGCGCTCAATAGTTAGGCGAGCGCGGGATGCGGGCCCAGGGTGCCGGGGCCGACGTGAGGTCTAGCATGAGCGGATGACCGGCGAGCTCTGCGTTCCGCTCTCCCGGATCGGTGCCGCCGACCTGGAGTCGGCCGGTGGCAAGGGCGCGAACCTGGGCGAGTTGAACGCGGCCGGTTTCCGGGTGCCGCGCGGGTTCGTGGTGACCACCGAGGCCTACCGCCGCGCGGTCGCAACGCTCGACCCGCCGACCCGGGACGCCGTCCGCGCCATCCCGGTGCCGGACGAGATCGCCCGCGCGATCGCCGAACGCTACGCCGCACTCGGCGCCGGACCGGTCGCGGTGCGTTCCAGCGCCACGGCGGAGGATCTGCCCGGCGCCGCGTTCGCCGGGCAGCAGGACACCTACCTCGGGGTGGTCGGCGAGCAACCCGTGCTGGACGCCGTCCGCGACTGCTGGGCGTCGCTGTGGACCGAACGCGCGATCAGCTACCGGGAGCGGCTCGGCATCGACCCGGCCACGGTGGCCATCGCGGTCGTCGTGCAGCGGATGGTCGACGCCGACCACGCCGGGGTGATGTTCACCGCCGACCCGGTCACCGGCGCCCGGGACCGGGTCGTCATCGACTCGAACCCGGGCCTGGGCGAGGCTGTGGTCTCCGGGCTGGTCACCCCCGACCACGTCGTCCTGGACGCCGACGACCGCGTCGTCGAACACCGGCCCGGACGCCGCGAGGTGATCATCCGGTCCCGCGCCGGCTGCGGCACCGAGCAGGTGGACGACGCCACGACAAGCCCCCTCGCCCGCGTCGACCTGGTCCGATTGGCCACCGCCGGACGCCGGATCGCGGCCCACTTCGGACGTCCCCAGGACATCGAGTGGGCGTTGGCCGGCGAGGCGATCTGGATCCTGCAGGCCCGCCCGATGACCGCGCTGCCACCCCCGCCGGTGCGGCTGAACCGGGTGCAGCTGCTCACCGGGCCGGTGATCCTCGAACTGCTGCCGCGGCGTCCGTACCCGATGGAGCTGACCGCCTGGACCCGCACCGTCGGCGGACATGTCGAGGGGCTGATCGACGGGCTGGCCGGCGCCCGCGTGGACGTCGACGACGTGCTGATCAGCGACGACGCCGTGCTGACCAGCTACCTGCCGTTCGCCCCACACCCGACCGCCCGGACGCCGCGGCGCCTGATCCGCAGCCTGGCCAGGATGGGTCGGGACCCGCGCGGCTGGCGAACCGACAGGCGCTTCCGGCGGTACCTGGACGGCGCCGCGGCGTTGGCCGCGAGCGACCCGGGCAGCCTCACCTGGCGGCAGTTGCTGGCGGTGCCCGAACGGGCCGCCGGGCTGCTGGAGCTGATCACCGGCCTGCGGGTCGGCTATCTGCCGGCGGCGGCCGGCGCCATGGTGCGGCTGCGGCTGCTGCTCACGATGCTGGGCCGCTCGGAACTGTTCGCCGATCTGCTGCTCGAGCTGCCCACCAACACCGACCGCGCCAACGCCGAACTGGCCGCCATCGCGGACGAGCTGCGCGCCGTGCCGGGGCTCGCCGGTGCGATCGCCGACGCCGACCCGGCGGAGGCGGTCCGGCTGCTCGCCGGTACGCCGGAGGCGGCACCCGCCCACCGGCGGCTGGAGGAGTTCCTCGCCCGGTACGGGCACCGCGAGACCGGCAGCATCCTGCTGCTGCGCGACCCCTGCTGGGCCGACGATCCGGTCACCGTGCTGGCGCTGGTGCAGGTGCTGCTCCACGATGCCCCGGGCACGACCGGCTCGCCGTTCCCGGCCGCGCTGCGCCGGCTGCTGGACCATCCGGTGATCCGCACCCTGCGCGCCGGGGGCAGGGTGCGCGCCCTGGTGAGCAAAGCGTCCGCGGGCGTGCAGGTCCGCGAGGACACCCATTTCGAACTCACCCGCACCATGCCGGCCGTCCGGCACGCCGTCCTGGAGGCCGGACGCCGGCTCGCCGAGGCCGGCGCGATCGACGACCTGGACGATGTCTGGTACCTCACCTGGAGCGATCTGGAGGCCGTCGCCGATCCGCGCGACCGCCTGGTCGGTGACCGGCTGCGACGCTCGGTGGAGCGACGCCGCGCCGCCTTCGCCGAACTCGCCGGTTCCCCGCTGATCGCCACCGCCACGCTCTACCCCCACCGCCCGGACGCCGGCGCGCTGGTCACCGGCGTCGGCGGGGGAGGGGGCACCGCGACCGGCCCCGTCCGGCTGATCCGGGGACCCGCCGAGTTCGGCGACCTGCAGCCCGGCGAGGTGCTCGTCTGCCCGGCCACCAACCCGTCCTGGACGCCGTTGTTCGGCCGCGCCGCTGCGGTGGTCGTCGACCACGGCGGCCTCGCCTCGCATGCGGCGATCGTCGCCCGCGAGTACGGCATCCCGGCGGTGATGGGCACCGGGGACGGCAGCAGCGTGCTGGCCACCGGCCTCCGGGTCGTCGTGGACGGCGACCGCGGCCGGGTGCTGGCGGCGTCCGGCGGCTGAAACCGCGGCCTGTCCCGGCCCGGCGCGGCGCTACTAGAGTCGGGGCAGGCGTCCCTGATCCGGGTTCACACCGAGGTGGACCGATCGGCGTCCGGGACCGGCACCCGACAGACCCGAGCACCGAGAGGACATGGTCGTGAGTACAGCGCAGTACACCCAGGTCGATCCCGAGGAGGTCGGCGTCTCCAGCGCCTACCTCGCCAACATCGACGCCCTGCAGCGGCGATTCCTCGCCCAGAACGCCTACCAGGGCTCGGTGGTGCTGGTCGCCCGGCACGGCAAGGTCTGCTACCTGAAGTCCTTCGGCAAGGCCGACGAGGGCGTCGAGATGGCCACCGACAGCATCTTCCGGCTGGCGTCGATGTCGAAGGTGGTCGCCGCGGCCGCCGTCATGCAGCTGTTCGAGCGCGGCCTGATCGCCCTGCACGAACCGCTGTCGACCTATCTGCCCGAGTTCGCCGACCCCAAGGTGGCGGTGGTCAAGGACTGGCAGGTCACCCAGATCCGCACGGCCAGCCGCGAACTCACCGCCCACGACCTGCTGACCATGACCGGCGGCATGACCAACACCTGGTGGTACCGGATGTTCGAGCCGCCGATCTACGGGGTGGTGCCGAAGCTGTACCACGAGGCCGGCCTGGTCGACGACCTGAACACCCCGCCGACCACCCTCGAGGCGAACACGAAGCTGATCGCCTCGCTGCCGCTGATCGCCGACCCGGGCACCATGTTCGACTACTCCAACAACAGCGTCGACGTGCTCTGCCGGCTGGTCGAGGTCGTCTCCGGCAAGGACTTCAACACCTACCTGCAGGAGAACATCTTCACCCCGCTGGGCATGCCGGAGATCTGGTTCTTCCCGCCCGAGGACCAGTGGCACCGGATCGCGGCCGTGTACTGGGCCGGACGCGACGAGAAGCAGACCGAGGCGGGCCGGCTCGGGCTCGGCAACCTCGGCCCGCAATACACCTTCAGCCAGGACAAGACCCTGTTCAGCGGCGCCGGCGGGCTGCACGGCACCACCGCCGACTACTTCCGGTTCGCCCAGATGCTGCTCAACGGCGGCGAACTGGACGGCGTCCGCGTGCTCAGCCGGGCGTCCGTGCGGCTGATGACCAGCAACCAGATCGGTGATCTGTGCAACTGGCAGCTGACCCAGAACAAGTGGGGCTACATGGTCGACCTGCAGGTCGGCGAGAACGCCCCGGCCGGCTCGCTGCACTGGCTCGGCGGCCCCGGCGCCTACTCGTGGCAGGGCTTCTTCAGCACCAAATTCGTCAACAACCCGCGGCTCGACACGGTGATCATGACGATGTCCACCCCGGGCTTCGACGGCGCCCTGCCGCACAACCTGCGCCTGGTGGCGGCCGCCACGGCCGCGGTGACCGGCGACTGACCCGCACCGCACCCCCGCGCTCGCCTAACTATTTAGGGCTCGCTCAGGTGAGCGAGCCCTAAATAGTTAGGCGAGCGCGGGGGTGGGGTCGCGTCCCGAGCCGGCCGGGGAGCGGGGCGGGACGCCGGACGGGCGCGACACGCCGACCGGACGCCGCCCGACCCGGGTGTCGTCGAGAACCGTCGGCGGACGGGGTTAGGGTAGAGGCTCTCCGCCGGACCTTCCCCCTGGCGATCAGCCGGTCCACCACGTCACGCATGGAGGTCGAAACCGCCGATGGCCGATGGGTTCGTGCATCTGCACTGCCATTCCGAGTACTCGATGCTCGACGGCGCGGCGCGGCTCAAAGACCTGGTCAAGGGCTGCGAGCAGATGGGCATGCCGGCGCTGGCCGTCACCGACCACGGCAACCTGTTCGGCGCCTACGAGTGGTACCGGGCCGCCAAGGGCAGCGCGGTGAAGCCGATCATCGGGCTCGAGGCCTACCTGACCCCCAAGACGCACCGCAGCGAGCGCAAGCGGGTCCAGTTCGGCGACGGCACCGGCGACGACGTGGCGTCCAAGGGCGCCTACACCCACATGACCATGTGGGCGCAGAACTCCGAGGGCATGCACAACCTGTTCCGGCTGAGCTCGATGAGCTCGCTGGAGGGCTTCTTCTACAAGCCGCGCGCCGACCGGGAGCTGCTGCACCGCTACGCCAAGGGCCTGCTGGCCACCACCGGCTGCCCGTCCGGCGAGGTGCAGACCTACCTGCGGCTCGGCCAGTACGACCGCGCCGTCGAGTCGGCCGCCGAGTTCCGCGACATCTTCGGCGCCGGCAACTTCTACTGCGAGCTGATGGACCACGGCCTCGACATCGAGCGCCGGGTCCGGCACGACCTGCTGCGACTCGCGAAGGACCTGAAGCTGCCGCTGGTCGCCACCAACGACCTGCACTACGTGCACGCCGACGACGCCGGCGCCCACGACACGCTGCTGTGCGTGTCGTCCGGCTCGAACCGGGACACCCCGAACCGGTTCAAATTCGACGGCAACGGCTACTACCTGAAGAGCCCGGCCGAGATGCGCGAGATCTGGCGCGAGCTGCCCGAGGCCTGCGACAACACCCTGGCCATCGCCGAGCGCTGCGAGACCCACTTCGACGAGGGCACCGGCACCTTCATGGCCCGCTTCCCGGTGCCCGCCGGCGAGACCGAGGAGTCCTGGTTCGCCGAAGAGGTGCGCCGCGGCCTGGAACGCCGCTTCCCCGGCGGCGTGCCGTCCTATGCCACCGAGCAGGCCGAGTTCGAGCAGGGCGTGATCATCGGGAAGGGCTACGCGGGCTACTTCCTGGTCGTCGCCGACTTCATCAACTGGGCCAAGAACAACGGCATCCGGGTGGGGCCCGGACGCGGTTCGGGCGCCGGCTCGATGTGCGCCTACGCGCTGCGGATCACCGACCTCGACCCGGTGCCGCACGGCCTGATCTTCGAACGCTTCCTGAACCCCGAACGCCCGTCCATGCCCGACTTCGACATCGACTTCGACGAGCGTCGGCGCGGCGAGGTGATCCGCTACGTCACCGAGAAGTACGGCGACGACCACGTCTGCCAGATCGTCACCTACGGCACCATCAAGGCCAAGCAGGCGATCAAGGACGCCGGGCGCGTGCTGGGCAAGCCGTTCGGACTGGGCGAGCGGATCACCAAGGCCTACACGCCGCCGGTGATGGGCAAGGACGTCCCGCTGCCCGAGGTGTTCAACCCGCAGCACGCCCGCTACGCCGAGGGCGGCGAGTTCCGGGCCCTGTACGAGTCCGAGCCCGAGGTCAAAGAGGTCGTCGACACGGCGATGGGCATCGAGGGCCTGAAGCGGCAGTGGGGCGTGCACGCGGCCGGCGTGATCATGTCGTCGGCGCCGCTGCTCGACGTCGTCCCGATCATGAAGCGGGAGTCCGACGGCCAGATCATCACCCAGTTCGACTACCCGAGCTGCGAGGCGCTCGGCCTGGTCAAGATGGACTTCCTGGGCCTGCGCAACCTGACCATCCTGGACGACGCGATCGCCAACGTGAAGGCGAACCGGGGCCTCGACCTCGACCTGGACGAGCTCAGCAAGAACACCACGGACGCCAAGACCTACGAGCTGCTGGCCTCCGGCGACACCCTCGGCATCTTCCAGCTGGACGGCACCGGCATGCGCGTCCTGCTGCGACAGATGCAGCCGGACAACTTCGAGGACATCTCCGCGGCGCTGGCGCTGTACCGGCCCGGCCCGATGGGCGCCAACAGCCACACCAACTACGCGCTGCGCAAGACCGGCAAGCAGCCGATCACCGCGATCCACCCCGAGCTGGCCGAGCCGCTGGCCGAGATCCTCGACCTCACCTACGGCCTGATCGTCTACCAGGAGCAGGTCCAGCAGATCGCGGTGAAGGTGGCCAACTACACCCTGGGCGCCGCCGACCAGCTGCGCCGGGCGATGGGCAAGAAGAAGAAGGAGGTGCTGGACGCCGAATTCGTCAACTTCGAATCCGGCATGCAGGCCAACGGCTTCTCCGCCTCGGCGATCAAGTCGCTGTGGGACATCCTGGTGCCCTTCTCCGACTACGCCTTCAACAAGGCGCACACCGCGGCCTACGGCCTGATCTCGTACTGGACGGCCTACCTGAAGGCCAACTATCCGGCCGAGTACATGGCGGCGCTGCTGCAGTCGGTGAAGGACGACAAGGACAAATCGGCCATCTACCTGGCCGAGTGCCGGCGGATGGGCATCAAGGTGCTGCCCCCCGACGTCAACGAGTCCGACGGCATGTTCACCCCGATCGGCAGCGACATCCGCTACGGGCTGGGTGCCATCCGCAACGTCGGCGACAACGTGGTGCGGGGCATCGTCGAGGGCCGCGAAAGCAACGGCAAGGCGTCCGACTTCAACGAATTCCTCGACAACGTGCCGCTGGTGGTCTGCAACAAGCGGGTCATCGAGTCACTGATCAAGGCGGGCGCCTTCGACTCGCTGGGGCACACCCGGCGGGCTCTGATGGAGTGCTACGAGCAGAAGGTCGACGAGGTGATCGACCTGAAGCGCAACCAGGCCAACGGCCAGGACGACCTGTTCGGAGACTTCGGCGGGGGAGAGGCCCTGGTCAGCTCGCCGGTTCCCGAGGTCGAGGAGTGGGAGAAGCGGATCCGGCTCGCCTTCGAACGCGAGATGCTCGGCCTGTACGTGTCCGACCATCCGCTGCTCGGGCTGGAGCACGTGCTGCTGGCCAACCGCGACCACTCCATCGGGCAGGTGGTCGCCGAGGACGGCCCCCGCGACATCCAGACCACCATCGCCGGCATGATCACCCAGGTCACCCGCAAGCAGACCAAGAACGGCGACCTGTGGGCCATCCTCTCGGTCGAGGACCTGGACGCCTCGGTCGAGGTGCTGCTGTTCCCGAAGGTGTACAACACGGTCGCGCTGTCGCTGGCCACCGACACCATCGTCCGGATCAAGGGCCGGGTGGTCGGCAAGGACGAGGGCGTCGAGATCCGCGGCACCGACGTCAGCTTCCCCGACGTCTCCGAGGGCCCCTCCGGGCCGGTGGTGATCTCGCTGCCGGCCGCCCGCTGCACGCCCGCGGTGGTGCAGCAGCTGCGGACGGTGCTGACCAGCCATCCGGGCGCCACCGAGGTGCGGGTGCGGCTGACCACGTCCAGCCGGACCACGGTGTGGAAGCTCGAGGAGACCCTGCGGGTGATGCCGTCGCCGCCGCTGATGGCCGACCTGAAGGCCCTGCTGGGCCCGTCCTGCGTGAGCGTGTGACGGTCGGCATTAGGCTGTCCGGGGTGAGCACCGTGCCGTCACCCGTCGCCGCCGAGGAGCGGCCCGTCCCGGGACGCCGCGACGACCGGACGGCGGCCGCCGTCCTCGGCGTGGCGGCCCTGGTCACCGGCATCGTGACCGCGGTGCTGTGGCGGCTGGTCGTCCACCTGCCCGGCTACGTCGTCCAGGCCGACGGTTCGGCCACGGTCAGTGAGCGCGCCCTCACCGAATTCTTCGCCGGCGACGCCTGGTTCGCGGTGATCGGGATCGTTGCCGGCGCCGGCCTCGGCATCGCGACCTGGCGGCGGTTCAAGGGCATCGGCTGGCCGTCCGCCTTCCTGGCCGCCGGGCTCGGCCTGGTGGCCGGCCTGGTCTGCTGGCAGCTGGGCCAGCTGATCGGCGGGGTGCCGTTCGACGAGCGTCTCGCCGCCGCGAAGCCGGGCGACACGGTGCCCATCGCGCTCGCGCTCCGGTCACCGTCCGCCCTTGCCGTGTGGGCATTCGCCGCGGTGACCCCGATCCTGCTGGGCTCCGCCCTCGGACCCGACGACGAGGCCGCACCGCGTCAGCCGCGCCGCCGCAGCCGGCTGGCGAAGACCCAGGAACCCGAGCAGCGCGAGGTCGTCGACGACCTCGGCGTCGTCCGCACCGAAGAGACAGCGAGCAACCAGTGAGCGCAGCCGCCGACGTCGTCCTCGACTACCTGCTGGCCCAGGCCGACGTGATCGCCGGACGCGCCGACGACGTCCGTGCCGACGCGCCGGACGCCGTGCACCGCAGCCGGGTCGCCACCCGCCGGTCCCGCAGCGCGCTGCGCACCTTCGCCCCGCTGTTCCGGCGCCGGGCGGTGCGCACGCTGCGGGACGAGCTGGCCTGGCACGCCGACCACCTCGGTGCTCCGCGCGACGCCGAGGTGCTCAAGGAGCGGTTGCTGGCCGCCCTCGCCACGTTGCCGGACGATCCGGCCTCCGGCGCCGTTGCCGAGCGGCTGACGGCGTCCCTGGACGACACCCACGCCCGCGCGCACGCCTCGCTGGTCGAGTCGATGGACACCGACCGCTACCCGGCGATGCGGGCCATCCTGGATCGGTTCCTCGCCGACCCGCCGGTGCGGAAGTCCGCCCGCGGCGCCGGCATCGAGGCGCTGCCGAGCCTGCTCGAGCGGGCCGTCGACCGGGTCGGCCGGCTCACCGAGCGGGCCGCCGAGATCGATGAGGACGCCCACCGCTGGCACGAGGTGCGCAAGGCGGCGAAGGCCGCCCGGTACTGCTCGGAGGCCCTGGTGCCCGCGTTCCGCGACGCCGCCGACACGCTGGCCGAGGCCTGGGAGCAGGTCACCGAGGCGTTGGGCGAACACCAGGACACGGTGGTCGCCGAGGCCTACCTGGCCACCGAGGCCGTCCGGGCGGACGAGGCCGGCGAGCCGGCCGGCGGCTACCTGGCGCTGATCGCGCTCGAGCTGCGGCTGCGCGAGGAGTCGCTGCACACCGGCCAGGCGGCCCTGCACGCCGCGTTGGCACTGCCACTGCCGCGCGGGTAACCGGTCGACGGTCGAGCCTGTCGAGACCCTCACGACCGGCGCTGACAAGGGGTTCCGACGAGCTCGACCAGCAGATCAGGCGAGCGCTGGCTGGGGCGGCCCGCTGGAGTCGCGGACCACCAGTTCGACCGGCGCCAGGTGGTCGCCGGCCCGGACGCCGCGCAGGTGGTGCACGACCTCGGCGCCGATCGCCCGGCGGTCCAGCCGCAGGGTGGTCAGCGCCGGCGCGAGCAGCTCGGAACTGGTCAGGTCGTCGTGCCCGACGACGGACAGGTCGCGGCCGATCTCGAGGCCGCTGGCCCGCGCGGCCCGGTACACGTAGTGCGCCGACCAGTCCGAGTTGGTGATGACGGCGCTCGGCCGGTCGATCGGATCGGCCAGGGCGTCCAGCAGCCGCGACGTGATCGCCGCCTCGCGCAGCTCGGTGTGCAGGGTCAGCGCCGGGACGCCGTACTTGCGGCACCGGGCCTGGTAGCGGTCCAGCCGGTCGCGGTCGGACATCAGGCTGCGCGGCGCGCTGAGGAAGCCGATCCGGCGGTGGCCCAGCTGCCACAGATGATCGAAGGCCAGGTCGACGGCGCGAGGGTCGGGGGCGACGTGGTCCATGCCGCCCTTGGGCTGCACGCTCGAGTTCAGCAGCACCACCGGGGCGTCCGGCTGGGCCGAGCGCCACTCCTCGACCGCGGCCGCCACACCGACCGGGGCGATCGCGAGCCCGGACACCCGTCGCGAGAGCAGGTAGCGGATGTGCCGTCGTTCGTGGTCCTCGGAGTAGTCGGAGTCCATCATCATCACGGCCACCCCGTGTTCGAGCGCGGCGGCCTGCATGCCCGACAGCACGTCGTTGAAGTAGGGGTTCACCACGTTGCGCACCACCAGCGCCAGGACGGCGCTGCGACCGGTGCGCAGCTCCTGGGCGATCGGATCGGGCACGTACCCCAGCTCGCGGGCCACCGCCAGCACCCGGGCCCGGGTCTCGGTGGCCACGCCGGGTTTGCCGTTCAGCGCCATGCTGGTCTGGGTCATCGAGACGTCGGCGGCCCGGGCCACCATCTTCAGGGTGACCCGGTCAGGGTTCGGCTTCGTCATCCTCGTGCCCCGTCGCTGTTGAGGTGAGGAGCACTGTAGCGACACCCGGCACCTGAGACATCGGAACCAGCAGATCGCGCACCGGTTGGCGGCCGAGGAACCGGACGTCGATGTGCACCATCTTCCGGCCGTCCTCGACCACGTTCTGCACCCGCTCGACGGTGCTGGAGAAGCCCATCCGGGTGGATTCCTCGAGCAGACCGCGCAGCGTGCCGTGGCCGTCCTCGTAGCTGATCCGCAGGATGCGGTGCCGGTCCGGGTTGGGCAGCCGGCGGATCAGCGGGCCGATCACGAAGATGGTCAGCAGGTGCGCGGCGGTGAGCAGGGACGCCAGCCACACCATGCCGGCGCCGCAGGCCATGCCGATCGCGGCGCTCATCCAGATGGTGGCCGCCGTGGTCAGCCCGCGGACGATGTCGCGGCCCTTGAAGATCACGCCGCCGCCGAGGAAGCCGATGCCGCTGACCACCTGGGCCGCGATCCGGGACGGGTCGACGCCGGCGTGGCCGTCCAGCCCGGCCCCGAAACCCCACCAGGACACCAGGGTGAAGCCGCAGGAGCCGAGCCCGACGATCACGTGGGTGCGGTAGCCGGCGCTCTTCTGGTGCACCTGCCGTTCCAGCCCGACCAGGGAGCACAGCACGAGAGCGATCCCCAACAGCACCGACTCGTGCCACGCCGTCGCCCAGGCATCCCATCCGGCCACCTGATGCCTCCCTTCGCAGAACGTTCCCGCTAGGCCCCCCGGCGCAACGCCCGCACCAGCTCCGCGGGCAGCGGCACCCCGAGCACGACGTTGCGGTCCGCGGGCGTGCCCTCGGCATGGATGCCGCCGACGCTGCCGGGATCGTTGGCCGCCACCTCGCGATGCAGTCCGGCCAGCCCGGCGACGCTCAGATCCCACCCGGTGGGTGCCGCCGAGTCGATCATCGTGGTGGTGATCATCGCACCATGATCGGTGAGTCCGAGCGCGACATGGCGCAATTGCACCGGCCATTCCGCGATTGCGCTGGTGATCACCTCCCAGAATCCGCCGCCGGCCGGTCCCGGGCGGGGCACCACCCGGTTGACGTGGACGTGCCCCGACAGCCACAGCACCACCTGCGGATGCTGGTGCAGCAGCGCCCGGACGTCGGCGGCGAGACGCAACCCGGACCCGTCCGCGCCGGCCCCGGTCGCGTTGTCCATCGTGTCCAGGCCGTGGTGGGAGAGCAGGACGACCAGGCGCGGGTCCACGCCGCCCGCGGCCACCTCGACCAGACGGTCGCGCAGCCAGCCGAACTGGACGTCGTCGAGGCAGCCGTTCACGTCCCCGGCCGGATTGGTGGTGTCCAGGCTGATCAGCCGCACGCCGGGGATCGCGTCCCAGGCGTAGTAGGCGGTGCCCGAGGCGACGTTGGCGTCCGAGTAGCCGTGGCCGTCCGGGACGGCGCCGGCACGGAAGTGCGCGGCGACGTGCTCGGCCTTGGTCACCCGGCGGCGCCGCGGATCGGGCGTGATCGGTGCCGCCGGGCCGGTCGTGGTGACCCACGGATCGGCCAGGTAGTCGGCCATCGAATCCCGCTCGGGCCGGTAGCCCGGCGGGGCGAGCACCGGCTTGGCCGGGCCGGTCAGGAAGGCGTCGTAGCCTGCCGGGAACGGGGCTCGGCCCTGGACCAGGCAGTCGTGGTTGCCGTACACGCTCAGCCACGGGACGCCGACACCCGCGCTGACGAACGGCTCGCGGGCGGCGTCCAGGACGCCGGGGACGGCGGGCAGCCCACGCGCGCTCCAGGCGTCCGGGCTGCCGGGGTCGGGGTGCCAGTAGCTGGGGTCGGCGCCCCCGGTGGGGCTGCCCGGATCGCCGACGCCGAGGTCGGCCGGCCGGATCTCGCCGCCGTCGAGCGCCGTCAGGTAGGCGTCGACCTCGTTGAGCTGCGCCGAGTCGGTGTTGTCGCCGGTGGTGACCAGGACGTCCACCGCGCGCTGCTCGGCGACCCGGCGGGCGGTGCCGGCCACCGTGGCCAGGGCCTGCAGCTCCAGGAACTCCTGCGGCCGGTAGGCCGGCAGCATCCGCTGCCAGCGGGGATCGCCGTCGAACCGCTGCAGGAACTCGGTGCGGCTGGGGGAGAGCAGGTCGGCCAGCTGGAAGTCGGTGATGTGCAGCAGGCTCAGCAGCACCGTGGGCTCGCCCCACTCACTGGGGGCGCCCAGATCGGTCCGTTCCGAATGTGGCTCGCCGGCCACCCGATGCAGCGGCACGTACCCGCCGTCGTAGTCCCGGACGCGGTCGAGCCGGGCGGCCGCCGTCCCCAACGGCTCAGGCATGACCGGCCTCGCTGCGGGTCGGGTCGAGCTCCTCGAGGCTGCGGTGCAGCGTCTCGGGTGCCAGCGCGATGCAGATCACCAGGCCGGCCAGGCCGATCGCCGCGAAGAACCACAGCGCGGCGTTCGCGCCCCAGATCGCGACGAAATTGGGGAACACCAGCACGCCGAGGATCGAGCCGATCCGGCTGACCGAGGTGGCCAGGCCGGCCGCGCTGGCCCGGATCGAGGTCGGGAACAGCTCGGTGGGGTAGACGAAGTTGAGGATGCCGCCGCCGGCGTTCGAGAACAGCACCGCGGTGCTGAACATGACGATCAGGAACCCCAGGCTGGGGGAGGTGTTCAGCGCCAGGATGACCAGGGACGCGGTCAGGCCGGCGAAGCTGGTGATGATCAGCGGACGGCGTCCCCAGCGGTCCACCACGTTCATGCCGATCACCGAGCCGGCCAGGCCCAGGACGGCCACCAGCCCGCTGCCGACGATGGTCAGGGTGCGGTCGTTGCCGGTGAACGGCGCCAGGATCGTCGGGGTGTACATCGAGATGCCGTAGTAGGCGGTGGCGTAGCAGAACCAGAAGCCGCAGACGAAGAAGGTGCGGCGTCCGAGCTCGCCGGCGAACAGCCGGCGGATCGGAATGTGCGGGGGCTTCTCCAGCGACACGTTCGGGTCGACCTCGACGCCGGTGACCTTCCGGAGCACGTCGCGGGCGTCCTGCTCGCGCCCGTGGGCGACCAGCCAGCGGGGCGATTCGGGCAGCTTCACCCGGAACACGAAGACCACCAGCGCGAACACGGCGCCGAGCAGCAGCAGGGCACGCCAGGCCCAATCGCCCAGCGGCGCCAGCAGCAGGCCGAACACGTAGGCCGCGACGGCGCCCACGAACCACATGCTGGCCAGCGACGTGCCGTGCATGCCGCGCCGCTTGTTCGAGCTGAACTCGGACACCAGGGTCGCCGAGATCGGGTAGTCGGCGCCGATGCCGACGCCGAGCAGGAACCGGAAGACGATCAGCGGCCAGATGTCCCAGGCGAAGGCGGTCAGGGTGGCGAAGACCACGAAGGCGAGCAGGTCGATGACGTACATGGCCTTGCGGCCGTACTTGTCGGTCAGGTTGCCCAGCCAGCTGGCGCCGATCAGCGAGCCGATGATCGCCGACGAGACGATCAGGCTCTGCTCGAGGGCGGTGATGTGCCACTGCTCCTTGATCATCGGCAGGGCGACCGCGATGACGGTGAGGTCGAAGCCGTCCAGGAACGTGCCGCCCGCCGACAGCAGGGTCACCCGGCGTTGGAACTTGCGCAGCTGTGGGGTGTCCACCTCGTCGAATCCGCTGGTGGTGATCACGGGCGGGGTGGACGCGCCCGCGGATCGCTCTGCTGCCGTGGCTACCTCCTCATAGGAACCTCCCGACTCGACACCAGACCCGGTACGAATCGATTCGGATTGCGCGGCAGCATAATCAGAATCGATTCGGACGACAAGAGCGAGATCCGTCCCCACCGTGCGAATCCCGAACGCCCGGGGACGGTTCTTCGCGTGCGAATTTCGAACGGAAAGAACCGTCCCCGAGTGCGGGCGGGCGTCAGGAGAGGCCGACCGAGCCGCGGGAGGTGCCGGGGGCGAGCGGGGTGGGCAGGTTGATCACCACGCAGATGTGGGTCACGGTCGCGGTGCGGACGCCGATGTCGACCGGGCTGCCCACCCGGAGTTCGGTGTGGGTGACCTCGGCGTCCTGGTACCGGACGTGGACGGCCGCGTAGGGGGCCTCGGCGTCCTGGCCGACGCTGTCGACGGACACCTGGGCGCCGTCGATCTCCTGCGGCGGGGTGGCGTTCAGGTTCAGCGTGTACTTGTCGGCCTTCTGGTCGCCGACGCAGGTCGTCGAGGGCGCAGCGGGCGTGGGGGAGGGTGACGGCACCGGCGATCCGGTGCAGCCGGCGAGCAGCAGCACCGTGGCTGCCGCCGCGCCGGCCACATCGAGCCGCATCGGTCTCAGTGCTCGGCGGGAGGCGCCGCGACCGGGGCCGGCTGACCGATCTCGGAGAGCATCTCCAGGTACCAGTCCTGGTCGATGTCGAACGGCTTGCCGCCCTTGATCCGGTCGAACGCGATCGCGGTCAGCACGTCGCCGTTCTCCTCGTCGTGGCCGATCACGCCCGGCTCCCCGCGCAGCGCGGAGTCGACGGCGAGGTCGGTCATCGAGTGGATCAGGTCGAGATCGAACTGGTTGGCGGCGGCCGAGCGGGAGTAGTAGCCGGACTTCTGCACCAGCGTCTTCTCGGCACCCAGCATCTCGGCGAACTGCTGGCCGAACCAGGCACCGGGGTTCACCTTGTCGAGCCGGATGTGGCCGAACGCGTCGCGGGGCACCTCCTGGCCGGCCTTCTCCATCTCGGCCACGATGCTCTCCACGCCGGCACCCTCGGAGACGAAGATCGTCACGTTGCCGACGGTGTCCATGACCTCCCTGAGCCGGGCGGCCTCCGCCTCGAGGTCGATGACCGCCTCGGGCACGAACACGGCGTGCACGTCCCAGGCCTTGGCGTCGAGACCGATCGCGGGCAGCCAATCGGCACTTGTCAGCCACTCGCGGTACTTGCGGGCGGTCGCAGCGGTCAGCCAGCCGCAGTTGCGGCCCATCACCTCGTGCACGATCAGCAGCCGGGTGCCGGCGTTGTGTTCGGCCAGCACGTTGCGCGAGAACCGGGCGCCCATCTCGGCGGCGGTGTCGGCGCCGAGCGACTGCCGGATCGGGATCACGTCGTTGTCGATGGTCTTCGGCAGGCCGACGACGGTCAGGCCGTAGTCGTTGCCGGCCAGGTAGGCGGCCAGGTCGGCGGCGGTGGTGTTGGTGTCGTCGCCGCCGATGGTGTGCAGGACGTCGACCCCGTCGGCGACCAGGCGATCGGCCGCCACCTTCAGCGGGTCGTCGCCCTCGGCGACCAGGCCGCGCTTCACCAGGTCCTTGACGTTGGTCAGCTTGACCCGCGAGTTGCCGATCGGCGAACCGCCGTAGGAGTGCAGCAGGTACGCCTTCTCGCGGACCTCGGGGGTGACCTCCAGGTAGTCGCCGGTCAGCAGACCCTGGTAGCCGTACTTGTAGGCGATGATCTCGACCTCGGGCGCGACCTCGGTGTAGCGCTGGATCAGGCCACCGACGGCCGACGACAGGCACGGCGCGAAACCACCGGCGGTGAGCAGGGCGACCTTGTGAACCATGGAGTGTCTCCTTCGTGGTGGGGAGCTGTCGGGCTCAGCCTAGTGGTGAGCACCGGTGGTGCGCCGCGTATCAATCCACCCGGCAGGCGTCCAAAACCCCCTGCGCGGCCTGATCGACCCGGTTGAACTCCTCCGGCTCGGTGATGGTGCGGCCGGCGCTGCTCAGCAGCAGGGCCACCTCGGCCTCGATCGCCGCCCGGGTGTCCGGGCGTCCGGGCAGCAGCGCGAGGCTTCCCAACACGCTCAGCAGCGCCAGATAGATCACCGGTTCACCCATCGAGCGGCGGCGCAACTCGCCGCAGGCCCGTTCCAGATACTCCCCGAACTCGCGGCCGCGCAACCCGATCGACTGTGCGCCGACATCGATCCGCTCGTCTCCGAGGTCGACCCCGACCAGCTGGCTGAGCAGGGTCGCCAGCTCATGGGTGGACTGCACCACGGTGTGGAAGTCGTAGACGTGGGCGGACAGCATCGCGATGTCGACCATCTGGTCGATGCCGAGCGCGACGTCCTGATTGCGGGTGCGCTCCTGGCCGATCCAGAGCGCCGAACGAACGTTCTCCTCGTCAATCGACGTGGCGTCGTCGGGGGTGGTGCGCCAGATCCATCCCAGCAGCATGCCGGGGACCACATGGTCGCCGACCCGGACCACGATCCGTACGTTGATGCCGCCCTCGGCGAAACGCCGCAACTGCTCCCTGCGGACCCGCTGCACATACCCGGCCGCGTAGGCGTGCACCGGTGTCGCCCAGGACGGTGGCTCGTCGAGCGGCGTCCGGCCGCAACCCGCGCCGACGCCGGGCGGCAGGTGGCGCATGGTCTGGACGCTGGCGCGCCCGATCCGGGCCAGCACGGAGTCGATCTGGATCGAATGCGCCATCCGGTCGACGAACACGATCAGCGCGGCGATGCAGGCGAAAAGGCTGACGAGGCCGACGGTGACCGCCAGTCTGGGGTACTCGTCGGCCCCGCCGTAAGGGCCGCCGACGGTGAACAGGCCGGCGGTGTTGAAGGTGAAGGAACCCACCAGCAGCGCCAAGGTGACCTTGACCGACTTGTCGCGCAGGAAGCTGCGCAGCAGCCGGGGCGAGTAGCGGTTCGCGGCGACCTGGATGGCCACCATGGTGAGGCCGATCACCAGCGCCAGCGCGCCGACCAGGGCGGCGGCGACGGTGATCAGCAGCCGGCGGGCATCGGTGGCGTCGCCCGGGTACAGCCAGGTGCGCAGCCACGGGATCGCTGAGCCGTCGATCTGCGAGATCACCAGGCCGAGCAGCAGCGCGATGACCGTAGCCACCGCCGGCCACACCCACAGGCTGCCGGACATTCCCTGTCGTCGGCGTTCGAGCCTCTCGCGCATTCCGTCGACCGACATGGGCACTCCCTCCGATGCTGGCCGAATATTAAGGGTTTCGCCGCCGTTCAGCCGTTCGACACTTGGAATTCACCGTCCGTTTCCTCTCCGGGCCTGTGGACAACCCGGCACGGGGTCGGTTCGCCGGGCAGACTGGTCGCCATGCAGGGCACCGGACGCAGCGAGCGCGGCCAGGCGCTGTCCGCCTTCGTCGTGGTGGCGGTGCTCGCGCTGCTCCTGGTCACCGGGCTGGTGGTGGACGGCGGACGCAAGACCGCCGCCGACCGTCGCGCCGAGCTGACCGCGGCCGCGGCGGCCCGCGCCGCGGTCGACACCACCGCCGCGCACCGCCAGGCGGGGCGCAGTCCGGACGCCGGCGCCGCGATCGCGGCCGCCCGCGAGGTGATCGCGGCCAGTCCCGGCATCCAGGGCAGCGTCAGCCTGGCCGGCGACGGCAGCGTCCGGGTGACCACGTCGACCACGGTGGAGACCGTGCTGCTCAGCCTGATCGGCATCGCCCGGCTGGAGGGCCACGGCAGCGCCGCGGCCCAGCTGTACGACTGACCAGCTGAACGACCGCCCGGTGCGGCCGGGCCGGCTCAGCTCGTCCGGCGCAGCGAGGACGCCATCCGCTCCACCGCCCGGGTGATCATCGCGGGCGAGGCCGCCAGGTTGATCCGCACCCATTGGCCGTGGTCGGGGGAGAAGTTCCGGCCCCCCGAGAACGCCACCCGGCCGCGGTCCAGGAAGTGCCGGTAGGGGTCGTCCAGGCCGAGCGCCGAGCAGTCCACCCAGGCCAGGTAGGTGCCCGGCTGCGCCCGGTAGCGGGCCCCGGGCACCAGGGCGTGCAGCAGGTCGGACAGCAGCCGCTTGTTCTCGGCGACCTCGGCGCAGACCTGGTCGACCCAGCCCTGGCCGTCGCGCAGCGCGGTGGCGTGGGCGATGGCGCCGAGGTGACCGGTCGACTGGGTGGCCAGCGGCGGCAACGCGCGCAGCACCCGGCCCGCCTCGCTGCCGGCAATGTACAGGCCGGCCTTGAACGCGGCCAGGTTCCAGGACTTGCCGGCCGAGACGACCACCACCGCCCGCTGGGCGGCCGGCACGCTGAGCGTCGGCACGAAGTCGGTGCCGGGATCGACCAGCCAGGCGTGGATCTCGTCCACGACCAGCTGGACGCCGTGCGCGTCGCACAGTTCGGCCACGGCGGTCAGTTCCGCGGCCGTGTGCACGGTGCCGGTCGGGTTGTGCGGCGAGCAGAGCAGGAAGGCGGTGACGTCCGGGGCGGCGAAGGCGTCGGCGAGGGCGTCCAGGTCGAGCCGGCCCTCGGGCGTCAGCGCGACCGGGACGGTGCGGCGCCGGTACCCGCCGGTCACCTGCCAGAACGGCGGATACACCGGTGCGGTGATGACGATCCCGTCGCCGGGGTCGGTGGTCGCCTCCAGGACGCACAGGACCGCGTTCATCACGTCGCCACCGAGCCGCAGCTGGTGCGGCTCGAGGTGCAGGCCCCAGCGGGCGGCGGCGCTGGCCCGGTAGGCGTCCGGATAGTCGGTGCCGTACGGGTAGCCGGTGTCGCCGCGGTCGAGGGCGGCGTCCAGGCTGGCGCGGACGGCGGGCAGCACGGCCGAATCCATCTCCGCGACCCACAGCGGCAGCACGTCGGGGTCGTAGGTGCACCACTTCAGGCTGCGTCGCTGTCGCAATTCAGCCTCGGTGAGGGAGAAGATCGTCATGGCTGCATTCTGGCGGCTCGTCCGGCCGCCGTGCGGCAGGTCTCGACAGGAAGGCGTTGGCAGATGGCCCGGTACTTCGACGTGCACCCCGACAACCCGCAACCGCGCGCGCTGGGTCAGGTGGCCGGCATCCTGCGCGACGGGGGACTGGTGGCCTATCCGACCGACTCCGGTTACGCGCTGGGCTGCCTGCTGGGCAACCGCTCGGGGCTCGACCGGATCCGCGAGCTGCGGCACCTGGACGCCAAGCACAACTTCACCCTGGTCTGCAGCGAGTTCGCCCAGCTCGGCCACTACGTGCAGATGAGCAACGACGTGTTCCGGGCGATCAAGGCGGCCACGCCGGGCGGTTACACGTTCATCCTCAAGGCCACCCGCGAGGCGCCGAAGGTGATGCTGCAGCCGAAGCGGAAGACGGTCGGCGTCCGGCTGCCCGCCCACGTCACCGCGCTGGCCCTGCTGCACGAACTGGGCGAGCCGCTGATGTCCAGCACCCTGCTGCTGCCCGGCCAGGCCGAGCCGATGTCGGACGGCTGGACGGTCAACGACGAGATCGGGCACGCCCTGGACGCCGTGCTGGACTCGGGCGACTGCGGCACCGAGCCGACCAGCGTGATCGACCTGAGCGGCGACGAGGTCGAGATCATCCGGCGCGGCTCCGGCGACGTCAGCCTGTTCGAGGCCTGAGCCGGCTCAGCCGGCGGCGGGATCGGGCTGGACGTCCTCGGGGTCGAAGCGGATGTAGTCGGACGAGAACCCGTGCCGCATGCCCCACGAGACGGCCTGGGACCGGCGCACCACGCCGATCTTGCGGTAGGCCGAGCGGATGTAGCTCTTCACCGAGTTCGGGCTGAGGTACATGCCCTGGGCGATCTCGGCGTTCGGCAACCCGTGGGTGATCAGGGCGATCACCTCGCTCTCGCGATAGGACAGCCCCTCCTCGCGGCCCGGCCAGTTGCCCCCGGTGGGCGTCGCCGACTTGGGCACCGGGCTGACCACGACCCGGCCGGCGTGCACCTGCTCCAACGCCTCGACCAGCACCCGCGCCGGCAGCGTCTTGGACAGGTAGCCGGCGACGCCCTCCCGGCGGGCGCGTTCGATCAGCGCCCGCTGGAAATTCCAGGTGTAGATCACCGTCCGCTTCACCAGCGGATTGCGCAGGACGCCCTCGATCCGCGGGCTGTCGGGCGGCAGCTGGCCGTAGCTGTCGTACAGCGCGATGTCGACGCGCTCACGCACCTCACGGCCGGCGACCAGCTTCACCACCTCGACCCGGTCGGCGTAGTTGGCGAACATGTGGAGCAGGCCGGTGACCACGACCTCGTAGTCGTTGACCAGCGCGACCCTGACCGGCGGCTTGGTGTGCACGCGGTCAGTATTCCACCGCAGACCTCAGTCGTCGGTGTCGTCGCCGTTGCCGTGGGCGTCGTCGTCCTCGGGGTCGACGTACTTCTGCTTGCTGCTCCGCTCCAGGCCGTTGGTGACGTCCGGGACCTCGTACTGCAGCCCGCGATCGGTGCGCTGGTACCCGGTGGACGCCGGCCGCTTCGGCAGCTTCAGCTCGGGCCGCTCCACCTTCTGATAGGGGATCGACGACAACAGGTGCGCGATCATGTTGATTCGCGCCCGCTTCTTGTCCTCGGACTCGACGACATTCCAGCGCGCCTCCGGAATGTCGGTGTGCACGAACATCTCGTCTTTGGCCCGCGAGTAGTCCTCCCAGCGGGTCAACGACTCCAAATCGGTGGGGGACAACTTCCACCGCCGCATCGGATCGGTCAACCGCGACTTGAACCGCTTCTCCTGCATCTTGTCCGACACCGAGAACCAGTACTTCCGCAGGATGATTCCGTCCTCGATCAGCATCCGCTCGAAGATCGGGCACTGCCGCAGGAAGCGGCGATGCTCGGCGGTGGTGCAGTACCCCATCACCCGTTCGACACCGGCGCGGTTGTACCAGGACCGATCGAACAGCTTGATCTGGCCGGCCGACGGCAGGTGCTGGATGTAGCGCTGGAAGTACCACTGGGACTGCTGCCGCTCCGTCGGCGCCGGGAGGGCGACGACCTGGGCGATCCGCGGACTGAGGTACTCCGTGATCCGCTTGATCGCGCCGCCCTTACCCGCGGCATCGCGACCTTCGAAGATCACCACCAGCCGCTTGCCTTCGGTGCGCAACCATTCCTGCATCTCCACCAGTTCCGACTGCAACCGCAGCAGTTCGGCCTCGTAGAGTTCGTTATCGAGCTTCGGGAGTTTCGCCATGGGCGTATCGTGCCGTATCCGCACCCCGGCCCACTAGGAGTCAACCAAAATGCGTGAGATTCTCCTCGACGGTGGGGTCAGTGGGCGTGCGGCAGCTCGTCGCTCGGTTCCGGCGTCTTGAGGAAGCCGGTGGCAACGATCGCGAGCAGCCACACCGCACCGGCACCCAGGAAGGCCAGATGCGAGCCGTACAGCAGGCTCTCCTCCACGCCTGCCCCGGTGGCCTTGTGGGCGTCCGACTGGGCCGCGAAGACCGTCACGAAGACCGCCGTGCCGAAGGCGCCGGCCAGCTGCTGCACGGTGCCGACGATCGCCGAGCCGTGGGTGTAGAGCTGCCGCGGCAGCGAACCCAGGGCGATGGTGAACAGCGGTGTGAACATGAAGGCGAAGGACGCGCTCATCGCCATGTGGCAGGCGAGCACGAACCACCAGGGCGTGTCGGGCTGGATGGTGGACAACAGCCAGAACACCCCCGCGACCACCACGGACGCCGGCAGCATCAGCGGCCGGGCACCGACCCGGTCGTAGAGGCGTCCGACGATCGGGCCGAGGACGCCCATCAGCACCCCGCCGGGCAGCAGCATCAGGCCGACGCTCAGCGCCGGCAGGTGCAGGGCCTGCTGCAGCAGCAGCGGCAGCATGATCACGGTGCCGAACAGCGCCATCATGGCCAGGGCCATCACGATGACGCTGATCGTGAAGGCGCCGTGCTGGAAGGCGCGCAGGTCGAGCAGCGCGCGGTCGGCGTGCGCCAGCCGCAGCTGCCGCCACAGGAACGCGACCAGCGCGAGCGCGCCGACGGCGAAGGCGCCGGCCACCTCGGCGGTGGGCACGGTGGGGTCGCCGATCAGGCTGAGCCCGTAGACCAGGCCGCCGAAGCCGAGGACGGTCAGCGGAATGGACAGCACGTCGAGCGGCACCCGCACCGGCTCGTTCACGTTCGAGATCCGCAGGGCGCCGACGATCAGCATGGCGAGCCCGATCGGCGCCATGATGCCGAACACGCCCCGCCAGCTGGTGAACTGCAGCACCAGCCCGGCCATGGTCGGGCCCAGCGCCGGCGCCACCGAGATGACCAGCGAAATGTTGCCCATCACGGCGCCGCGGTGGGCGGGCGGAACGAGCTGCATGATCGTGGTCATCAGCAGCGGCATCATGATCGCGGTTCCGCTCGCCTGGACGATCCGGCCGGCCAGCACCAGCGCGAAGGCGGGCGCCACCGCACAGACCAGCGTGCCGGTCGTGAACAGGCACATGGCCAGGATGAACGCCGTCCGGGTGGGGATGCGTTCGAGCAACCAGCCGGTGATCGGAATGACCACCGCCATGGTCAGCATGAACGAGGTGGTCAGCCACTGCACGGTGCGTTCGTCGACGTGCAGGTCGTTCATCACCGAGGTCAGCGCGACGTTCAGCGCCGTCTCGTTGAGGATCACCACGAACGCCGCCACCAGCAGGATCGTGATCACCGACCGGTCCCTAGGCGCCAGCCAATGCCCGTTCGTCACGTGTTCTGTCCCACTCATCACTCACCCCTGTCCGCAGCCGAGCAACAGTACGGGGTCGCCCCGGGGCGGGCCAAATCACGCCGGCCGGATCGGTCAGGATCGAAGAAGCGCCGCCGGGCGGCCGCTGACTAGCCTCGTCGGCATGACCATCGCAATCTCCCGCTGTTTCGTGGCGGCGACGGACGTCGACGCCGCGCTCTCCTTCTACCGCGACCTGCTCGGCCTGGAGGTGCTGAACGACGTCGCCCAGGAACACTTCCGCTGGGTCACCGTGGCGGCGCCCGGCCAGGACGGGTTCGCGATCGTGCTCAGCAACTACCTGGCCGACGCGCCCGCGGACGCCGAGGCGCTGCGGGGCCTGCTCACCAAGGGCGTGCTGAGCGCGGCGCACTTCCGCAGCGACGATCTGGACGGGCTGTTCGCCCGGCTCACCGACGCCGGCGTCGAGGTGCTGGAGAAGCCCACCGACCAGTTCTGGGGCGTCCGCGACTGCGCGGTGCGGGATCCCTCCGGCAACGTGGTCAGGATCGACCAGGCCTGACCGGCAGCGCGGCCAGCTCGGCGCTCAGGTTGGCCCGCGCCCGGCGCTCCCGGCGGAGGGCCGCGGGGCTGTGGTAGATCGGCCCGGCCAGGCGTTCGACGAGCCGGCGGCGCCGCCACGCCAGCCAGTCGCGGTCGTCGAGCCGGATCTCGGCGCGCAGGTCGCGCACCGACTCGGCATACCGGTCGGGCCGGGCGCCCAGCACCCACAGGTCGGCGTCGCACACCGCCGCACCGGCCCGATCGCCGGCGTCCGGACGATGGTGGCGGGTGAGCAGGACGAGCCGAACGGCCTCGCCGACCAGCTGCTCGGCGACCCGGCCGGTCAGCAGGCCGCGCAACAGCTCGGCGGAGGCCGCCTCGTCGGCACCGGGGGTGTTGGTGTGCACGGCGTCGTGGAACCACAGCGCGAGCAGCTCGGCGCGGCCGGCACCCAGCCGCGCGGCGGCGTCCAGGCATTCGGTGAGATGCCGGACGTCGTGGTAGCGCCGGTGCGGCTCGCCCCAGGCGGCCAGCACCGCGATCGCGGGCTCGGGAACGTCGGGCAGCGGCCACCGGCTCAGAAGAGTTGGATCAGCCATAGCGCCAGCCCGGCACACGCGCAGGCGAAGAGCACGCTGACGAAGGTGCCGATGATGAAGCGCTCGGCGGTTCCGGTGCTGCTCGCCTTGAGTTCGGGGTAGCGGGCGAAGCCCTTCAGGATCATGGCCACCGCGAGGCCCTCGGGGAATCCGGCCAGCAGCGTCGCGAACGCGGCGACCCGCTCGAGCATGCCGATCCACTGGCCGCCCCGCAGCGCGGTGGCGGCCTGCGTCAACGGCCCGACGGGCTGCGGTTCGGCGGGTTGCTCGTCGCCCAGCTCGGTGGCGCGGGACCGCTCGGCCAGCCGGAACACCGTGGTCACCACCCGGCCGCCGGCCAGCACCGCGATCGCCGCGAACGCCGCGACGATGACCGCCTTCGCCACGATCAGCCAGAAGGTCACCGCGACCACCCCAGCGCCTCGGCGAGCAGCGACTCGGCCAGCTCGGCGCCCAGCCGGGATTCGGCCCGGGCGGCGCGGGCGGCCCGCTGCGACACCGCCGACGGGCTGATGCCGAGCCGCTCGGCGGCCAGCTTGCCGCTGCCCGTCTCGTCCAGGACGTCCATGATCTCCCACCCTTCCGCCGTGCGCCGGCTGACCAGCGCCCGCACCATCACCAGGGCCGCCTCGGCCCGCCGCACGACGGTTTCACCATAGGGGTCGGTCCCGACAGTTCCGGCGGCCACCAGGCGGAGGTTGGCCGGCGCGTTGCGTGCCTCGTCGACGGCGGTCCGGGCCGCCAGGTAGCCGGGGCCGCGGGCCTCCCGGGTGGATTCCGGCAGTGGCAGCTCGACGGGTCCGAGCCCGAGTCCGATGTGCCAGGCGGACAGCCGGGTCAGGGTGAGCACCGCCGTCACGACGGCCGCGGCGTCCCGGGTGAGCGCCTGGATCTCGTCCCCCGCGGTGCGCTCGAAGGGCAGCGTCAGCCGGTCGCCGAGCGCCGCCGCGAGGGCATCGAGGGCAATCGGCACCCGGTCGTCGGAGTGCCGGCTGTTGCGCTGGTCGGCGGTGATCACCACCCAGCGCTCGGATAAGCCCTCATCCTTCATTTCCATCGATTCAGTGTGCAACCTGAATCGCTCCGAGTCCAGTGTGCCCCCTACACCCCAAGGGGTTGACTACGCACGCGGCGGGTCGCCGTCCCGCCGGTTTCCGACTCCGCGTGCCTACAGTGGAAAGCAGATGGATTGCCACGAGACAAGGAGTGACAGCATGTTGAGTTGGGGATTTCTGGGGTGGATCATCCTCGGCGGGATCGCCGGATGGATCGCCAGCAAGATCATGAAGACGGACGCCCAGATGGGCATCGTGATGAACATCATCGTCGGCATCGTCGGCGGACTGCTGGGCGGCTGGATCCTCAGCGCGTTCAACGTCAACGTCGCCGGCGGCGGCCTGATCTTCAGCATGCTGACCGCCATCGGCGGCGCGGTGATCCTGTTGTGGCTGGTCGGCCTGGTGACCGGACGGCGACGGGCCTGAACCGCGATCGAGGGCCGGCGATCCCGAAGGGGGTTGCCGGCCTTCGGCTGTCGGGGGAGCATGAGCGCCATGAGCGATGAGTACGACGTGATCGTTCTCGGGGCCGGCCCGGTGGGCGAGAACGTAGCCGACTACTTCGTCCGCGGCGGCGGCCTGACCGCGGCCCTGGTCGAGAGCGAGCTGCTCGGCGGCGAGTGCTCCTACTACGCCTGCATGCCGAGCAAGGCCCTGCTGCGCCCGATCCACGTGGCGGCTCTCACCCGCGACCTGCGCGGCGTCCGGCCGACGACGATCGACGTGGACGCCGTGCTGGCCCGCCGCGACTACTGGGTCAGCGACTACGACGACTCCGGCCAGGCATCGTGGGCCGCGTCGGCCGGTATCGACGTGATCCGCGGCGCGGGACGGGTGAGCGGCGAGCGCCGGGTCACGGTGGGGGAGCGGACGCTGACCGCGCGGCACGCGGTGGTGGTGGCCACCGGCAGCCGCCCGGCCATTCCGGACGCCTTCGCCGGCGTCCGGCCGTGGACGAACCGCGACGTCACCGGCGTGGTCGAGGTGCCGGCCCGTCTGGCGATCGTCGGCGGCGGCGTGGTGGCCTGCGAGGCCGCCACCTGGATAGCGGCGCTGGGCAGCCGGGTGACGATGTTCGTCCGGCACGGCCTGCTGGACCGGCTGGAACCGTTCGCCGCGCGGCTGGTCCAGGAGTCGCTGGAACGGGCCGGGGTCGACGTCCGGCTCGGCGCGTCGGTCACGGACGCCGTCCGCCCCGGCCCCGGCGACGACCGGCTGGGCCGCCCACACGGTGGCCCCGTCCGGCTGCGGCTCGCGCGGGAGACGCCCGGGGGCGAGCCGCTGGAGTTCGACGAGGTGCTGGTGGCCACCGGACGGCTGCCGAACACCGAGGCGTTGCCTGAGGGCGAGCGGCCGGAATGGCTGCACCTGGTGGGCGACGTCTCCGGCGAGCCGGCGCTGACGCACTGGGGCAAGTACCGGGCCCGGCTGCTCGGCGCCCGGCTGCGGGCGGAGGCGTTGGGGCGTCCGGTTCCCGAGGCGCCGGACGACGTCCCGGTGCCGCAGGTGATCTTCACCGATCCGGAGGTGGCCGCGGTCGGGCCGACGCTCGCGCAGGCCCAGGCGGACGACCCGGGCGCCTACGCGTTGGACGTGCCGATCGCCGCGGCGTCCGGCGTCGGGCTGCTGATCGACCATCCGCGCGGCTCGGCCAGGTTGGTGGTGGGCGGCGACGACCGGGTGCTGGGCGCCACCTTCGTCGGCCCGGAGGTCGCCGAGCTGCTGCACGCCGCCACCGTCGCGATCGTCGGACGGCTCACCCTGCGGCAGCTGTGGCACGCAGTGCCGAGCTATCCGACCGCGAGCGAACTCTGGCTGCGGCTGCTGGAGCAGACGCTGGACTGAGCCCGGCTCAGCCGGCCTTCACGGCGTCGGCCAGCATCGGCACCAGCTTGTCGACCACGTAGGGCAGGCTGAGCGGCGACGAGAAGTAGATCGCCCCGGACAGTTCGCCACCGGTGTAGACCGAGCGTCCCGCCTTCACCGCGGTCAGCGACGTGAAGCCCGGCACCTTCTCGAGCGCGGCCCGGTCGGCGTCCTTCTCGGTGGCCCAGACCAGCACGTCGGCCGCGTTCAGCACGCTGATCTTCTCGACCGGGATGTAGGCCTGCTCGCCCTCCTTGACGTAGGTGTCGATCTCGGAGGGGATCGCGAAGCCCAGGTCGGTGAGGAACTCGGTGCCGAGGCCCTTCTGGTAGGCGATCAGGTTGCCGTCGTAGACGGCGTTCTGCAGGAAGATCACCTTCTTGCCGGCGAAGCCCGGATTGGCCGCGGCCGCCTCGGCGAACTTCTGTCGCACGGACGCCTTGATCTGTTCGCCCTCGGTGACCTTGCCCACCGCCTGCGCGATCGGCGCCAGCAGGTCGGGCCACGCGGCGAACCAGGCCGCCCCCGCCTTGGCGTGCGGAATGGTGGGCGCGATCTTGGACAGCTTGGTGTAGTCGGCCTTCTCCATGCCGGCGTTGGGACCGACGATCAGGTCGGGCTTGAGCTTGGCGATCTCGAGGAACTGGAAGCCGTCGTCGTTCTTCAGCACCTTGGGCTGGGCGCTGCCGAGCGCGGCTTGCGCCCACGGCCAGGTGGCGTACGGCTGGTCGCCGTACCAGTCGGTGACCGCCACCGGAACGACGCCGAGGGCCAGCAGGAAGTCCTGCTCGGTGACGCCGACCGAGACCACCCGGGTCGGCTGGCTCTCGACCACGGTCTCGCCGAAGGCGTGGGTGATGGTGGTCGGGAAGGCGGCGCCGGCCGCGCTCGCCGACGCCGACGGGCTGGACGACCCGGGGGCCGCCGGTGTCGTGGACGTCCCGCAGCCCGTCAGGGCGGCACCGGCCACGCCGAGCGTCGCCAACCCGAAGGTGCGCCGGCTGAGTCTGCGTCCCCAAACCGCGTCGTTGTGCCCCATGCCTCACCTTTCGTCGTCGGATCGATCCGTCGCGGGTCGATCCATCGTGGTCAACCCGGCACACACTAGTCGGACTTAGGTAAGGCAACCCAAAGTTTCTCGTACTGTAGGCGGGTGCCCGCGCCGACCACGACCCGCGACGTCGCGCCGGCGCCCGCGGCCGTCCGAGGCACCGCCCTGTCGAGGGTCACCGTCGCGCTCACCGTCGGCGCGCTGCTCGCGGCCTGCCTGGCCAGCCTGGCCGTCGGCGCCAATCCGCTCAGCCCCGCCCAGGTCTGGGCCGGGCTGCTGGGCCAGGACCAGGAGGCGATGGACGTCGTCCGCGGCGGCCGGCTGCCACGCACCGTGCTGGGCCTGCTGGTCGGCTCCGCGCTGGGTGCGGCGGGGGCGGTGATGCAGTCGATCACCCGCAATCCGCTCGCCGATCCGCAGTTGCTGGGGGTGAACGGCGGCGCGGCGGCCGCGGTGGTGACCGCGATCAGCGTGTTCGGCATCACCCAGCCGGCGGGATACATCTGGTTCGCGCTGATCGGCGCCGGCTGCGCGGCGGTGCTGGTCTACCTGCTGGGCACCGGACGCCGCAGCGCCAGCAACCCGGTCCGGCTGCTGCTGGCGGGCGCCGCCGTCCAGGCCGTTCTGCAGTCCTACGTGGTGGCCGCCATGCTCGCCGACCCGACCGCCTACTACAGCTTCCGGTACTGGGACATCGGCGCCCTGACCGGCCGCAGCCTGGACGACATCGGGCCGGTGGTCTGGTTCCTGGCCGCCGGCCTGCTCGGCATGCTCGTCCTGGCCCGGCCGCTGAACGCCTTGTCGCTGGGGGAGGAGACCGGGCGGGCGCTGGGCGCCAACGTGCTCGGCACCCGGACGGCGAGCGCCCTGGTGATCGTGCTGCTGTGCGGCTCGGCCACCGCGGCGGTCGGCCCGATCGCGTTCGTCGGGCTGGCCGTGCCGCACCTGGCGCGGCTCACCGTCGGCGTCGACCACCGCTCGATGCTGCCCGCCTCGGCCCTGCTCGGCGCGCTGCTGCTGGTCGTCGCGGACGTCGTCGGACGGGTGATCGCCTGGCCGCAGGAGGTGGGCGTGGGCATCATCACCGCCATCGTCGGGGCGCCGGTGCTGGTCTGGCTGGTGCGGGTGCGGAAGGTCGGCCGATTGTGAGCGCGCCGGCCGAGCTGGAGCGTCGCCGGCTGCCCGAGCCGCCGACTGTGCGGGTGGGGCGTTGGCGGGTGCTGGCGTCGGCGCGCGGGGCCGTGGTCACGACCGCGCTGCTCGCGGGCGCGATCGCGGTGGTCCTCGCCACCCTGGGCAGCGGCCCGCTGCCGGTATCCCCGGCCGAGGTGGTCGACACGATCCTGCGCCGCACCGACGAGTTCGACTTCGTGGTGCTCGACATCGGCCTGCCGCGGGCCTGCGTGGCGCTGCTGGTGGGCGCCGGCCTGGGTGTCGCCGGGTCGCTGCTGCAGGCACTCACCCGCAACCCGCTGGGCAGCCCGGACGTCATCGGCTTCGACTCCGGTGCCGCCGCCGGCGCGCTGGTCGCGCTGCTGGTGATCGGCGTCCCCGAACGCCAGGACGCTGCCGTCTTCGCCCTGGTCGGGGGAGGGCTGGCCGCGCTGCTGGTGTTCCTGTTGTCCTCGGGTGCCCGGGACGCCGGCTACCGGATCATCCTGATCGGCATCGGCATCGGGGCGCTGCTCGACTCCGTGTCCGCCTATCTGCTCACCCGCAGCACGGTGCGGGAGTCGATGAACGCCACCCGTTGGCTGGTCGGCAGCCTGAACAGCAGCGACTGGGGCGATGCGGTGCTGGCCGGCGTCGGCCTGCTGATCCTGCTGCCCGCCGCGGTGGCGCTGGGCCGGCAGCTGCGGCTGGTGCTGCTCGGGCCGGAGGTGGCGTCCGCGCTCGGCGTCCGGCTCGGGGTGGTCACCGGGGGCACGCTCGCGGTCGCGGTCGGCCTCTCGGCGGTGGCGGTGCTGGCCGCGGGACCGATCTCGTTCGTGGCGCTCGCCGCCCCGCAACTGGCGGGACGGCTGGTGGGGCTGCGCCGGACGCCGACCGTGCTGGCGTCCGCGGCGATGGGCGCGTTGCTGTTGACGGCGTCCGACCTGATCGGGTCGCGGGCCTTCGGCGAGACCGACCTGCCGGTCGGCGTCGTCACCGGCGGAGTGGGCGGGCTCTACCTGGCATGGCTGCTGTCGCGGGAATGGCGAAGGAGAGGGTGATGGGCGTGGAGGACTCCCGGCTGGCGGCCGAGGGGCTGGAGTTGCGCTACGACGACCGGGTGGTGGTCGCCGGCCTCGACATCGCCGTCCCCAACGACCGGTTCAGCGTGATCGTCGGGCCGAACGCCTGCGGCAAGTCGACCCTGCTGCGGGGCCTGGCGCGGATCCTGCGCCCGCACGCCGGCCGCGTCCTGCTGGACGGCCGGACGATCCACTCGATGCCGGCCAAGGAGGTGGCCCGGACGCTGGGCATGCTGCCGCAGTCGGCGGTCGCGCCCGAGACGATCACCGTGCTCGACCTGGTCGGGCGGGGCCGCTTCCCGCATCAGAGCCTGCTGCGGCAGTGGTCGGAGGCCGACCAGCTGGCGGTCGAGCAGGCGATGGCGGCGGCCGGGGTGACCGAGTTGGCGGAGCGACCCGTGGACGAGCTGTCCGGCGGGCAGCGGCAGCGGGCCTGGCTGGCGATGGTGCTCGCCCAGCAGACCGAGCTGCTGCTGCTCGACGAGCCCACCACCTTCCTCGACATCACCCACCAGCTGGACGTGCTCGACCTGTGTGCCGATCTGCGCCTGGACGGCTACACGATCGTCGCCGTCCTGCACGACCTGAATCACGCCTGCCGCTACGCCGATCACCTGATCGCCATGGTGGACGGGCGGATCGTGGCGTCCGGGCCGCCCGAGGAGGTGGTCACCCCCGAGCTGGTGGCCGAGGTGTTCGGGCTGGCCTGCACGATCATCCCGGACCCGGCCACCGGCACGCCGATGGTGGTGCCGGCGGATCGTTCACGACGCGCCCGGCGCTGAACTCAGGGCCCCGGTACTTTCCGCTCCGGCTCACGGCCGAGGCGAATCCTCTCGCCCACTGATATATAGTCACTCATATGACCAGCAGGAGGAGCGCATCATGGCGATGACCAGCGTCGACCTGGATCCGCGGCTCATCGAACGCGCGCGGGCTCTGACCGGCGAACGGTCGAACCGCGCTGTGCTGGACTTGGCGCTGCGCCGCCTCATCGCCTCGAAGCAGAAGGGCACGATGATCGACGGCATCGCGGAACTCGCCGATCTTCCGGCAGAGCTCGGCACACCGGTCGTTCCGCCCACGGCGACGCCGGCCCCGTCGCCGTGACGGACTACCTGGTCGACAACTCGGTGTGGGCCAGGCTCGCCACCGGAGATGCGAGCATCACTGCCCGCCTGCGGCGCATCGAGCGCGCGCCCGCTGACCTGTTCGTGACCTGCCCTCCGCAGGTCCTGGAGTTCTGCCACAGCGCCCGCACGCCCGAGGAGCATCTTCTCTACAGAGAGCAGATCGGCCTCGGCTTCCCGCTGGAGCATGCGCCGGACGAGTCTCTGGTGCTCGACATCCAGGCTGCGCTGTGGAACTCGGGCCTCGTCAGATCAGCTGGGGCAGTCGACATCCTGATCGCCGGCTACGCCATCGTCAACGACGCGACGGTGTTGACCGCGGATCACGACTTCGACCACATCGCGAGCGTCTCCGACCTGCGGCACGAGTACGTCGCACCGTCGCCGTGAGGAGCGCCTCCGAAAGGCCGAGCCGGCTGACCATCCGGCCTGATCCTTGGTTCACACGTCGAGGTAGTCGACGCCCGTCAGCCGTTCGGATGCGTCCCAGAGCTTCCGTCCCACACCGTGGTCACGAGCCTCGGCCGTTGCCCGGACCTCGGTGACGTCCCCTCGCTGCTCGTTCTTGCCGGCGGGACCGAAGAACTGGCCGCCGCGGACCCCTTCCGCGGGCGCGGCGTACAGCTGGGGGAGAGCACCCTGCTCAGTGGGCTGGGTGTTCACCGCCGCGTAGGCAGAGGCGATGAGCTTCCCGACCGGCCCTCGGTGCTGCCAGGCTCGCGGCGTCAGGTTCGACCGGGCGACTCCTGGGTGCGCGAGCGTGCTGATGATCGGCGAGCCAGTAGCGCGCAGACGCCGGTCCAGCTCGATGCCGAAAACCGTGTTGGCCAGCTTCGACGCCCCGTACGCGGCGGAGGCGTCCCATGTCGTCTCGGACATGAGGTCGTCGAAGCCGAGGTGAGCGCCCTTGTGGGACAGGGAGCTCAGCGATACGACCCGCGGCGAGCGTCCGCACTCCAAGAGCGGGAGCAGCTGTCCGGTCAGGGCGAAGTGGCCGAGGTGGTTGGTTCCGAAGTGAAGCTCGAAGCCATCGGCGGTCACCTGCCGCGCCCCGAGGATGACGATGCCGGCGTTGTTGACGAGCAGGTCCATCCGGTCGAACTCGCTCGTCACACGCTCGGCGAACGCGCGGACGGAGTCGAGGGACGCGAGGTCGAGCTGCCGGACGGAGACCTCGGCATCCGGCGTCTCGGAGCGGATCCTGGCTGCGGCCGTCTCGCCCGCCGCGGTGCTCCGGACGGCGAGGATGACGTGAGCGCGGTGACGTGCCAGCTCGGTCGCCGTGACGAGGCCGAGTCCGGAGTTCGCGCCAGTGATGATGGCTGTCCGCCCGCTCTGGTCGGGGATGTCGGATGCTGTCCATGAAGTCATGGACTCCACGCTAGGAACCGTCCGCCTCGTTCCCGGCGTCCTCGATATCCTCGGTCCGGCAGACCCACCCAGGTCGCCGCGTAGCGAAAGACAATGGAGGCATGAGCACTCCAGGGGCAGCCGCACGAGAGCTCGGAACCTTCCTCCGGTCACGT
>WBZS01000206.1_pt2 | contig 37017 bp, 23 predicted proteins | sample 5204201 | NCBI WGS metagenome assembly WBZS01 (sample SAMN12344357, study PRJNA552823) | activated sludge metagenome | biome: Activated sludge suspended growth; feature: Nitrification reactor; material: Wastewater; isolation source: activated sludge from nitrification reactor of wastewater...
AATTTTTTTGGCTTCCAATTCCAACAACCGCCGCCGTGCACGGTGTTCTGCCGACGCAGTCAAATAGATCTTACAATCGGCCTCGGGAAAGGCCACCGTTCCCTGATCGCGGCCTTCACACACGAAGTTACCTTGCGCTGCAATTTTGCGTTGGAGATCAACGAGGATTTCACGGACGAGCGGATTGTCAGCGACTGGGGCCACATTTTTGGTGACTTTGGGATCGCGGATTTGCTGCGTGACATCGGTACCGTCAACGACGACTGTACCGTTTTCAATATCGATATCAATGCGAATTCGCTGTGCCAATTTGGCAACGGCTGTCAAATTCGCTAGATCGATACCTTCGTTCATTACGGCCCAAGTCACCGCGCGATACATTGCTCCGGTATCGAGGAATCGGAAGCCGATTTCGCGGGCGAGGAGTTTGGAAGCAGTGCTCTTACCCGCGCCGGCAGGGCCGTCAATAGTGACAATCATTTTCTACCAGTAAAGGTGAATCGCCTGAACTTGAAACCCGTGAAAGGAACCTTTCGCTTGACCATTTTCAACATCGATGTCGTGCAAAAAGTTGCCTTCGAAGTCAACGGCATGCACGCGCTTAAAGTCACGAGGCCCGCCGATCGTGAACTTTCCATTTTGATTCACACGCTCGCCAATCAGCAAGTAGATTCCGATTACTTTTTCGTTTTCAATAAAACTTCGGCAGTCAAGGATGTCCAGCCAAGCTGGGGAGACTTTGAGAAACTGGGCTTGGCTTGCTGCTATTGAATTCAATGCAGGAATGTCAATTGACTCCAAAATTATCGACGACTCGCGTTTGACAAAGAAGGGCCTGCGAGAAAAATCGCCTTGAGCAATTCGAATTGAGAAATTGAATCGCTGAGCTGACTCCCCGGCAACCAAGAGCAGCGTATCAATCATTCGTAGTGAAGATTGACGGTGGAACGCCAAGCCAGCGGGTTCAATCCAAAACGGTTCTTCCACATCATCGATCACGATGCGTTGCGGAGAAATGAAGCGTTCTAAACGACAGGGGTGCAGACCGTTGAGCACCGTCCGCCAACGATTGGCGCCTTCGTTCAGCCAGGCGATTCGGTTGCAGAAATATTCTGTCCAGGGTGACGCGGATAGTTCAATCTGCGGTTCGAGCCGGATCTCGAATTCGATATCGGGGAACCCACGGCGTATACAGATTTTATTTTCAAAGCGTGCAATAGACTGGTCGTCAAAAATGAGTTCCCCGGTTGCAACGACGCATGCGGTGTGAGCGTCGTTTTGCCGAAATTCAACGTCGTGGGCCTGCATCCGCGAGTAAAGCGATTCATGCCCTCCACTCCGGCTGACGCGGCAGTAGGCGACCTGTTGTGAGAATATGTTCTTTGCGCGTGGGGCATACCTTTTTACGCTGCGAACAGCTCCTGTGTCTGGATCGATGTCAACCCGGTAAAATTCGTTTTGTAAATAGCCGTCCTGAATCATGGGATGATGGGGAACGCTGTTAGGGCTCAAGCGGTGCCCAGACGCGATGAAATATCCAAAGGCTGGCGTTTCAACCAGTTCGATTTTTTTCGTTCGTTCAATTGGAAACGCAACCGAATTGCCGGTGGCATTGAAACAAACCATCGCCTGCGAAGTCTCACTGGTTTTCGCATAGGGCGAAACGACCTGTACGATTTGTTTTCCCAGGCTTTTTGCGATTTGGCCCGTTGCGTTGTCGAGTTCCGCGAGTTGCGAATCGCAATCGGGAGCGGCGATAATTGCCTGCAACTTTTTGTCGATCTCCGCCAGGGTTGCGTTCGCCTCGCCCGGGCGTTCCGTGATGACTTCCAAAACAGTCAACCAAAATCGACAGGCGTTCAGCCGAGTTGCTATCCGCCAATATTCAACGTAACGCGAGATTGGATTGGTTTGTTTTTCCGCGACTGCTTTATTTAAAAAAAGTTGCCGATAGTCGTCGTGTTCGAAATTATCGCCATAGCCTGGATTGAAATATGAATCGAAGACGTCGGACGCGAGTTGAAACCTTCCGAACAATTCCCCAAAAGAATTCGCGGCGATCAAATCTTGAAACAAATCATGATAGGCTCCCGGCCAATGAGCGAAAATGATCGTTGCCGAGTGGTAAGAATCAATTTGTTCGCCAATCGCTACGCCGAGTTTTAGGAATGACTCAGCAGCGCTGGCATCGAGCAATACTCCCGAGATTGCCGAGATCTGCGAACCATCCGGCGATTGCCAACTGAACAAAGGAGAGGATGCGTTGGGCACCGATTCACCGTAAAGGTCCAAATGAAGGGCACCGTTGAAACCAAGGTTATGCAAGATCTGGGGCAATGTTGCATCCAGGCCTGGTGATCTTCGCGCGAACACTTTTGGGTGAGTGCCGACCGCCGCATCCATCATTTTTTTCGCTCGTCGCATTGCCCTGATTCGGGACGCTTGGTCCAGCAACTGGGTTGGCAATTCGCGCTCTGCCCCCCCCACGATCTCCAGTCGTTCCGCTTGGATATGTTTCGCGACTTCGTTCTTGATATCGCTTTTGCCGCCGATGAGGCTTGTCAACAAATGCGCGTCACTAAGCCAGCATTGCCGTTGGGGCTGGGCGAGCTGTTTTTCGAGCGGTTCTCCCCCACTGCTTTGGTGCAAGAGCGAGAGATCGACCAAGTTCGCGAGAACGGGATAATACCGGTTTTTTTCCTCCAGCAATAAATCGTAGGCCGAGGCCATCGAGATCTTCGCAAGGCCATCGTCCCCCCGGCAAGCGGCTTCGGCGGCCTCCAGCGCATGCCGGGCGAATTCGTTTTGGTCTAGGTTGGAGGAGTATCTCAATTGCCTGGTCATCAACTGAATTTGCAGCCACGAATAGCCCAGGCCAAAGAACGATTGACAAGTCGCGGTTCGCCCGGCTTCATCCCAATAAGCAAGGCGTTCGCCCAAGATCGGCAACAAAACATCTCGGCGGCGCGAGGTTGGACTTTCAATAACCGTGGCCTGTTCACGCAACCGCTGCAGTTGCATAGTCGGTATTTTTCGGAAAGAAGGAGGCGGGATGGTGATCAGAGCTCCAGGAAATTCACCCTCTGCGTCTTCGACTTTTTTCCAGGTCGGAATATTCTTGGCAGAGGCCAGGAACTCTGGATGCCACAACGCCGTCCAACTTACCAACAAGCTTTCTGCATCATTTGCGCGGTAGTGGACCGGAAAGTCCTCGAGGGAATGGCAAGGCCAAAAGGTGATTAGGGATATAAGTGGTTTCATGCCGTTGAAATTTGGACAACCGTCACGAGGGTTGGCTGATGCGAATCGATTGGCCTTGTTGGGATCATACCGGAAAGGAGAATGATTTCGGAAGTATCGCCGCAAAAAACGCCAAAAAACTGTGCTGATTTTGGGGTTAAGGGGATCCTTGATGGCGGCTTTTCAAAGTTCTGACAAACAAAGCTGTAAAAGGCGTTCAAAATTTGACACCAGTAAGGGGGGCGGGTACATTGTAATAACGAAATGTTGTCGAGCGCATCAGCGTCGGTCCAAACCAGCCACTTCCCAAATTCTGGACCGACATGGCGAGAGACAACAGGGATGCATTAAGAACTCCAGCGGAAGTCGGACCACGATTTTCGATGGTGAATGACCAAGGGACCAGGGCAGGTTGATAGGCTGGATTCTTTTTTGAGGGGACTCAGCCGCAACCCGTCTTTGCCTCATTGTGTTCGCCCGAGGACAATCTAGAGCGAAGGTATTTTCATGGCCAAAAAGCAAGCGGTTTGGGGAATCGACATCGGCCTTTGTTCCATCAAGGCTTTGCGCTGTGTCGCTGGCGATACAGCGAATGAGGTCTTTGCGGACAAGTTCGATTTCATTGAATTTCCGAAGATGCTCAATCAGTCGGACGTTGACGCTGAAGAAGAGATCCGCAAGGCACTCGAATTATTCTTGAGCCGCAATATTCTCAAGGGCGACATGGTAGCCATTAGCGTCCCCGGACAAATGGGATTGCCTCGGTTCTTTCGCCCGCCACCCGTCGATATCAAGACGTTGCCGGAAATCGTCAAATACGAAGTGAAGCAGCAGATTCCGTTTCCGATCGATGAAGTCGTTTGGGATTGGCAGCGCCTCGGCGGGGTGGTTGTTGACGACCGAATTGTCGACGCCGAAGTCGGTCTATTTGCGATGAAACGCGAGGCGGTCTTCAAGGCCATGAAGCCATTTGACGAAGCCGGCATTGAAATCGACTTTATTCAGCTTTCCCCTTTGGCAGTGTTCAATTTTGTGACGCACGATGTGTTCGAGTCGCTGCCGAAGCCAGAAGACGTCGACCCCGAAAATCCGCCCGAGTCGATGGTCATCATGTCGATGGGCACCGACACCACGGACCTGATCGTCACGAACGGGATCAAGCTATGGCTTCGTAATATCCCCGTCGGTGGAAATCACTTCACGAAACAATTGTCGCGCGAATTGAAGTTGACTCATGCCAAAGCCGAACAACTCAAACGAAACGCAAAGCAAGCGGAAGATCCCAAAAGCCTATTCCGCGCGATGCGACCAGTCTTCAACGATTTGGTAAACGAAGTCCAACGCTCATTGACGTTCTTCCGCAGCATCGACAAGAACGCGACACTCTCCAAAATCGTCTTGTTGGGGAACTCCGCGAAACTGCCGGGCCTCCGCCAATTTTTGACCTCCCAGTTGGAAATGGACATCGCCAAGGTTTCAGAGCTGGCAAATCTGAAAGGTCCCGAGGTCGTTGGGCAGGGAACCTTCGATGAAAACGTGCTGACCTTCGCACCGGCCTATGGGCTTTGCATTCAAGGTCTCGATCAAGGCCTATTGAAAACCAACTTGATTCCTGCAGAGATCAAAGAAGAACGGTTTGTACGCGCCAAAAAACCTTGGGTTTTGGCCGCAATCAGCATGACCATGTTGGGTATGGTGGTGGGCTGGTTCTTCTATACGAATTTGTTGTTTCGCTCGTCCGATGATTTTGAGGCCGATGGTGTGACTTGGGCTGCTGCCAAGAAACTGGCCGCAGACGTAAAGAAGGAAAGTGAAAATCTTGTTCTGTCAGACCTGCAGTTGAAAGGAACTTTGGAGAAAGTCGGCCGAATCAACAAAGAACTAATTTCAGCGTCCGACTCAAAAAATCAGTGGATTGAATTGATGAAGGCAATCCACTCTCAATTGCCAAAAGATCCGCGAATCAACGACGTTGCAGTTGATCCGTTAGATGTGCCCTTTGATGATCGGGAGGTCGTTTATATTCAATACATCGAATCGCACTTCACAAAAAATATTGAACGGCAAATCGAAGCGTTGAAAAACTTTTTCGACGTTCAATTCAGCAGGACCGGTGAGGAAGAGGAAACGAAAGCGGCAGTTCCGGTGGAACCAACTGACTCGCCCGCTCCGGCAAATCCAGCCGCCCCAGCGACACCGCCGGCTGCTGCTGCAACAACTCCTCAGGGCACGCCACCAACTACGCCTGCAATCCCGCCGACGATCATTGGAGGGGCTACTCCGCCTCCCGCCGCCTCGACACCCGCGGATCCCTCAAACCCTGCCACGCTGACCGGACCAGGTTGGGTAATCGAAATCAAGGGCCATCACTATCACAACTCGAACGATTCGATCATGACGAAAGACAGCCGTCGCGCATTTTTGATTCGAACGCTGCTGAGATCTTTGAACGACGGAACCGTTACTTTCCCCGGGGAAGACAACAAAGTTCAGGGTGGCGGCGAGTATAAGTTATCAGACTTTGGTTTGTACTTCCCAACCTTGATCAACGAAGAAAGCAATCAGGGGCACGTGATTACCTACAATGTTTTGCCTGCGGAAATCGAACAGTTGCAAAAGGAAGTCAAAATTGACGATGAGGCAGAACTCAAGGCAAAAGAATCCAACAAGCCACTTGAACTTACAGACGAACAAAAGAAGGCTCGCGAAGCTCGCAAGGCTCGTTTGGAAATGATTAACAAGATCGCTCGAGATAAAGGTATTCGGGTTCCTCGTTACGATTTCACAGTTCAAATGATTTGGATTCCACGTTCTCCAGCTCAACGGTACGAGATTCGTGAAAATCGTTTGAAAGCTGAGGCGGCTGCAAAGGCCGCTCCGGCGACGCCTCCCACAGCCGAAGAATAAACAAGTGTTGACGACGTCGTTTTTTGTACGCCCAGGTACTCAAAAGGCAACGAGCAAGGAAATAAATTATGGATCAAATCAAGAAAAACGGTTTTTGGATCGCCTGCGGGGTTCTTTCCCTCGCCATGATCGGTACTTGGTGGTGGGGCACTAGCAGCGTGCGAACGGCACAATTGGGAAATGAATCCCAAATTGAACTGGCTGCAAAAGGCGCACAGGAAGTGAAAGCAAAGACGTTTGAAGGCGCGCCTTCCGGTACAGTGGTGCATCCAACTGCGGCCTCCGAGGCCGGAATGAAAAAGCAAATCGACGCCGCGATTCGTAAGATGTTCGAAGCCTGGGAACTCCGTCGCACAGCCCAAGAGGGCATCTTGAAATGGCCTGAAGAAGTTCTCAAAAGTAGCGAGTTCGCGCAAAAGTTTTCCAAGTACGACCCTCCCCAAAAGTTTGACCTGAAAAACGCTGACGGTTCGGAGGTGATCCCCCCCATGCCGAACTTGCTGTTGATTTATAAGGAATTGATTCCTAAGCGAATGGAAAACATTGCAGCGATCATCAAGACACGATGGGACTACGCCGAACTTCCGCCAGTTGCACAAAACGCTGAAGGCAAAAATCGACCGATCGCTCAAGTGGCTTCGGACAAAAATCTATCGGTAATCGTTCGTTGGAATGAAGAGAACCAAAAGCTTTGGTACGAGAAATTGACGAAGTTCAACAATTTGGACGGTAATCTGGCCAAAGATGAAGTTCCTTTGCCACGTCAGGCATTTGCACTACAAGAAGACTTGTGGTTGTTGGAGGCTTTTTTCAACATCGTGAAGAAAGTCAACGGCGATGCACAAACGAACGAAATGGCGGCCGTGAAGGAAATCGACCATGTTGTTTTTGGACGCGATTCCTACCAAACACAGATTGGGAAAATTTCTACTCCTAACCCGCAACTGTTGAGTGGTCGGATATTGACCTCTGCCGGCGGCGAAGAGCAGGATCCACTGCAAAAGGGACCGCCGGGCCGCGATGAGGATGCCGACCCAAATCCATCGGCAGGCAGCGGAGGTGCCGCATCCATGGCCTTTAGTTTCGAATTGGACGGCGAAAGCAATTTGTTGGCTCCATTCCATGGTCGTTATGTCAATACAAATTTTGAACCGTTGTCGATCGATAATATTCTGACCGTATTCAAGACCCCAGAGTTGGTGGATGTCAATGTCGAGGCAATTGTTGCAAAACGTATCCCCTTTCGAATTGCAGTGCGCGTGAGCGAGTCGAAAATCCCGGACTTGATTTCAGGATTCAGCAATTCAGAATTTGCGTTCGAAGTATTCCAAGTGCGCGTCAATCGCGATGATGCCTATAGCCCCATTGAACGTCGGGGCAAGAATAAAGCGGGAAAAGAGGATAAAAATCGACCATCCGTTGGTATCGGGGGTGGTGGTGCCGGTAACTCAGTTGACGGTGGCGGTAGTGAGCCTGCTTCCGGAAGCGGTGGCGCTGCTGCAGAAACCGTAGTTACTAAAAATAATATTGAAATCCGTCGTAAAGACGATGTGAAAGTTGAATTCTATGGAATCGTAAAAATTTACAACCCTGTCGATTGGAGTAAATTCAAGAGCTTGTTAGAGCAGTCGCCGGACGGTAGTACACCCCCCGCATCTGCCCAAAACGCCGCCTCACTTCCACCAAAGTCCTGATGCTTCCCCCTAAATGACGTCTGGAAAATGCCGTCGCTACGACTGGCTTTCCGGGATGCCGAGAGAATCAGGCAAGAAAGCGGTACGAGTAAGTTTTAACTAAGGAACTGAAAAAATGGCAATGAAACTGAAGTTGAACCAAAACGACATAAAGGTATTTTTCGTCAATCATGTCGAAAAAGTACTGATGGGTGTCGCTGCGTTGTTGCTGGCCTATTTTCTTTGGAACGGATTTACAACTAGGCCAACGACGACTAAAACGCCAGCCGAATTGAAAACTCTCGCATCGAATTCCAAGCAATACCTTGCCCAAGACACGTGGCCACAAATGGCTGAGTACCGCAAGGCGGATACTACCGGCCCAGAAAAAATCCGTAATTCGGCCGATGCCGTTTCAACGGTCGATGCCTATGGGATTGGGCCTCTGGTTGGAACGCTTGTAAAGGATGCAACATTACGCCGCGACCCGGAACTATTGCCAGCACGAGAATTGATCGCTCGCCCTCTCGCAATGCAAGTCTTTGTGGCAAAAGGCGACAAGGTCTCGTCGTTGGTCGATATTGAAGACGACATGGCCAAAATGAAAGAAGAGGAAGAGGCGGCCAAAAGTAAGAAGTCAAAAGATAAAGACAAGGAAAAAGAAAAATCTAAACCTAATGTGCCGCCTAAAAATTCAGGTGAAAAGTTTGATGCCATTCACCAAATCGAATATTGGGGAATGCGTTCAAAAAATGTTCCCAATATGATCCCGTTGGTTGTAAACGCGGTGGAAGTCGTTGCTGTAGTGCCATTTGAAGCACAATGGGACAAGTTCAATGACGTTTTCCGTGCTTCCAAGGGTTATTTCCCCGACCGGGATCGTCCGTTGTACACTTTCTTGCAAATCGCGCGTCAGGTCGAGGGCGAAGAATGGAACGAGAACTACCAAGTCGTCATTCAAAAATATGAAAATGATCGTTTCAACGGTGTGTTTTCGCCAGAGGTAATTGATCCCAAGTATTTCGATCCGGTGCTCACTCGCCGGTTTCCTCCAGTTGCTTTTATGGATTACCGAACGGTTGCCACCCATCCTTCCGTGCCGCTCCGCAAGGTTGCTCCGTCGTTCCTGTGGACGAAGGATGATACCAGTAAGCCCGAGAAGATGACCCCAGACGATTTCCGAAAGAGTGACGAAAAAGATTCCAAAAAACCTGAAGAAGATGCGAAAGAGAAAAAAGACCCTAAACGCGATGAACTTGAACGTTTGAAGGGAACCAATATGCTGGCGTTCGACGAAGCGGTAGCGGCAAAAGCTCCTTTGGCTCCGGTCAAGTTAGTTCGCTTCATTGACTTCATCCCACCTGTCGACAAAAAAGTTCGATACCGAGTTCGTTTGTGGCTTCTGGATGCCAATGATCCACCAGAATCCGTCTCAGTTGCGGAAACTTCGACGCGGACGAAAGCTGCGGTCGGTTTGGGTGCTGAAGGCGGCGATAGTGATTCTTCGTCCAAGGGTGGTGCCAAAGCAAACTACGTGAAACAACCGGTTACTCTCGATATGATTCACGAGGACGTAGCTAAACGGTTAACAGCCAAGGTGCAAATGGAGTATGCCGCGAGCGTAGAAAACGCAGCCGATGAATTGCTGGTCAAATCCGTGCCAACAGCTTGGAGCGAAGAAACTCCATTTGTCGATCCAAGGGTGCCTCCATCTGCAGAAATTTACGCTAGTACCATTATTGAGCCGCCCACGATGAATTTTGGAGAAACCAAACTCCCTAAAGGCGAACCCAAGGTCAATCTCGTCGCGACCTTTGCTTCGACAGAGTTGGGGACGACGGTTCCAGCGCCAAAAATCGCATCCCGAGCCGATCTGTTGAATTTCACCCTTCCTCGGATCAATCTCTTGCACCCCACCACATTCCAAGTCTTGAACTTGCGAAACGGCAAGATTCAGTCGAACCTGATGGTGGTCGACATGCTGGGCGGAGAAGAACTTAGACTAAATGAGATCCGAGAAGTCAAATCCGCAAACGAAAACCCCAATCCGCCGGAAGGTTTCGAACCGCTTTTCTCCAAATATTCAGAGACCAGCGAGGTCTTGGTCATGGATGGCCAAGGGAAATTCCGCATTAAGAATTCTGCAGACGATTACAGTAAGTATCGTGCAACTCTTTTCCTGCCTGATGAGACTGCAAATTTGGGCAAAAAGACCGTCGACAAAGATAAGGAGAAGAAAGACCGAGGCAAAGGTCCTCCGGGAGGCGGCCCCGGCGATGGTGGCCCTGGCGGCGGTGATGGCGGCGGCGGTGGCGGCGCCGGTTAATACCCGCTTGGTGAAAAAAGTATCGGGCGGCTTTTCAGCCGCCCGATTTTTCATCCAGTGAACAAATCAATACAAAACAGTTTTCAAAAAGAAACGATTCAAAACAACTCTCGCTCAAAGTTCCGCGTTCACTTCCATGGCGTAGCGTCGCGATTTTCTATGAGACAAGGAGAGCACTATGAGTCCTTTTTTCAAGTCAGGCTTCTGGACGAGCTGCATGCTAGTCCTCATTTCGACGGTTTCCACTTGGTGGTGGTCGACTACCAAAGCCAACCGAAACCGGCAGTCCAACGAGTTTGAAATTCTCGCTGCGATTCGCGATAACAACTTGATTTTCCAGCAGTCGTTTAGTGGAGCGCCGCGAGACATAAAAGTCCATCCCAGCCCCGGCTCAAATAGGATTCTGCGTGACAGACTCAATCAAGTGTCACGCGAACTATTGAACAACTGGAAAACGCGTCGATCGACTCAAGACCAGCTGTTTCGGTGGCCGGCTGCTGTTAACCGTGTTGATGAACTTGCCCGGGCCATTGGCTGCTTCGAGCCAACGCAAGACTATTCGGTTGCGATCGAAAGACGCGGCCAATTGGCCCCCGAATTGCCGAACCTGATGTTGATTTACGGTCGAAAAATTCCGGCGCACTTTTTAGAAATGACCCGCGCTCGTCAACTGCGACTCGAGTCGGCAAACGCCCCAGCTAATAAAGCTGAATTGTCTGCATTTGCTGTCCGTTCAGGTCTGGCTTGGACACAATCAAACAGGGAATTTTGGTCAAAAAAGTTGCGTGAGTTCGCTTCGGTTGATGGAAATGCTTCGTCCGAAAATATTCCTCTTCCGCGGCAAGCGTTCGCACTTCAAGAGGACCTTTGGCTGTTCGAGGCCTTTCTCCAAATCGTAGAGCAACAAAATCAAAACGCATCGCCCGATCAACGACAGGTTGTGAAAAGCATCGAGCACGTCTATTTTGGTCGCGAGGCTTGGACCGAACGAGACTCAAGACTATCCGGGCCCAATCCTCAACTTTTCGCCCAGCGATTGAGAGACAATTCGAGAGGCGCTCAGGAAGTCCGGGACGATTTCGAAGATTTTCCGTCGGTTGACTCGCGACCCAGCCAACTCGCGACCAACCACTTCAACTCCGAAATCGACGGCCCTAACGCGGTATTGGCACCATTCCATGGGCGCTACGTCAATACCGATTTTCAACCGCAGACAATTCAAGACTGGTCGATTGTTGGGGACACGCAAGTTCTGCCCAACGCAAATGTCGAGTCAGTTGTTTGTCGACGGGTTCCTTTCCGAATCGCATTGCTTATTAGCGAACAGTCACTTCCTCGGTTTATTCACGCAATGCAATCCAATGAGTTGGGCTTCAACATTTGGCAACTGCGAATCAATCGCGACTCGGAATACAGCGGTCCCGGTTACTCGCCTATCCTCAAGAATCTTGCTTCAAACTCTAATAATAACCGGCCGACAGTTGACGTACCTGGCAGTGGTAAGGGTTCCATGGTTGACGGCGAATCATCGACGGACGCAGCGTCGAATACCACCGGAAAAACGGGGAAGGCGAATCGTGAAAGTGCTGAAGTTCGCCAAGCTGACGAGGTGCATGTCGAAATTACTGGAATGGTTCGAATCGTCAACCCGATAAATCTGGAACTAATTCGTCGCGCGACAATGCCCACAGTTAACGAACATACTGTAGTCGGAAACTTGCGCAGATTCGCGAGCCATTAGAATCACGAACGAGTTGTCAACGAAAACAAATTTTTTGCGGAAAAAAAGCCCAGCAAAATTGCTGGGCTTTCTTATTCGGGACTAGGGATTTGAACCCCAACTAAAAGAGTCAGAATCTTTCGTGCTACCGTTACACCAGTCCCGAGAGGTTCGTCCTATTTGAATCGAAGGGCAACATTTTTTCCAGAGGTTCATGAGGCTGCGGAGGCAGAAAGAAAGATCGCCCGCCCTTGACATTTATTTCGACGGGGCAGACTCTAGAGTTTTCACCAAGCGAATCTGCCGCAAGTCCATGACAGCGACGCCTGGTTTCGATCTTGCTTTCACCGTCAATGTGTACGTCCCCGGTTTGGCGAACGTGACCGAGCCAACGTCTTTCCAAATGAAATTTTGGAAATGGCCGGTATCCTCAACGATCATGCGTAACTCCTCGGCGGCAATCTGCAGGCTAACCTCCGCGCCCCCGCTTCCCTTGCCGCAACCTTGTAAAACCCGGACCTTGTAGGTTCCTGGTTCGGCAACATCAAATTCCCAGCGAGCATAATCGTCCTGCAGCACCCAATACCCGAGCGTGTTTTTCTTAGGATTCGTTTCGTAAAACAATTTTGGACCGCCTACCGATTCCAAATCATCCGGCGGTTCTTTACCAACTCGGTTGCTTTCCTGCCACTTTGCGATCGCCGCCGTACGGCTGAGCTGGCTGCCGAAGGTCTCTGCGCGAGAGGCTGGCAGAAAGATCGTTTGGCTGGTGCCGCAGCGCACAATGCTATCGGCGTCGATCCATTGGCCTTGGCTCATCATTTTGGTCGTGACCGATTTCTCGCGTCCGAGTCGTGCGGAATAGACTTTGGTGACGAAGTCAAAAGCCTCGTATTGCTGGTGGCATTCCATGCATTCACGAAGTCGCCCTCTCGATTTTACTTCTTTGGCCAGCCCGTCCACCGTGAAATACTCCCAATCTCCACCGTGTGCTGAATAGCCGCTTTCGCGTTTTAGCATTCCCGTGAAGAGTTCGGTCGAGTCGTCGTCGACACGACTCTTTTCCTTGACAATCACTGCACCCTCAGGAAATTTTTCAAACACATCCCACAGAGGCGCATTCCCAAGCTCGTTGCTGAAAATACTAAAGCCTGCGAATGCATGCGGCTGGGCAGAATTCCCATTGGCGACTGGGCCAAGGTTTGGCAAGCGGCAAAGTGAACTTGTCGCCGGATCCATTCTGAAGGGGAGCGATGTCACGCGGATCTGCTCTTTTCGATCCCGAATAATCTCGAGCAGTGCTTCATCCGAAATTTGCGCGCGTGCGTCTGGTTGAAACAAAAAAATCAAGGCAACGCCGATCGTTGGGAGAACTATTTTCATCATACTATTGGCCTTCTACCGCGACAGCGGAAACGCTGTGGTTGAGTCACGAATCGAACTTTAGGTCCAACAATCTCTGGTCATCATTTTACGTTTTATCTTCGCTGTTTGCACATTGCGCTTTGGGAATAAAAGGATTGAGTTTCTTGGTTGCCGTGACTAGGACTGCGCCGAAAATGCGAGTAAAATGATGGCCAATTCAACCATGTCAAAAAAGGTATCCAGTCGATGAAACGATTGATTGTATGGTGTTGTTGTTTGGTAACTTCTGGAATTGCGTCAGCTCAGAAGCCTCAGTTAGAGCTGAAAAAGGGTGATTGCATTGCCATTTGCGGTAATACCCTGGCTGACCGGATGCAGCATGACGGCTGGCTGGAAACTAATTTACAACTGAGATTCCCGGATTTGCAATTGAAGGTTCGAAATCTGGGCTTTTCTGGCGATACAATCGATGTGCGTCTCCGGTCGATGGGGTTTGGTACACCAGATGATCATCTCAATCGCGTCAAAGCCGACGTGATCTACATGATGTTTGGATTCAACGAGTCATTTGCCGGTCCCGCGGGACTCGATGACTTTCGCAAAAAGTACGACGCTGAAGTCCAGCGAATGTTGAAACAAAAATACAACGGCGAAACTGCTCCTCGAATCGTCTTGGTCAGTCCGATTGCTCATGAGAACTTGAGTAATCCCGACTTGCCAAATGGAACGGCCAATAACGTCAACTTGGAAATGTATACGCAGGCGATCGCTCAGGTAGCCCGCGATCATCAATTGCCATTTGTTGATTTGTACACTGCAACTGCGACGGGTTACGATGCGATTCAAGAACCGCTAACGATCAACGGAATCCATCTCAACAGTACGGGCAACAAGTTTGTAGCAAGTGTTTTGAATCGCAGCTTGTTCGGCGAAGTATCCAAAGGAACGGAGTTGGGTCGTGAAGACGTACGACAAGCTGTTTTGCAAAAAGACTTCTACTGGTTCGAGTTTTATCGTGCGACCGATGGCTACTCCATTTTCGGCGATCGCGGAAATCTCCAATTCGTAAATGGGCAAACAAACCGCGAGGTCATGACGCGGGAACTCGAGATCATCGTGCAGATGACGGATAATCGTGATCCCGTAATTTGGGCCGCAGCCAATAATCGAATAGCAGCTGCCGACGATTCCAACTTGCTGCCATTTCTGCCAGTAATCACCAACAAGCCTGGTGAGGGGCCCAATGGTGCTCATCGTTTTCTCTCGGGCGAAGAGGCGATAAAGAAGATGCGGGTGCTCGACGGTTTTGAAGTGAATTTATTCGCTTCGGAAGAAATGTTTCCGGAATTTGTGAATCCGGTGCAAATGGCATTCGATCCAAAAGGCCGTTTATGGGTTGCAGTGTGGCCGAGCTATCCACATTGGAAACCCAAAGATGAAATGAACGACAAGCTATTGATTTTGGAAGATACAAACGGCGACGGTCGGGCCGACGTTTGCAAAACTTTCGCGGATAACTTGCACAACCCGACCGGGTTCGAGTTTTACAATGGCGGCGTGCTGATTGCTCAGGCCCCCGACATCATGTTTCTGAAGGACACCAATGGCGACGACAAGGTTGATGTGCGGCAACGAATCGTGCATGGAGTTGATTCGGCCGATACGCACCATGCTTCGAATTCATTTGTGATGGGCCAAGACGGTGCGTTTTACTTTCAAGAAGGCGTGTTTCACCACACGCAAATTGAGTCACCCTATGGATTGGTGCGTTGCGTGAATGCTGGGTCGTTTCGCTTCGAACCGCGCACGTTCCGAGTCGACGTTTACACCGCCTATGGTTACGCCAATCCCCACGGCCACGCTTTTGATCGCTGGGGCCGCGACATCATTCATGACGGAACCGGTTCTAACCCCTATGATTGTGCCCTGATTTCGGGGCATCTTGCTCACCCTCACAAGCACAATCGCGCTCCGCAAGTCTACCAGCAACGCACGCGGCCTTGTCCCGCAACCGAATTCGTCAGCGGGGAAAATTTTCCAAAAGAAATGCAAGACGAACTGTTGGTTGAAAACGTAATTGGCGATTTGGGAATTCTTCGTTACAAAATTTCCGATGATGGGGCGAGCATGTCGGGCGCTGAGCAAAAGCCATTGCTGCTCTCGGATGACCCGAATTTTCGCCCCGTCGACCTTGAGTTTGCGCCAGACGGCAGCCTGCACTTTATTGATTGGCAAAACCCAATCATTGGCCACATGCAGCACAATTTACGTGATCCGAGCCGTGACCGAGTTCATGGTCGCGCCTATCGATTGGTAAACACGAATGCTCCACTGTTGAAAGTCAAACCCGCAAGTGAACTCACAACGCCCGAACTGTTGGAGCGTTTGTGCACGGCTTCGGCCCGCGAGAAATATCGCGCCCGGTTGGAATTATCCGCGCGGCCGACCGACCAAATAGTTGCGGCAATCAATTCGCATCTCCCCAAGTGCAGCACGGATGATTCGAAGATGGAGATGCTGTGGGTTCATCAGCAAATCAATGTTACGAATCAGCGGTTACTCGATGAACTGCTCAAGGCCAAAACGGATTGGGTGCGTGCTGCGGCAACCCGTGTCTTGAACTATTGGATCGGCAAAGTCGACAATGCAGCCGAGAAATTGGCCGAGGTCGCGAGCGATCCAAGTCCACGAGTACGGTTGATGGCTGCACGAGGTGCGAGTTTTCTTCCCGGCAGCGAAGGATTAAAGCCGCTGGCAATTGTCGCGTCGTTTCCGACCGATCAATTCCTCGATTACATGATTCGAGAGTCGATGCGCAGCGTTGATCCAGGTTGGAAAAACAAGATTGCCGAGTTGTCCTGGATTTCAGAACTTCGTCCTCAAGGACTGCGATTTATTCTCGATTCAATTCCCGCTCCTGAACTGAAAAACATCCCTCTGAATCCAAGCCTTGCTCATTATTTGATTTATCGAGCGCAGGTCGGCGATGCACAGCGCAAGGATGCGATTGCCTTTTTGGCAAATCACGAAAAAAGTTCCACGGCTAATATCCTCACGACGGCCCTGAAGAACGTGGAAAAGGAAACCAACGATCGGTCAGTGGTTTACGACCTTGTTCGACTTCTGGCCCAAGAAACGCCCACAGCACTAGCCGCGGAACGCGATCGATTACTGGACATGTCGCAATCAGCGAGCTTGAGCATCATGCGTCAGGTTGGCTGGATTGGCACAATTTTGGCAGACAATTCGCCAGACAAGGCTTGGGCTGAAGCTACGAAATCGCTTCGTGGTTTGACCGACATTTCGGCGGCGCTGGCACTTGTTCCTGATCCAGTGTTACAGGCCGATTTGTATCCGCTCGTTGCCCAATTGGCGACTAAAGTGCCCGAGAATTTGATCAAAGGCAATGGAAATCAAAAGGCAAACGGTTTGGCGCGTTACGTTCGCATCGAATTACCTGGCGAACAGCGCACACTGACATTGGCCGAAGTGGAGGTGATTTCGGGAGATGAAAATATTGCTCGTCGCGGCACTGCCAAACAATCAAGCACGTCCCATGGCGGAAGCGCTGACCGCGCGATAGACGGTGATTCGAACCCTGCCTACGCGGCCGGAAAGCAAACTCATACAGCCGAATCGTCGAAAAATCCGTGGTGGGAATTGGATTTGCAAAGTACTTTTGCGATCGACAAAATTCGCATCTTCAATCGCCAAGAGAGTTTTGCAGGCCGATTGGAGGGTTTCTCTCTTTCCGTGCTGGACGAGAATCGTCAACCGCTTTTTCAGAAGACCGAAATTCCTGCTCCAGAAACCAGTGTCGAAATTGATACGGGACTGGCGGACGTGGCGACCACCATCCGCCGTGCGGCAATTGATTCGATTTCACAGGTTCGGGGAAAAGAGGGGGATTCATTTGGCCGATTGGCCCGCTTGATTCTGGAGAATGATTTGAGCTCCATTGCCGTCCGCTCAATTCAGCGCATTCCTGCCCGTTTGTGGAATGCCGAACTTGCAGACGATTTAGGAAACGCCGCCGTGAAGCGATTGGTGGCCATGGACGAATCCCAACGCAGCTCTGATACAGCGGCAGAGTTGATTCAATTGGGACAAACGGCGGCGTCTCTCTTGCCCGAGGAGGCGGCGACGCCCTTAAGAAAACAACTCTCGAAACTGGGTGTTGAAGTCTTGCGAATCGGAACCAAACCGCACCGAATGGCCTTTGATAAATCAATTCTGGTTGTGGAGGCTGGCAAACCGGTCGTCGTGATCTTCGAAAATACGGATATGATGCCTCACAATTTTGTTTTGGCGAACCCAGGGACCATGGAGGAGATCGGGCAACAAGCAGAAGCGGAATCCTTAAACGCCGATGCCATGGGACGTGCCTTTGTGCCCCAAAACAAAAACGTGCTCGCCAAAAGCAATTTGCTTCAGCCGCAACAAACTGAGAAGATCGCGTTTACGGCACCAAGTAAGCCGGGGATCTATCCGTACGTTTGTACCTACCCTGGCCATTGGCGACGAATGTTCGGCGCGTTGTATGTGGTTCAGTCAAAAGACGAATATGCAGTTAACCCTGCGGAGTACGTCAACGTTAACGGATTGCGGATCCAGGATCCATTGCTTGCAATGACCGTTTCTCAAACGGAATGGACGACGAATGATTTTGCCGAAGCGATGAACGAATTTCAGAAAGGTCGCGACTTTGCAGCAGGCCGTCAAATGTTCACCGCAGCGAATTGTATCGCTTGTCATAAAATGAATGGCCAAGGCCGCGAGTTTGGGCCAGACCTGCTGAAACTCGATCCGAAATGGGATGCAACTGAGATCCTGGTGCATTTGATTGAGCCGTCGAAGAAGATTGATGACAAATACAAAACGCAAACGTTCTTGCTGGCATCTGGAAAAACAATTTCCGGAATTGTCATGGAAGAAGACGAAAAGGTCGTCAAATTGGTGGAGAACCCGATGGTCAAGACGGACATCGTGGAAGTCGACAAACGAGATATCGAAGACCGGAACGCATCCGACATTTCGATCATGCCTAAAGGGCTTCTCGACACTTTGACCGTGGATGAGGTTTTGAATCTGTTGGCTTATGTCACGACCAAAGGCGACGAGTCGGCACCAATTTTCAAAGTGCAGCAAAAATAGCCAGACACCAACGAAGCTAGGCGACGCTGAATGCTGGCATGGATTGTGAGTGCATAGCTGATGCCTCGTGTGCATAATTTTGCTGGCAGTGGTCTTCCCATTTTCTATTACGCTCGAATTTGCCCGCAAATCCCCTTTAACCGGAAAATTCTACTTAAGTCGCCAACTCGATTCGCCCGATAGGAATGTGAAGAGGAGCTGTAATGCCATGGCTTCCTTCTGTTGCTAGCAAACGAGTTTGAGCGTGAATTATTCCAGCACAAATTGGCCGTCGCATCCACAAGCCGACAAGATTCGGAAGTCTCGGCGACTTTACAGTTGGATGACGAATTCGTTAGCGATTCTGGTCATTATCACGGGCCTTCTTTCGCTTTTCGTTCGCGAGTTCCGTACGGTTTCACAGCTTGAGGTAGGAACATTTGCGGATGCAGCTCCAGAAACGGTAGAGCGTCGTGTGTTTAATTCAATTCGCGCCGCATCAACCGATGAAGGCCTGGCGGATACCATCCAAGTCGTTCACAAGACGATTGGCATGGCGCCAAAAACTCCCATCGAATCCATCGATTTCGACAAAATTCGTCAGAAGTTACGCTTTGCCATCGCTCCCGGCAAAAATGAAAATTCAAAAAGTGTTTTGATTGAATACACTGGCTCCGCCTCGCGCATCGAACGCGAATTGGTCAACCAGTTCACCGAACGTGTGCGAAGGGAGATTGATTGGAGTCCGCTGGAATTACCGGCAGAAAGTGTTCCCGCTACCAACGAAATGCTCGCAGAGAATCGCCAAGCAGCGGAACAGGCGATGCTCAGTGTGAACAAAATCTCGACAGCCCTGAAAACAGTTAATCCGGAACTCGAGGCAATTCAATTCGGTCTCCTATTGCCTGATTCCCTTGAGAAAATTACACGTGCTGAGCTGGAATGGCTCGATAAGCAAATCGCCCAAACCTATGGTCAATCAAGTGAAGAGGCTGCCTTGTTTCGCGAACGATTTGCTAGTCTCCTGACGAGTCCTTCGGCCACTTTACCGGAAGCTACTCAAGCGAATCCCTTCATGTTAGGAAGCGTGGAAAAAAGCGCAACGACTGAATCGTCCAAGTCATTGGGGGAAATTCGCGAAATTCTGACGACACTTCCTATAGCAAATTTGAATGATGAATTGTCCCGTTTGGAGCGCAATCTTTCCGCGCCAATGCTTGATTTGCGAAAAGGACCTGCTCCCGCTCCGGAGGCGCGAGTATTCTCCATCCGGCGAGCCATGCATGAGCCAATCGGCCTGATCGCCAATCGGGGAGTCCTCGTCGGTTCCCTATTGACTGCATTAGGTATTGGCTGGGTGATCAGTCTGGGAATCAGCCCACGCATCTTCGATCCTGGATTCACCGAGGGTAAGTCATTAGAACAGGAGTTGCATCTAACAGTGGTTGCTTCAGTGCAGCCACTTAGCGAAGCGACTCCTTCCGATCAATCATTGAACGAAAAGCTATTAAGAATTTCCGAGTTTGTGCTCCTGTTGACGGTCCTGTTGTTAGGAACGTTGGCCATTACAAATTCAGAAATTCGCCAAGCGATTTTTCATAACCCGTTGCACGCTGTTACTAGCGTCATCTGGTCGTTTTTCAACTAACTGAAACATTGAGCGATAAACTCGAGCTGCGACATGTACGAACAAGTTTTCCAATTGAAGAAGCAACCGTTTTCGATCAGTCCGAATCCGGAGCATTATTATCCGGCGAAGTCAACCCAGTTGGCGCTTGCTCAATGTAAGATGGCCGTGGATCGCGGGAATGGCCCCGCGGTAGTCATTGGCAACGGGGGGACGGGCAAGACTCTCTTGCTCAACATGTTGGCCGAAGATTACGGTGAACAATTCCGGATCGCGCAGATTTCATGCTCCAAGCTGGACAATCGCCTTGACCTTCTCCAATCCATCATGTTTTGCCTGAAGTTGCCCTTTCGTGACATGGCCGAAGGCGAACTGCGACTCGCCTTTACCGAGTTCTTGCGTCCTCATGAAGGGTGTCGACATGGTGTGCTGATATTAATCGATGATGCACATTGGCTGAATTCTGGCCTACTCGACGAACTCCGGATGTTGAGCGGCATCAGTCATCAGGGGCAACTGCGCTGCCACTTGATCATGACCGGGAATCGACACTTAGAGGAAACACTACTTGATCCTCAAAACGATTCGCTGAATCAACGAATTTCTTCGCGCGGCCAACTTGCAAATTTGACAGGTAGCGAGACGCCCGAATACGTTCGCACCCATTTACGTCGGGCCGGCGGGGGCAGTCGCCAATTCTTCAACGAATCCGCATTGCAAAAAATTCAGGCCCTGTCGGGCGGTGTTCCTCGCCTCGTAAATCAACTTTGCGACGCGGCGCTCATTGCGTGTGTGTTGCACCGTCAAGAGATTGTCGACGACACGACTTTGTTGAAAGCCTGGCAGGATATCGAACAATTCCCCAGCAATTGGCCCCAAACTACCCCTCCGCTCGCGAAGTCGGTCGAAACTGACAGCCTTCAATCCATCGAATTCGGGAAGCTAGACGAGGACGAATCCCCAACCATTGTTGCGATCAAAAAAAACGATCACTTCGCAACGTTTGAGAACACCCAGCACTTGAACAGTTTCACGCCTACGGTCGACAAAACCGACTGCTGTGGATCACAAAGCTGTTCGAAGAGCCCTCGAAAAGACTCGTACGTTGCTCATTGCGAAATCGACCTCGGCTACAAATTCTACGACTCCGAATTCGAAACCCCAATGCAAAAACCAGTCGCCAACCCGAATCCAAAAGGCGAAGCCGTTTCGACGTTCGCTCGTGGCCGAAATGAGAATCCGTTTGAAGAGGAATTTGAAACAGAACAGGCTGTCGTCAACCGTTTGAAGGACAGTTGCAAGAAACTAAATCAGTTTTCCGGTAGTCTCGGCAGAAAAGAAGTGGAACCAACCATTTCCGCGATAGGTGGCTGTGATCAAAACGTAGCCTTCGGGGAGCACCAAAATTCCATTTACATGGCAGACGACGTTGCATTTACGGAGACCGCGACCGAAGCCGTGTCGGCTCCGATCGGCTCCACAGAAATCGGTCAGTTTTGGTCAACAGAGCCAAATGAAGCTTATTCGGACAGGCTGGGAAATGTTGCGTCTGAGGGTAACCTGTCGATGAATTCTGAAACCATCGCGCGGATGCGTATCGAAACAGTCAGCGTTCCCTTCCAAAACATGACTCCTTTGTCCGAAAAATCTCCGCAAAAAGATATGGGTGACGATCGAGATATTTTGATTGTCAATCGACCGCCGGCGACAACCACTACAAATCAAAAAACGCCGGAAGAGCAGCAACTGGAGAACATCGAACAGGAGCTGATGGCCCTGAAGCCAATGAAAGGACGGGCGGTCCGTCTGGATTACACCGATTTGTTCAAACAATTGCGTCAAACGGAGACTTGTTAACGAAGAGGCTACTTTCCTGCTGAGACCATTTTTCTGCTGAGACTGCGACGGTCCAACTGTTTTGTATTTGCATTCCCCAATGAATTCCATGAGCGACAACCTTAGAAAATTTAACCAGGAATCGAGTCTGGTGACCTTGGGTGAGTTGAAACAACTCAATCAATCTGTCGCCATGCAGTCGCCCCCGGCCGGCACCAGAAAAAAGCTCGAAGGGAAGACGATCCATTTTGTCGCCCATATTCCGGATTATTCCGCTCAGGACAACGAGGTTCAGGAGTCCGGAACAGATCTCTCGGAAATGTCGAAGCGCGACGCGCCGCTAAAGAATGGCTCAAAGGACGAGTATTTTCGTATTTCAGCCAACGAAGCGCTGGAAGGTAGTCGTAACACAATTTTTGACTTGCGCCCGAAAGTTGCGGACCACTCCGTCAGACTTTCGGACTATCAGCTGAACGAATTGGTCAAGGCTGAAGTTCCAGCCGCTCGCACTCCTTCCGTTCAGGCAAAAGAAAGTATCGATCCACTTTCGACCAAAACTCTCTCGTCGGCGGCTCCGGCAGCATCTCTTGCCTTTGCGATTGGATCAAATTTAGTCGATCCAGACGCTGCGTTTATTAACCGCCTGATTCAACGACAGGCGAAGCTAGGTCCTCAAATCATTTTGTTTGCTGATGTTGACAGCGCCATGCGTTCCTCGAGCACTTGTGTCCAGGTCGGCATTGAACTTTCTGCAAAAACTGGAAAGCGAATATTGATTGTTGATTCAGACACAACCGCCCAAACCCTATCGCAGCGAGTAATGGCGGCCCCAACGCGCGGCCTTACCGATTTGGTTCGCGGCGACGTTCAGTTCGCAGGGACTCCGCAAGGTACGGAGAAACAAGATGTTGCGTTCATGTCTGCGGGAATGAAGCCATTTGATTTTCATCAGTCGAACGAGATGACTCGTGAAAATGCTGAAAAATTGATTGGCGCGATCCGCAATGACTTTGACTTCATTTGTGTTTCGATGGGAACTGCGTTCGATTCGAGTTTGCGGATGTGGGGCAAGAATTGCGACATGACGTTCTTGACCATCGATCCCACATGCACAAGTCGATCGTTGGCCAAGGCCGCAGTTGCAGAATTGCAGAACTTCGGTGCACGCGTTGAGGGTTGCATTACGACGATTGCCGAACATGACTAATACGGACCTGTTGAACAAAATGCAAGAAATAGTAGTTGTCACTGGAGGAGCGGGCTTTATCGGTTCGCACATTACCGAACGTCTCGTGGCGGAACACTACAGCGTTAGAGTCGTCGACAACTTGAGCACGGGAAGACGTGATAACATCGCGCATTTGGGCAACCAAGTAGAATTCTTTGATTTGGATATTCGGGACGCAAACGGTTTAAGTGAAGCATTCCAAGGTGCTGACTATGTCATCCATCAGGCCGCTCTCGCGAGTGTCCCACTCAGCGTTGAAAACCCTGAGTTGGTCAATGATGTTTGTGTGAACGGAACACTCAACGTCCTGATTCAAGCCCGCTCCGCGCGGGTTCAGCGAGTTGTCTATGCCGGTTCCAGCAGTTGTTATGGCGACTCGCCATTCGCTGCGAAACGCGAATCGGACGAGTTGATGACTTTGTCTCCGTATGCGGTCGCGAAGTTGGCTGGCGAACGGTACTGCCAGTCATTTTTTCACTCGTATGGTTTCGAAACCGTCGTGTTGCGATACTTTAATGTCTTCGGTCCTCGCCAGGATCCGCATAGTCAATACTCCGCCGTGATTCCTTTGTTCATCACCAAGTTGCTTAACGGGCAGCGGCCTATCGTCTATGGCGACGGTGAACAGTCGCGAGATTTTTGTTACGTGCAAAACATTGTCAATGCAAATTTGTTGGCAATGACGACACCCGGCGTCGCTGGCGAAACGTTCAACATTTCTACTGGCAAGACAACTTCTCTTTTGCAGTTAATTTCTTTTTTAGAAGAGATCCTTGGCGTTGAGGCCGATATTGATTTTCAACCAGCCCGTCAGGGCGATGTGCGGCAGAGTTTAGCCGATGTGTCTCGAGCCTCTCGAGGCTTGGGATTTACACCCGAGATTTCTTTCGCCGAGGGCTTGGCTCGGTCGATCGAATATTACCGGTCAATTGTCACGACCTTCACCGGTCGTTGACAGTTTCGCGAGAGCGATTGGAAGCCGAAAAGGGTCGAGGTATAAAAGCCTCGACCCTTTTTTTTGCTGCAAACTTTTGCATCTGTTGTTGTTGATTCAGGGCATGAACATTTCAGCTTCATGGCCTCGGGCGCAAAAAAAACGCCGCGAGAATTGCGGCGTGATTTCTTCGAGATTCTGAGAAAGCGATTACTTCATCGTCGGTGTCAGGCGTGTTCGTTTGTTGCGACGCTCAGCTCGCAGTCGTGCGCGGCGATTGATTTCGCTGGGCTTTTCATAATGTTCGCGGCGACGCATTTCTTTTTTGATACCACTTCGTTCGACCAGCTTGCGAAAACGCCGGACTGCCTCTTGGATTGATTCTTTTTCACGAACGAGAAGCTTTACCATCTTTCCTCCAAAACCAGTTTCGAAAATACCACGCTTAAACCTCCTTTAAGAACGAAAGGAAACTTAATCGAACACGACACGACAAGGTATTCTCAGCGAGAGAATCCCTCATTAATTGAATCGACGAAAAAAGCCCCGAATCCGTTGCGTTTTTCCCTATTTGTCTCTTCATCGTAGCAGATTTTCGCAAAAATTGTCCAGAGGGAGTCAATTTTCGCACGAAATCGCCACGACCCCGTCAGTAAATACCTGAGGCCGGCAAATACAGTCACTCGATCTGCACTCGCCGAATTACGCGTTTTGCAAAGCGTTTCCGCCGGATTTTGCCGCAACGATCCGTTCAACCGAAGCAAACGGTCGTTCCCGAACAAATTGCCGAGTCGAAATGAATGGCATTTTGGACGCGAAAAACGGTCCCGCAGGCAATGCGGTCGATCTCTTTATCTCGTGGACTCAACCTGCAGACCTGAGTGGCGAAATGACCAAATCTGACTTAATCGGCGAACTGTTGAAAGAACAAGAACAGGTCATTCTTGGGCTCGAAGAGCTAAACACGAAAATCGAAGCGGTCCTAAGAAGTTTAGCACCCCCGCAAATTTCCACGAGCGAACCCCAGCAAGAAGATCAACCTGGGCCGCAACGAAAGGCTGCTTAACAACCCATTCCGCCGTTCGCCGTCCAATGATCGACGCACTGAATAGCCGTTTCTGGCTCACCTATGCTATTCTTCGTCCAGGTTTCCAGATTTGCGAATCGCCCAAACCAGGCGAAATCCAAGCATGAATGAAACGAAGGATCCCACGAGGCCCAGTACCGAGAGGTCTTGAAATCCCCAAAAAACTCTTTCATGAAACAATAGCGGCGGGACCTTATACGACAACATCAGAGACGAACCTAAGAAGAGAGCGCTCGTAAGCATTCCGATGACCAAACGGTTTACCGATGGTCCAAGTCGACGATGATCGAGATGGATGTCGAATCGACCTGACTGGATTTGTTCCAAGATGTTGCCAAGTCGTTGAGGCATTCGTTCGGCAAGATGTTCCAGTTGCAGGTAAAACGAACGCGCCTTGCGTAACTGCCGCGTTGGCGACATTCGCCGCAACATGAGCATTCGTTGGTGGGGACGCATGATCTCCATCAGGCTGAATTCCGGAGCCAGCATCCGTCCAGTTCCCTCCAAGGTTACCAAGACCTTGATCAGCAGCGACACCTCGCTCGGCAGCGTAATTCGATACCTGCGTACGATTGATAGGAAATCGTTTAGCGCACTGGCCATATCGAAATCCCGCGCCTGTTGCGTGGCGTATTGTCCAACAAAATCAGCAATGTCGATCGACAACCCCGAGGAATCGAGGTTTGGTGGACAATTTCCAATTCGCTCGACAAAGGTCACCAAGAGTTGGACGTCGTGATTGACAATCGCCATCAGCATGCCTTCGATGTCTTCACGAAGGGGTTCGCTGATTCGGCCCACCATCCCAAAGTCGAGGAGACCGATCACATTGTCCTGCATGATCACAATGTTGCCTGGATGGGGGTCAGCGTGATAGAACCCATGTTCAAAGATCATGTCGAGATAGATTTTCGCTCCACGACGAGCGAAGTCTTCGAGACCAACAAATGAGCTCTGATGGTCCTTCACGTCACTCAATTTGGTTCCTTCCAGACAACTCATCGTCAGAACCTTTTCCGAGCATAGTCGGGAGACAGGCTTCGGGATCATCAGCATCTTGTTTTTTCGGAAGAGATTCCGAAATTGAACAAGGTTGCGATGTTCCCGGCCGAAATCAAGTTCGCGACGCATCGTTCGTGACAGATCTGCGACGACGGACGTGGGCTGATAATGTTTGAAATCCTCCAATCGCTCGGCCAATTGCGCGAGGCCTGCAAGAATCTCCATGTCTGTTTCAACAACGCGTTCGATGCCTGGGTGGCGAACTTTGACCACGACGTCCTCGCCCAAATGCGTTCGCGCTCGATGGACTTGGCCGATGGATGCTGAAGCGATCGGAATTTCGTCGAAAGTCAGGAACGCTTCTTCCAAAGTCGATTCCAAATCGTTCTCAACGACCTTGCGTATTTCAGCAAATGCACCATGCGGCGTGTTGGCTTGGAGCGCTGAAAGCTCGTCCGCCAGATCAACCCCCACAAGATCCGCTCGAGTGCTCAAGAGTTGCCCGACCTTGATAAAGGTCGGACCAAGGTCAGTAAGCGCGAGACGAACCCGGGCCGCTGTCGTCGTTCGGCCGATGCATTCTCCGTCCGCGGCATGAAGTCGATCTTTGACGAAGTCGATATTCGTGCGGCTTAGCCAGTCGGCGAGACCATATTTGCTGAGAATCGAAAGAATTTCGGTCCAACGTCGCACGTTGCGAAATAGCTGCGGGATGGACTGAATCGTTCGTTTCATGCGCTACTTGATTTTTTCCTGGATCACTTTGGGTAACTCAGGATCAACAATACCCAATGCACCTCGACCATTGTCACGAATGCGATTCTCATAGTCTTCGCGAATATCCTGAACATCGGCAGCCCACCATTTTTCCTGTTCTTTTCTGTCGGTAAGTGTTTCGAGCGGGCGAATGATTCGAAAGCCGGCACCGAGCGAGGGGCTGTCGGTGTACCACCATGGACTGCGGGGCAAATTAGGGTCAGCAGCTTTCCATTCTGGGTCGTTAGAAGCCATTCTCGCCGCGCTTCGGCAATCCTCTACTTCGAGTTCCCAAGAACCCCCGCGCAAGACACGTGGAAAGACTTTTTGTGAGGTTGTCAGAATTTGACTGCCGTCGATTTCTTTTTGGTCGGCCAAATGTGCGTATCCCTTTTCGTTGTACGAATCGAGAGTCCATTCGGAAACATTGCCGTACATGTCAAATAAACCCCACGGGTTCGGCTTCTTTTTTCCAACTGGATGCCGTTCGTCGTCCGAATTGTCCACGAACCAGGCATGCTCCTCGAGCTCATCGGCGTCATCGCCAAAATAGAACCGCGTTGTGGTACCAGCCCGGCAAGCGTATTCCCATTCGGCCTCGGTTGGCAATCGGTAAAACTCCGAACCAGTCAATCGGCTCAAGTACTTGGTGTATTGTTTGGCCGCGAATTGAGTGACTGTCGCACAGGGCTGATTCTGGGCGTCGCCTGCTTCAAACGTAAAACTCGGATCGTAGAGCGAGCTGGGTGCGGTTACCGCGTCGACACTATTGGCTTCGGAAACGGCGCGGATATTCTTGTCGTTGAATTCCTTGAAGATCCGATCCAGTTTCATAAAGAGGTAGTATTCCCCCCAAGTCACTTCATGTTTTCCCATCCAAAACGGTTTTACTGTTACCTCGACTTGGGGACCTTCGTCAGCACGGCGATCTTCTTCGTCTTCCGGGCTCCCCATTTTGAATTTTCCGCCAGGAATCGGGATCATTTCAAATTCGACCGTCGATCCGGGGACTTTGGTTTTGTATGGGATCATGTAGCCACCCTCAATTTCCACAAACAGGCCCGATTCTGGTTTTGTTTTGGAGACTCCCAAGACACTATTGTTCGCTATGCTTTCTTGTTTTCCTTGAGCAAAAACACTCAGTGAAGGCAACGCGAACACGGTGACGGCAAGAGTCGTAAGGATAGCGCGACTAAACATTCTCGGTCAATTCCTATTCTGTTCATAAACGAAACGTTAACCCCTTCATTGTAACACAAAATCGAGATTTAGCCTCGACCTTGCAGGTTCACGAGAAAGCGAAAGGGACCTCCATCGACACGCTGTAGGACGGCGCACAGTCGCCCATTGGAATCAATCGCAACAGCTTTCTCAGATTCGCCAGCCAAACTGGGGGGCCGTGCGTAAGTCAAATCGTCGAGTTGACCGGGAGTCAAATCGATGCGCGTCCAGTCTGCGAACAGACAAACAGGATTCAGGAGCACGTCGGCTACAGAATTTTGCTTAAGCTCTTCAATCGTCTTGGAATCCGTGTCACTGAATCGGCCAATTGAAGTGCGTCGCAACGACGTCAAGGTCGCCGCACTGCCGAGGCGGACACCGATGTCGTGACCGAGTGTGCGGACATAGGTCCCCTTGCCGCAGACAACTTCCATCGTCCAGAAAGGTGGAGAGCAGTCAAGAATTCGAATTGATTCGACCTGAATTTGCCGTGGCGCGATTTCGACCGCACGTCCCTTGAGGCCGAATTTGTATGCCCGTCGGCCGTTGATTCGAACTGCAGAAAAAACCGGCGGGGTTTGCCAGATTCTGCCAATGAAGTCGCTCGTTACGCGTCGCAAGTCCACGTCGTCGAAGGCTTGCCATGGAACTTCCACGCAATTCCCGAGAATGTCTTGTGTGCTGCTGGTGAGACCTATTTGAAACGTGGCAACATAGCGTTTCGAAAGGTCCTGCATGAACGGAACCAAACGAGTGGCTTTTCCTATCGCAAGGAGCAGCACTCCGTCTGCCAGCGGATCTAGCGTCCCAGCATGTCCAATTTGTTTCTCGCCCAAAACACGAGAAACTGCCGTTACTGCGTCGCGACTGGTGATACCCGAGGGTTTAAAGAGATTGAGGATGCCAAACATGGTTTGAAGACGGCAATCGTTATTTTGCCTGCAAAGTTGCCAGTTCCTTCTTCACCGATTCCAGTTCTGTTTCGTAGCGTCGCAATTCTTCGGGGTCGTCCATCTGTTTTTTGGCACCTGCGATTTGCTTTTGCAAGGTCGCCATTTTCTGCTTCAAAACTTCGATTCGTTTTTTGTCTTTTTTATCCATCGAGCACTTTCTGAAACTCAGCTTTACGTCTACCAATTGTGGTCGTTCTCGTAGCCTTGGCGGATTAATTCTTCGCCGGCCAGTTTCTTAAACCAACTTTTGGTTTGTTCGGTAAAGTAATTTTTCCAATCTCCCGCGGCACCCTTTCGGAAAAATTGGTCAGGATTTTCCGTCTCAAATCCCGGACGCAAATCACCCTCAATCGGTGGGGCGAGGCTGGGGTCGACCTCAAGAAACTCCAGAAGCTCATCCGAAAGCCGTTGAGTATCCACCAGTAACTCCTCAAAGCGGACGAAGCGAACGGGCAATTTGGGGCTGGCGGCAGCGACTTGCCGATCACGATTTTGCTGATCAACCCACCACTGCGCGGTAGTTTCCACCAATTCGCGATTCTCTAACAGGCGTTCGGGATTTTCTTTGAAGAACCATTTGTTGCTTTGGAATTCCCGGAGGCTTTCTGCAGCAGCCGGGGATCGATCGAACAGTGAGGTGTATTTCGGCGAATTGAAAAAGTGAAACGCGCGGCTGACGAGAATATCCCGCCCGTCACGCACGATGACGATGTGGGGCACGGGCAAGATGATCGGCGAGATCGTGTGTGGCGTACGATCCCCAATGACCGTCGCCGCTGGGTCGGAAAGCGAGACCATTGTGCGACGGATGGCAGCCCGAATATGTTTGATGGTCTCCTTCAAAGTCGCGTCGTCGCGCGTCTGCATCATCAGTGGTGAGCGTTCGACCAAGGGCTTTAAGACCAGTTCCCAATGGTATTCACCTCGGCAACTGATTGCCGGATGGCGGTCAAGCAGGCCTCCCAGCCAGTTGGTGCCGGATTTCATGAAACCGCGAAGGCAAAAGTATCTTTTTTTCGGGGTCATGAATTCTCGAAGGGTGAACTAGAAAGCCAAGTGAAACGAATGTCGCGAAAACCGCAACTCATCCCATTTCAACGAATTCAGGGAAATTGGACAACGGGGCGTTCCATGAGATCGGGACGGGTGCAAGGAAATCCACGATTCGTCGATGGCGATGCTCATAGAAGGAAATTTTTCGCGAATGAAGAGCGATCGCCCGCGCTCGCAAGTCGACCGTTTGGGCCCCAAATGGTTCCTGCGAATCATAATGCTCATCCCCCAAGATCGGATGGCCACGATTGGAGCACTGTAATCGAATTTGATGGGTGCGGCCAGTTTCCAACTCAATTCGCAACAACGTGTGGACATCGTTTCGACCTAGGACGCGAAAATTCAAGATCGCGACTTGAGCATCTGGATGATCCGAAGCGACGATTTCGGAGCGTGGTTCGGCGGGCACCTTCCGCATAAAGTCGGTCCACGTCCCGACGTCGTCTGGGACCTCACCTGCCACGATGGCCCAATAATATTTTTTCACTTCCCGGTTTTGGAACTGTTCGCCAAGGCGACGTGTGGCCTTTTGCGTCTGGCCGAAAACCATGATTCCCGAAACCGGTCGATCCAAGCGATGGGGGACTCCAACGTAGGGATGCAGCTCTGTCGATTGACGCGTCTTCCATTGGCGGATCCGCAGTTCCATACTATCCACGCCGGGGGGCGCTTGGGTCAGAACACCGGCATCCTTGTTGACGACCAAATAATCCTCAGTGATGTGGACAAAATCAGGTTCGGGAAGGTGCAATTCGTTGCTCAAAGAATTTTTTCAAAGTGCGGTCGGGTATCAAATAACTAAATGACAAATTTGGAAACCCAGAATATCATCAAGATGATGACGACAAAAGCGATCGCGGCGGCCATTTGCAACCGACCAGAATACATTCCCTTCGTCGCATGATTCAAATGAAGGAAAACAGTGAGCGTCGCCAAACCACTCAGTATTGTGCCGCTTAAACCCAACGCAATCACCAACCGATCGCGGATCAATCGTCTTTGCCACAATGCTTCCGACAATTCCAATTGTGCAAAGCCACGGTACTTGGTTTCTGGCTTAGCTCCTTTTGTGTCGGAGTTTTCAGTAGCTGTCGACTGAATTGCCAGGACAACGCGGTGACCATCGACGACCGCAAACCTTCGCAAAAAGTCCTTGGCACCGGCGAGTTCATTCATATCGCGTTGAGAAAGATAGTTGCCGAAATAATCTCGAGTCGCTTGAGAAACCACAGAATCAAGCGCGGCTTCGGCTTCAAATCTCGTGTTCATCAACTCAGTTTGCAACGCCAACTTGTCGGGATAAGCAATTTTCTCTACCGCTTCCAGCCACCATTCGGGCGTCGACTCGCTTAATGGTAGCGGTTGTTCAGCGCTCGGTGACGATTTGGTGGAAGCTGGCTCTTGGACCGCCACCAAAACGGTGTGGTTCAGCGCCACGATGATCAACGTGAAAACGTACTTGATTATTGACTTATGCATCCAGGAAGTTACTCAAGCACTACTCACGTGGGATCGTGAAACGGCCTCTTCAAATGTAATCAACGGCGCTGCCAGTTGCGAGGCGACGCTGGTGATCACTACGACCATTCCGAACAAAGCAGGGTTCAAGCCTAAAACTTGTGCAACCAAAACACCTACTGCCAATCCGATTCCCACGCGCCACAACTTCAAACGAGAACTGCGGGCGGGATCCGTAATTCGCCAACTTTGCGAAATCGTGAACCAAACCGTAAAAAACATCAAAAAGCTCGACAACATATTAGGCACCTTTAGTTGCGGAATAGTTTCACCGAGCTGTGCCGAGGAACCCGCGAATTCCGAAACAAAAAACGACTGGCCGATTAGAAAACTCAGAGCGCCCATTCCAAATCCACAAATCATCATAGTGAGGCGACGAAGCCAAGGATCGCCCTTGCGATGCTCCCAGGTCTTGTTCGCAATCAACATAAACCAGCTTGCTAACGTCGTTGTAATTGCCAACCATGCATATATGGCGGCCGCGTCCAAGTTGAAGTTCCAAACACCGCCCTTAATTGCTAGTGCCACGAAACTGAAAACAATGCACGAACAGGCGGCGACAAGCATCGAGCCAGACAAATCGGTCAGACGGTCTGCCAAGGCTCTGGAAGTTAGATAGTTACGGACGTTTTTTTCATGGCGTTCTCGCGTCGCGGATCTGGTTTCGGGTAACTGCGTCGAGGGGTTATCTGTTACGAACCATCCTCGGACCAAATAATATCCCAAATAGGCGGCACCCAAGGCAATTGCGAACACGATGAGCCAAGCCGAATTGATGATCAAGACAATAGAAGCCGAAACTGCGACCAGAACCTTGATTGGCACCGAAACGTCCGAGCGATTCCACCAATGAATCGCTCCATTTAACCCGCCGTGCAATGCCTTGGCGATCGGCTCTCGCGGCACGTAGGGTTTATCTGCCGGACTGATCATGATTCCTTTTTCCAGCATGTCGCGTCCGTACAAAGATGCTCGCCTCGGTACGGGAGGATTTGTGACGATTTCCTCCAATCCATCTTCACCGATGTAGACGATCGTTTGTGGCCCGCCGACATTTGTGGTTCGCCCGAACGAAATTTCCTCGGAGCTTCTCAGTCGTTCAGAGATTACTTCCGGGGTCACAGAAGTGGTCGTCAATGAACCCACAATTCGGTTGATCTCCGCTTCAGGCCAAGGCAACTTCGCGATCAGTTCTTGGACCGATGAGATGCGTTCCGCCGGGTCCTTGCGCAAGGCACCGTCGATTCCTCCCCGGTACGCTTCAGGAATCGGCGTCAGGTCCACATCGGCGGTCATGTGCTTCATGATGATTTCGTGAGCACTCTCGCCATCGAAGGGCAAACGGCCGCTCAGCATTTCGTAAAGAATGACCCCTAGAGCATAGATGTCAATCTCTCTGCCGTAACTCCCCTTGCCGATTTCAGGAGCCATGTAATGAAACGTGCCAACACTTTCGGTTTGCTCGCTACGCTTACTGCAAGAAATAAATTTCGAAAGACCATAGTCCCCAATCTTGACGATGTGCTGATCGGTATCGAAAAAGATGTTGCCTGGTTTTAGATCTCGGTGAACGATACCGTGTTTGTGCAAATAATTTACACCCGCACAAATGGAAAGGAACCATTGCTTCAATTCCTCAGCCGGCATTCCCGCTGGATTGCGTTCCAATTTGTCGCGTAAATTGTAGCCCGGAACATACTCCATCACGACCCAGCTTTCGCCAAGGTCATTGTTGCGGATGTCCCACAAGGCAATCAAGTTAATGTGCTTTAGGTTCAGGCATTGCTTGACACCCCGAAGTTCGACATCGAGGTTGCGTTGGATTCTTTTGATCGCAACTTCTTTTCCAGCATCACTGAGCGCGAAGTAGACTTCGCCAAAACCGCCGATGCCGATTCCGCGCTTGATCGTAAACCCCTCCAGTGGTTGGGAACCGCTGGGGTAGGTGAATCTCAACGTTTTGGCATTTTGTCGAGGCATGGGTGAACCGCCACCAGATTTGGCATCGAGATGTTGCGTTTCTTTAAACGTAGCTAAGCGGTCATTCATCTGTCCAGATTCCTTGCGTTCCCGCCGCAAAACGGTTGCTTTCCACTTCCGTTTAAAGGCCTGTATCTATTGTACCAATTACCTAGTCGACTGCTGAAAGTTTTTTCCGACCAGCCCATCACCAACTTTTATCCAGATTCACATCGCCGATGCGGCTGGAATGTCGCGTCGTTAACCGCTGGAATGCGAATTCAGCGATTCAAATTGCATCGCCACGTTTTCGGTCAACAAACGCGAATTCGCATGAACCTGCAGTGTTTCGCAGCTCGTTCGGTCATCCACTGTAAGCCACTCGCCGCCACCCTCCACCTCCAATCGTCCGTCTCGAATCTGCAACGTGATTTCCGAGTTCAATTCCCGGACATAAACGTGATTATGAAGATGCGGCCCTATCGTCAAACAATCGTTAAACAAAAGCACCGCATCGCACCAAGGCACGGTTCGATGCCCAGTCACGAAGTCAATCCTTGCTGACTTGGATCGCCAATCAGGACGGCGAAATTTCAACTCGATTTGAGGGTTTAATTGAATCGAATCTCCGTCAACGAGAGGTTGCGGTGTTTCGCAACTTCGCTCGGCAACTTTCGTATTCTTCGATCCCATCATCGAATAACCGTCGTCTGTCTTCAACAGGTTTGCATGACGGCGTAACAAATCCGCCTGCAAAGGAATATCGACATTCGAGCGGTCGACGTAACGACCAAGCCACAGGGACCTGCTGCAACAGACCAAAAAGCCTCCGACGCGATCGATCCAAAGCATGAAATTCGAGGGCAATGTCCCAATCGCCGCTGGAGTCTGCAGCGATTGCAACGCCTCACCCGGCGAGTTTGCAAGTTCAGCAGGCGACGAAATCTCGGCTGCCTCTGGACTGAGTTGCTGAATGCGTCTTGCGAATTCTTGGACACGGCATGTATCAGCCTCTTCTTTGGCATCCCGCAATTCGTTGATCAGATCGTTGAATTCGAGCTTCTGTTGAGCAAGTTGTTGAATCCGCTCGTTCAAATATTTGAGGTCGGGATGCTGACGGGACGCGAGCGCAAGTTTCGCCATCGCGTCATTAAATTTTCCATGCCGAACGAGTCGCTCGCTTTGCCGAATCAAATAGGCAGAAAAGGCGATTTTGTCCAAGCGTTGATCAAGGATTTTTTGACTGGTCAGGTCTCGAACGATGGAGAGTGAGGTTTCGATTTCCCCCGAGGTCAACGCTGCGTCGGCACGGGCAACGGCCGCCTCAACGACTTCGTTTTTGTGCGGACGAACCCAGTCATCACCGTAACGACGGGTAATGAGTTGGGCCTTTTGGAGTTGGCTCCACGCAACCAAAAAGCTGGAATGGTGAACTTGCCATATGGCTTCGCGCGTCAACTGAAATCCCACGATCGAGGAAATCCAAGCCCCAAAAGGAGAATGGTACCAGCGATGACTTTCAATTAGCTCGGCAGCTTCCTGCCAATCGCGTGAGAAGATTGCTTTTGCGATCGACCACCAAGCGACGGCTTTGTTTTTTGTCATTTCCCAGCCAGTCTATTTGTGCATCCTGGTTTCACTCAGTTCAAATAGACCATTTCGTGTTGCCGGCAAAATCTTGGCAATTATTTCGAAGAAAACGCAAAAACGAACAGATTGATATCGTTTTCTGTCGGAACTTGCCTTCCCAGAACAACAGAGTGCCTTTTTCCGGCGTTCTGGGAAATTGGCGGCACGACGAATGAACGCGGCAATCAACGGAGGAGAACAAGGATCGGTCACGAAGTTGCAATCACCATTCGAGATCAAACGCGCCGTTGGTAATGGCATCGACCATGGAATTCAGATTTTTTCCAACCCCATTGAGACTGGCTTGATCACGAGTAGGGTGAACTCATGAATTGAAAAATTGTCTATAATTGAGTCCTAAGCAATTTTTCTTGAGAGGGGATGGCGATGCGACCATGGTTTTACATTTTTGTTTTTAGCGGTGTGTTGATGCTCGGTTGTGGCGTCGCGAAGGAAATCAAAAAGGCCCGCAAAGAGATAAAAAAGGTCAAAGACGAAACAAAGGCTCGGTTGGATGCGATTCAAATCCGGACGGAAATGGACTTTGAGTTGCAGGAAGCGTTCAAGGTTTTCGAGCAATGTTACCATCAGGCTTGGAAATCCGGTCCGGTCATCAGTTGGTCGGATTTAAACCAAGCCGAAGGAGCCCTGGGCATTTCTGGTTTGCACCTGGCTGACGCGAAGAAGAAGGGAATTGTGCCGGTCTTTAATCTTCCTAGCGAACTAGACGCGAAACAAAAGGCGGACACCGTAATCGGCTATGCCCAGACATTAAATCCGGAGATGTATTGGATTTTGTTGGCCGATGGGAAGTTCGACAAAGTGCCCAAGGAAGAAGCCGAGTCGCTCGGGGCTGAGAAATAAACGACTCCCCAGCATGACTACAAAAACCGAATTAATGAGCCCGGCGGGTTATTGGCCGCAATTGCAGGCCGCGATCGAAGCGGGGGCCGATGCTGTTTATTTTGGCCTCAAGCACTTTTCGGCGCGAGCTAAAGTTGGTTTCGAACTCAGCGAGTTGCCCGAGGTGATGCGGACCTTGCATCGACGCTCAGTGAAAGGCTACGTGACCTTCAACACTCTGATTTTCGATCACGAGATTCTGGAAGCCGAACGGGCGATTATCGAACTATCGCGTGCCGGGGTCGATGCGGTAATCGTTCAAGATATCGGAATGGCAAAACTGATCAGCGAATTGATTCCAGATTTGGCAATTCACGGCAGTACACAAATGTCAGTGACGAGTGCCGAAGGCGCAGAATTGGCTCGGTCGTTCGGTTGTTCGAGGGTCGTTCTGGCCCGCGAGCTTTCGCTGAACGACATCCGGAAAATCGCGGGACAAACCACACTTGAATTGGAAACGTTTGTGCATGGAGCACTCTGCGTTTCCTATTCCGGTCAATGCTTCTCGAGTGAGGCTTGGGGCGGTCGCAGTGCAAATCGCGGTCAATGTGCGCAAGCTTGTCGACTCGATTATGACTTGATTGTTGACGGTCAAGTCCGCGAGTTAGGGTCCGCTCGTTATTTGTTGTCACCCGGTGATTTGATGGCCCTCGATTACGTTGAGGGATTGGTCGACGCAGGTGTCAGCTGTTTGAAGATCGAAGGGCGATACAAGGACGCAGAATACGTCGCCCTAACCACTCGAGCCTATCGCCGCGCATTGGATGACGCGTTCGCAAAACGCTCGTTGGCGGTAGATCCCGGGGAGCGTCAGGATCTTGAGCAAATCTATTCACGCGGCCTGGGGCCATTTTTCATCTCGGGAACTGACCATCAGCAGGTGGTCGTTGGGCGCGCTCCCCGTCACCGTGGCGTCTTCCTGGGCAAGGTAGTGGCTGTCCACCGCG
>WBZS01000665.1_pt1 | contig 36992 bp, 46 predicted proteins | sample 5204201 | NCBI WGS metagenome assembly WBZS01 (sample SAMN12344357, study PRJNA552823) | activated sludge metagenome | biome: Activated sludge suspended growth; feature: Nitrification reactor; material: Wastewater; isolation source: activated sludge from nitrification reactor of wastewater...
CCGATTGAACGGCTGAAGGTCGATGCCCGGGAATTAGCGGTTCAAGCTGGCAAGGATCTGGCAGCCACCACCGAGAAGTATGGCAAGACACCGTCCATCGTTCGCGGAAAAATTGCCTCGATGGACTTTGATACATTCGGCGATCTCTTGATCGTCCTCGAGGGAAAAGACGGTCTCGATGTTCATTTCAAACTTCCGAGCTGGGAAAGTCATCGTTTGGCGGAGGCCGAGGAAGGCGACACGATTGAAGTCGTGCCTCTTTGGATCACGTTTGAGCCAAACAAGGTCTCTCTGCAGGGGGCCTTGCCCCGATGAACGGTTTCTAATTACGAATTCGCGGGACGTAAGGCAGAGTGCTTTCATTTCCTGGCAATGCGTGGACCTGTGCCGTGGCCTACAGATGCAGTGCCGCTGGCGTCTTCTGATTCGCCTGGGATCCTCCGTAATTTCACGCAAGTGCTCCATTTTCACGGTTGCGGTACCGGCTGTTCGTGACCAAGTCGCATTCGCCCAAATCGCCAGAGAAAGATTCCCTCGTTCGCTCCTCGGTTGACGTCTATGAATGATTTCATCGCTGTGCGAGTCATTCGTATCCCATGAAGATCGCGCCGTTTGTTTCACAACCCGCAGGAAGAAGGAATGGACGTTCGACGCAAGCTGGAGGTTCTTGCGGATGCTGCCAAGTATGATGCGTCGTGTGCGAGCAGCGGATCCAAGGGGACTCGGCCGGGCAGCCGACTGGGTAGCACCGAGGGCATGGGCATTTGTCATAGCTACGCACCCGATGGTCGATGCGTCTCGCTTCTCAAAATCCTGCTTACCAACTACTGCATCTACGATTGCCAATACTGTGTCAATCGCGTTACGAGCGATACGCCACGGGCACGGTTTACGGTCGACGAGGTGGTCAAGCTCACCCTCGAGTTCTATCGGCGCAATTACATTGAAGGCCTGTTCCTGAGTTCCGGAATCATTCAGAGCGCTGACTACACGATGGAGCAGTTGGTCCTCGTCGCCAAGACGCTCCGCGTCGTGCATCAATTCGGCGGCTACATCCATCTGAAAACGATTCCGGGTGCTTCCGAAGAACTGCTGACGGAGGCGGGCTTTTGGGCGGACAGGCTCAGCGTGAATATCGAACTGCCGACACCGGCAGACCTTCAAGCCCTGGCGCCCGAGAAGAAGACGCCGGAAATCGTCGGCGCGATGGAAACCATCAAAGTTGGCATCGAAGAAGTTGCCCAGGATCGAAAGGCGGGATTGAAAGTCGATCGATTCGCACCGGCTGGCCAAAGCACCCAAATGATCGTCGGTGCCACGGCGACTCCCGACCTCGACATTTTGCAAACCGCCGCTACCCTTTACGGCGAACAGAAGCTTCGGCGCGTTTATTACTCCGCGTTCAGCCCCATTCCCCATGCGGACGCTCGCTTGCCGGGGCTGAGTCCCCCATTGGCACGGGAACACCGCCTTTACCAGGCGGATTGGCTTTTGCGTTTTTATGGTTTCCAGTCCCATGAATTGGTCGCGGAGGCGGACCGCAACCTATCGCTCGACGTCGACCCCAAGCTGGCGTGGGCGTTGGCCAACCGGGCATTCTTTCCGGTCGATGTCAACCGGGCTGACCGCGAAGCCTTGTTGCGCATCCCCGGAGTTGGCGTTCGCAATGTCCACCGCATGTTGGCGATTCGTCGCCATCATCGACTCACCGTCGCGGACATGAAAAAGCTGCGCGTGGCATGGAATCGCACGGCTCCGTTCGTCATCACCGCCGATCACAACCCGTCGCTGCGAAGCTTGGATCAGCTTAACCTGCGTGGGCAGCTTCAGCCAAAGTCCATTCAGCTTTCACTCTTCGATATGATCGAGTCGGCGGAGAGCGGAGAAGTCTGATGCGAACCATCGCACTGACGACGATTGAAGCTTGGCGCGATACGGCTCGCCGCTTGCTCGTGGAAGGCGTACCCCCTACCGAAATACACTTCGCAACGGACCCGTCGCAGCCCGAGCTTTTCGAGGAACCGCCGACGGCTCTCGCCGTAATCCCGCCTCAAACCGGAATTTCACCCCGGGTACCGAAATCGTTCCTCGAGATGGCCGAGAAGGTGGCGTGCCACCGCGATGCCGATCGATTTGACTTGCTATACCGCGTGCTTTGGCGGATTACGCACGGCGAGCCTCGCGTTCTGGAGATACTCACGGACGATGATATCCATCGCCTGAACAAACTCGAAAAAGCGGTTCGGCGCGATGCGCACAAAATGAAGGCGTTCGTTCGCTTTCGCAAGGTCATCGTCGGGGATCATGAACAGTACATCGCCTGGCACCGCCCGGACCATCAAATCGTTCGGTTGATCGCGCCTTTTTTCGCTCGGCGTTTTCCGACCATGCACTGGAGTATTCTCACACCGGACGAGTCGGTGGACTGGGATCAGGAGAACCTCACGTTCGGTCCGGGGGTGCCGCGTTCGCAGGCGCCAGCGGGTGACGAACTCGAAGAACTTTGGCGGACGTACTACGCTTCGATTTTCAATCCCGCTCGAATCAAGCTGAAGGCAATGCGTAAAGAAATGCCGGTGCGATACTGGAGCACGCTGCCCGAAACGGATCTGATCGAGGAGTTGCTAGCCGACGCTCCACGCCGAGTCGAAGAAATGATCGCTCGTCAGGAAGGATTCGCCACGTCGGCCTCCGACTTTTTGCCCGAGGAACGCTCGCTCGATCAGCTTCGCCAAGCCGCAGCGAAATGCCAAGGATGTGACCTATTTCGACACGCCACGCAAACGGTGTTTGGCGAAGGGCCCGCCAACGCCCGAATGATGCTGGTCGGTGAACAACCCGGCGATTCGGAAGACCTGGAAGGCAAGCCGTTCGTGGGCCCGGCCGGGAAGATCCTCGCGGAGGCGCTAGAAGCCGCGGGCATCGATCGCTCCGAGGTCTACGTGACCAACGCGGTCAAGCATTTCAAATTCGAACGGCGAGGCAAACGTCGTATCCACGAAAAGCCCGACGCGCGGGAAATGAACGCGTGTCGACCCTGGATCGAAGCAGAAATCGAGCAGATTCGGCCCAAAGTGATTGTCTGCCTGGGAGCGACCGCCGCCCAATCCTTGATTGGTCGGGCTTTCCGCATCACGCAACAGCGAGGCCAATTCGTAGCGACCCCGTTCTGCGAGGCGACGATCGCGACCTACCATCCCTCCGCGATTCTGCGAGCACCAACGCCAGAAATGCGCGAGGAACTGAAAGGCCATCTCGTCGCGGATCTAAAATTGGCAGCCGAACGCCTTAACGAATAGGAAATAGACGGCGAAAATTGACTCAATACACTTAATAAACAATGATTACTAAAAACTAGTCGCACCAGGAATTGGCGACCGTGTTTTCCCATGGGCTCAAAGGAAAGCTCAACGGAAATGCGGAAAAGCCCATCCCCGGCGGAGGTTTCCACCGTTGGACTTTTCGCCTTCGTTTGCCCATTCGGTGAAGCAAGCGTCGTTCTCAAGAAAAACCTTCACGCTTTTCATGGCATTCGTGTCAGGACCTTGTTTCGGTCCTTTCCTTTCGAACGGTTTCGTGGGCGTCGCTCGCTCGTGACCACCATGCTCGTGCCTCGTCCGTGGTCCAGATAGAAACTGAAGTCTGGGCGAATGCCGATTCCAGACTCGGGGCATCGGGCCATCGCTCGTCGGGAGCTTTCGCCAGGCAGCGCATCACCACCGCTGCAAGGTCCGGCGGAATCTCCGCAGGCAGACTGGCCGGCGTTTCATACAGGTGGGCGGCTAACACCTTGGCCGCCGAGCGACCGCCAAAGGGTGGCTGGCCGGTCAGCAGAAAGTACGCCAGCGTGCCGACACTGTAGAGGTCGCTGCGTGCATCGATTCCGCCCTCGCCTCCCACCTGTTCTGGCGACATGTACGTCGGCGTCCCAGCGACCACGCCCTCACGTGTCAGGGTCCCACCGTCCGCGTCCTCCTTGGGAATATGAACTAGGCCAAAGTCGAGCACCTTGGCCACATCGTGTACCCCGCCTCGCTCGCATACCATCACGTTGCCTGGCTTAATATCGCGGTGGATCAAGCCTCGCCGATGCGCTTCACTCAGGGCACCGCAAACCTGCCTTAAAAAGAGAACCGCTCGTGCCGGGGGCAACGGTCCGAATCGCCGTACGAGCTCCTCCAGGGTCAGCCCGGGCAGATACTCCATCACGTAATAAAACGTGCCGTCCGCGGCGTGGCCGTAGTCGAACACTTGCACCGTGTTGGGGTGGGTGAGGGTAGCAGTGGTTTGCACTTCCCGCTCGAATCGGCGAAACGTATCGGGATCTCCCGCCTTCTCGGGCCGGATGATCTTCAGCGCACAGGGTCGGCGGAGCAAGACATGCTCGGCTCGATACACCTCGCCCATGCCACCGGATCCAAGCTTTTCCTTAAGCACGTACTGGCCAAGCTTACGCGCCTCGCTTGCCTGGCGACGCAGAACTTCGGTGCGCGATGTGGAAACCAGCACCAGCACCACGGCCACGACATTGCTGGAAATCAGCCCGATCAACACCATACCGATCACTTCGGGTTTAAGCGGCCTTACCCAATGAGAGTACACAAGAAACAGCACCAGGGGGCTCACCGCAATCACCATCGTGACGATCGCGGCCCGGCGCAAGGTGTTCGGAATGATCGTGCCATACGCGGTGATGACGAAAAACCACAATAGGCCACCAGCGTTTGTGTACCGGCCGACGTACGCTTCGGACTGTTCGCGTGGCAAGTCGGCGGCCTCTACCAGCGGATCGTAAGGGACCGCCATCACACCGAGCACCAATAAAACAACCACCATTGGGCCAACAATAACGAGCTCCGCCACGCGAAGGCCAAAGAGCGATCGGGGAGGGCGTTGCCACAACACCCAAGCGGCGGCAAAATTCACTGCGATCAGGGCGAACCAGCGAAGATTCTCGACGAAGAGCTGTTTGTAGGTTGATAAGTGCGCGACCTCGGCATCCGGGCCACGGACGAGAGAAACGGAGGTCAGGAATAAATTGACAGATGCGAAAAAAATCGCGAGGGCGAGCAATCTTCTGCGAAGCAGGTGATAGAAATCGTCGCTGGCAGCCGCGCCGGAAGCGCCGACAAGCGCAACGGGCTTTCGAACCGCAGGAACACTTCCTGCGGGCTGTTCGAAAAAGGTGGCTGTATGCGCGTTCGGATCAGCCATCCGCGCTCCGTTTCAAGACCCCGTTCACGCCCCTACCCTCCGCAATCCAACCTGCCCATCAGGTCCCCGCCATTTCGGCGAAATTCCTCGGCTGGAACTAGTTTTTGAAGCCGAAGCAATCGCGGGTGGAACCAAATTCGCTGCGGTCTGCGTTCAAATTGGCTCACGCTGAGACGCTGAGACGCGGAAAATGGAAGAGAGACCAGACCGTTTCGCGAACCAAAACCTGGACGAAACGAGGAGTCATTCTTTCTGCGTCTCTGCGTGAGATCTTCAGCATTTTTACCAGCAAGAAAATCCAGGTACACCTGCAATCGCGTGAGTTTATCGAACAAAGCCAGCGTGCGTGGGCGAATCGATTAGATTTTTACCGGGGCTCCGTGGTGCCGAGCCTCGCGACGCCGCACCTGATGCTTTGAACCCCGGTTGACGAATGAACGCCGACAAACAAGCTGGATACCATTGCATGGAGAATTACCGCGACCCCAGAGCGTACGGGCTGGCCTCTTGTGAGCCGCCCCAAAGCGCTAACTCGTACACACGTTCATCTGCGTGCCGATCCCGATACCCGCAAACCACGCGAGCGAGAATGCCGGCGGCGCCGTCTCGCGTCGTCAGGTTGCAACCGTGGCAAGCCACGGCGTACAACTCCGCGAAGTTCGCCCGCGCCCATCCGAAGCGGACATCGAACACCGGCGGTTCACCCCCCGACCACCCGCCACCGTCCTCACGAGCCATGAAGTAGGTGGGGCAAAAGTCCCCGATTTCATCATCTGCCATGGTCCCGAACGCCTCGACACAGGCCAAGACCTCCTCCGGACGGGAAAAGGCGAAAAACCGATATCCTGGCGGGCGGATAATCTCGTCATCCCCAAGCCCGCGCTCGTCGAACAGACGATAGCAGCGAATTGCGTCGCTCTCCGGCCCGGTGATGACCGGTGCCTGGGATAAATCGGCGCGGGTCTGCGGTCCCAGTCCGGCGAGATAGCGCCTGGCAAGCCACCGCTGGTGGCTGGCTGTGCGTCTTTCCGCGAACCGCGCTCGTTGCTCCGGCGTCATACGCCTCCGGTGGTGAAGGAACGGTTCAGGCCAATTGCTGTGGTGGTGCGTGAGACTTTGGCCTCTGAAAAGCCGCGATTCCGCCGCAGTCAAATGGGACATTTCATTCGGCGTTGGTTGAACGGCAAATGTTGAGCTACCCGGCGAGCCGACGCTGTGAGGCGTCGGGTTTCGTGATCGCCGACGAATAGGTCTGCCTTAGACCTTGGTTACGCCCACCCGCCCCCCTGACAGGGGCGGCTCGCCCATGGTAGATTCTTTCCTGCCGGATGCCTTACGACCTCAACTTCAAAAGCAGATCGCGTTCTCTCCGCGCCTTTGCGCCTCTGCGTGAAATCTTAAGAAATATACCCGCACGAGAACATCCTTTATGCGAGGAGGGAGAGGCATCCGCAGCAACGTGTTCGCGAGCGGTCGATTGGGTAGCTTTGGCGAGCGCTCGCTCCACCTACACGAAGGGCACGGTCGATTCCCGCGGTCACGCAAGCCGTGGTGGAACGAAAGAGCCGTCACGACGGCATGCCATGAACGTTAGCCTCAACAGTTACGGAATGAATTGTTGCGCCACGAGTCGGTGACGTGTTTCAAACGAGCGAAAGGCCACACGAGAAATGTGGGAAAACCAATCAACCGAAGACATTTTAACCGGTCGACTTTCTACGTCTATTTGCCAACGTGGCAATACAAGCGTCGTATTCAAAAATACCTGGCGCTTGAGTTGATGGCATTCCGCAAGGAAAGCTTCTTAAAAACGCCGACCTGGGGGAGAGTTCAGGTCGGCGTTTTTGTTTTTCGCTATTTCGTGCGGGAAACTTGCTCGGAGCCGGTGGCGATCAGCGCCCAGATCAATAACGGCATTAAGGCCGGTACGAATAGGACGAATGCCAAAAAAGCGCCGGGTACCAACGCAAATAACGTCATTGGAATTCCGATCGCACTGTAGAGCAAGTAGGTCGCGACGGTGCTGCTCCCAGCCGATTCTGAAACATCGACATGGTGTGCGTGGTCGACGGCTCCGGCCATGGGAAACGTCATTAGATCAGCCATGGGTAACTCCTTCGTATGAACTCGAATCGATAAGGATGATGGTTTTTCCTTCTACCGTGAACCGCGACGCGCTGGCGAAACGCGATGGTCAATTCTTGGGGGGGTACACGTTTCGCCTTGAGGTCGCTGCGTCGCGGCTCACCATAGAAGGATTTTTTTTCGTGTTGCGAGCATTACCTTTTCCGTACTCGCGGTAGATCCGTCGACGTTGGGGTCGCGCCCGCTCGTGCGAACGCAGTTTCGATAGCCTGCTTATTCCGTGAAGCTAATTTCCGTTCGTTCGCGGGCGAGGAACGGATCGATGTATTGGGTCTTAACGACGTATCCGCCCAGTGCACCGACGACCATGGCGACAAGCAACATCGCTTTGCCCGTCTTTCCGAACATGTTTGCAAGGCTCAGCGTGATTTGCAGAAAGACGCCAAGCGCCACCAAGCTGCCTGATACGACGATGGCGTATGCGAAGATTGGATCGAGCCGAGCGAGCCACCAGAAGCTGATATCCGCCACTTGAATCAACAAAGGCCAGGGACTGAGCACGGCTCGCACCCAGGTGGGATAACTCGAGAACGAGAAGATCACCCCGGTCAGGCCATAGAGCATTGCGAAACCGAGCAAGTGGATATGCGTGGTTTGCGCGAGTTTCTGAATCGAGATGGCGCTGGTGGCGGTTTGCACTTCGCAGTATTCGTGGACTTGTTCCCAGTTATCCAGTGGGAATTGAGCGGCCGAGCCACCCACGCCTTCCGCATGGCAGCGCGAGCAACGCTTTTCCAAAATGCTCGCGATCTTGACTTTGACGCTACCATCCGCTTCATCGCGTTCCACGAATTCTTCCGTGATGTTTACTTTCTCCAGGGCTTTGGGCATCTGGAAGAGGTTGTTTTCATAGGCCGTCTTGTCGGCACCAGCCGTGATCCAGGCAATCAACGCCACCCGTTCACCGTCGCGTTCACCACGAAGCTCCGCTTCCGCCTTGGCCAAGGTAAGGTTTTTTTGCTTCGAACGTTTATTGATGGCTCCGGTCCACCCTGCCGATCGGCTGGTGAACGTGTTCCGCATGGTGCCGCTACCGTTGAAAGGCTTGCCTTCGTCCGCAACCAACAGCTTTTCGAGTTGGCTCATTTTTTGTTTGCCGTGAAACACTTGAACCGCGTCTTCCCCGTCCGGCAACATTTTGCCAGGCGACGCATGCTGGAAGTGGAGCTGCACGAGTGCCGAAAAATATCCGATTCCCACGGAAACCAGGAAAGCCGCGATGGCAAATCGGGTCGGTAGGCTGAGTTCCCGCAGCTTGGGCAACCGAGGCGGCGATTGCGAGAAAACCCTTTGCGTGATGTCGAGATCAGCGTCCTCTGGTGCCGGGGATCGGCCTTCATGCGGAAAAGCAGCCATGGTTCGAACTCCTAGCCGGGTGACGGCGGTTGACAAATCGAAATAAGTTAGGCCGAGAATGCCCAACGGTGGGGATCGTCTATCTCACTTAAAAAAGCAAACGGCATGCCGAAAAATTGACTAAAAGACCCGTTTGTCGAAATAAGAAAAGAGCATTAAGCCAGGTCTAGATTGTTCTCTGAGTTTTTGCCAACCTTCGGTCGCGAACGCCGATCGATCCAACGCCCACATATCGAGAAAATCGTAGATACCCAGAGCCGTTTCGGTCGATGGGATTCTCAAATCCGAGAAGCGATGAGCGGGTAAAAACAGCACCGCTGCGCGCTTCTTTCAAGACACGGCTTCCTCGCCTCATTTCGCACGGAATGTTGACACGTCTCCGCGACAGTGCCAGCCGGGGCTTGGCTGAATAGCCTCAAGTTCCGAACAGACTCCAATTTTGAAAGAGTCTCAACTAAAGCGCGGTTCCGAGGTCGGCTTTTTTCTAAGTTTCGCCCTCGATTGGAGGTTGGCCTCCTAGTTCTTGGTACTTCAACCGTCCCTGCTTTACACGGTTCCTGCGGGCGATTAGATTACCTTGAGCTTTGCCGATGTCGCCGGTTCGCTTTCCGTAAAGGACGTTACCATGCTTCGAATCGCCGTGGTCCTGGCACTCCTCGTCACGGTGGAGCGATTGCAGCCACCCGCGGAAGCGCAAACTGCCGGGGTAAAAAAATCGGCATCGCCCCCGACCCTTCTTGCCGGAGCGGCGAAAGTCGAAATCACGGACCTGAAAGCCAAGCCATTTAGCGATCCGCTGTTCGTGAAGGCTTTGGTTGTGAAGTCGGCTCAAACGTTGGTGGTGTTGGTCACCTTGGATGCGGTGGCGGTGGGCGAGATTGGGCCCATCCCGAACGATTACCTCGGTAAGGTACGGGCGAAACTCGCCAAAAACCTTCAAATCGTTCCAGAAAACGTCATTGTCAATGCAAGCCATTGCCACGGAATCGTTTGTAAAGAGGTGGATGAGAAAACCGTGGAAGCCGTGACGACCGCCGTCGCCCGTCTGGTCCCGGTGAACGTGGGCGTGGGGGTGGGAAGTGAAAGTCGAATCTCGGAAAACCGCCGGCTGAAACTCAAGAGTGGCCGAGAGGCAGACGTACGGCACGCCTACGCACTACCGCCCGACGAAGAGGTCGCCGCCGTTGGCCCGATCGATCCGCAGATCGGCGTCTTGCGTCTCGATAAGCTTGACGGTTCGAACTTGGCGGTGGTCTACCAGTTCGCTTGCCATCCGATCCTTGGCATGCCCAACGGCGGCAACACCGCCGACTTGGTGGGCTTCGCTTCCAAGGTCATCGAAGACAATCTCAGCCCCGGCGCCATCGCGCTCTTTTTGCAGGGGTGCGGCGGCGACATCAATCCCATCCGCTACAAGGACGTGCACCTACCCCGCAGCGCCGAGACGCTGGGCAACTTACTCGGGCTAAGTACCCTCCAGGCAATTCGAAAGATCCGTTGCGAGCCGACGACCCACCTTCGCATCGAAAATCAAACCCTCTCCTTGCCACGCGCCAACCATGCGCTTCGGATGGAGCGATTGTCAGCCGAGAAAGCCAAGCTGGTGAAATCGCTTAGGGGAACGAGCCTGAACTTGCGTACGTTCCTGGAATTGGCCATGAAATACAACCTGGCGAGCGAGTTTCCCTCCTATTATTCGCATCTTTACCTGACCGAAAAAATGCTCGGGCGAGAAGACCTACGCAACCTCGATGCCGTCAATCGAGCCAACCTTCAAGCCTATCTTGAAAACGTGATCACGATGGAAAAGATCACTCGGCTACAAACCAATCTCGCTTTACTGGAGAAACACGACCGCACCTATCGAGCCGCTGCCGGCAAACCCTTGGAGGTGGAACTCGTGGGATTGCGAATCGGCGAGTTTTTCCTCGTAACCTTTCCAGGCGAATTGACCGTGGAAATCGGCCTAAACGTGAAGAAATCATCGCCGCACGCACGAACCTTCGTCTCCGGCTACACCAACGGCTACATTTATTACACGCCCACCGCCCAGCAGGCCAGGAACCCCGGCGAAGCTCAGGAAGATTGCGACTGCATGGTCGCCCCCGAATGGGAAGCCCTTTTCCATGACCGTGTCTTAAAGCTTCTTCGCAAGCTATAGATCCTAGGCATTTCGAACCTAAAAAAGGCATCGATGCTTCATCGACAACCGACCACAGGCCATGCGGGGGACGTGATGCAGGTGGGCCAAGCAAGAAAAACCAGCCCGAACCTGCGACGTACCTGGTACGTCTGCTTTACGGCCACGCAGATTTTGGCTAGACTGACCCCGTCCTCAAAATGAACGCACTCAAACCGCCCCCGTAGCTCAGGGGATAGAGCATCGGTTTCCTAAACCGAGGGTCACAGGTTCAAATCCTGTCGGGGGTAGATGTAACCAATTCTCGCGAATGGCCTTACGGCTAACCGACGCTAGGCGTCCGGCGCGATTTCCAGCCGCTTAAAGGGGTAATTACCCCCGATAGCGGCAAGGAGGCCGTGCCATGTCTAAAGACTTCCGTAGAACACCGTTCCCACGTTACCCAAAAAAGCCCCACGGAGCGAGCGGCCAAGCGAGAATCAAAATCGCGGGGCGTCACGTCTATTTGGGCCGATGGGGCTCGCAGGAGTCGTACGTGGAGCACGCGAGGCTTGCGGCTGAACACTCGCGCCGGGTCGCCCAGAACGAACCCCCCGTTCCCGTCTGCAAGGATCGGTTGACCGTGTGCGAGGTCGCGGATCGGTGGCTCTTATCCGCAGAGAAGCAGTTCGGCAAAGATCACCATGAAGTTCGGGAGATCGGGCGAGTGATCCTCGTCATGACGCGAATCCACGGACGGACGAACGCGGCAGCCTTCGGAGCGAACGAGCTCGAGGAGATTCGCGATTCCATGATCGACGGAAGCTGGCGAACGGAAAAGGAACTCGCGGACCTTCGCAAACAAAAGCGTCATGCCGGATGGTGCCGATCCCAGATCAATAAACAGGTGACTCGGATCCGCCGAGTCTGGCGATGGGCCGAAAAGAGAGGACTGGTTCCCCGCGGGTCGTGGGAGCATCTTCGAACGCTCGAACCTCTTGGGGCCCATGTTCCAGGAGTCCGCCAAAAGCCGAAACGGAAAGCCGTGGATTGGGATCGCGTGTCGGCGGCGATGGAGCACACGCCGGCGGTCGTGGCGGCCATGCTTGAGTTGCAATGGTTCACGGGGATGCGGCCAAGCGAACTGGTGAAGATCCAAACGAGCCTGATCGACCGAGACGGGCCCGAAGGATGCTGGCTCTATCGGATCGAGCACGACAAGAACGATTGGCGGGAGGGCCGGGAAACACCGGCGCCGGTCGTTTTGGGCCCAGAGTCCCAGCGAATCCTTGCTCCCTGGATAGACGCGACGAAGCGGCGAAAGGAAGACTGGATCTTCCCACCAGCCAAGCGAGGGAAACGCCGGATCTACACCGTGGCCGCCTACGCTCGCGCCATCTCCCGCGCGTGCGAGTTGGCGAAGATCGAGCGATTCACGCCCTACCAGGTCCGCCACGCCAGAAAACGCGAAGTGACACGGGTTGCAGGGCTTGACGGTGCGCGAGCGATCCTTCGACAATCCTCGCTTGAAACGACCGCGCAGTATTCGCGAGAAATCGACTTGGACCTAGCTGCCAAGATCGCGTCGAAGTGCGGGTGAGATCGCAGCTGGCGCAACAAAGGGTGAGTGCGATATGCTCACCCTTTCCCTATCCCCATCCCCTACATCAACTTCGGAATGCCGACATTGCACTTTAGACGGCCCTAGGTAAAATCGCCCCGCGATCTTGGGGCGTTTTTCGCCCTCTCCACCAGGCACGACGCCCCATCCAGAGTCTGCAACGTGTACCAACCCAATCACCGCACCATCGCGGCCACGCTTTCCGCTCGCGCGCTGGCATCGCTTTCTGAGTCTGGCCTTGAGCCTCCCGCCGAACTGATCACGTCAACGGCGCACGGCGAAATCGGCGGATGGCAGGTCACGACGATCATTTGCCGGTTCGATGGTCCGGCAAGGTTTTACCCTAAAGAAAATCAAAAGGCGACGCCGTTGCGAGAGATCGAACAAACGATCCTCGAAGCAGCCCCGGGGCCAGACGAGGCCCCCATTCGAATCGAAGACCTACGCGCCAAAGCCGGATACGGAAAGAATCGCCATTTCGCCAAGGCGCTCGATCGCCTCTTGGAATTGGAGTTGCTCGTGCGGACCTCGCTGGGCGTCAAAAGGTCTCAAACGTCGCCCTAAATTTACCTACAAGGTACTTTTTTCGTCCCTGAAAATACCTATTTAGGCACCGTACGTGTCGACACGAAAGCGGGCAGGAAATTTGCATCGGTTCGCGACAAAATACCCTCGTCAGCAACGAATCACCGAGGGCCAATCATGCAAGACCTTCCCCCCGAAGATGCGATCGGCTTGGCGGAAGCCGCGAAGATCCTGCGAGTTCACCGCTCCCAGTTGGTTCGCTGGATTCGCCAGGGGAGCTTGAACGCCTGGCGTCGTCGGGACCCATCCGCAAAGCCTGGAAAACCCGGCCCGGTGGGGTACGTCGTCTCACGGTCAGAAGTCGAAGCGAGATGGGAGCGGGTGCCGAACCCGAAGGCCGAGCGAGAAGAAGTGAAGCGACGGCTCAGGGAGATCCCGACGAAACGGGAAGCGAGTCGCGGGTACGACGAGGCGTACGAACGGCTGAAGCGTCGTGGCTTAGTTTAAGGAGATTCCGAAGAAGCGGGAATACGAGCGGCGATTGCGCGAGGAAGAAGAGGAATGCCGCCGCATGGGGCTGCTGTAGCGCCAAGGCGTACGGACTCGTTCGCTTGAAGTATGTCGCCACATGGCTAAGTAAGCCTCTTGCGTACAGACGCGTTACTTGCTCGCCGTTCAAGAGACCGATTGCAATTGGAGCATACGTGCTCTTCAACGCCATCGATCTGCCACATCCAAACGGTTCTTTTGAATGTGGCAGCGCACACGGTGCAACTGGATGGAAGCGAGGGTCTTTGATTGAAAAAGGCGAGCATGACGAAAAGCCAAGCGCCACACGTTAAAAGAGTCAGAAGTGCGTGAGCCTGCACAGACGGATCGACGGGGCTTCTTTGTCCGATAAACGCCAGGCGTGAATCGCCCATTTTTGCTGGTGGGTTTCCTTGAAGGCGAAACTTGGTCTTACATACTTTGCAAGTAACGACTTCGCCGATCCCTTCAATCGGTCCGGTAAGCGTCCACCTGCACTTGGGGCATTCAACTGAAATCAGGACGCCAGATTCGGGCTTTGAAACCGGAGGTGGAAGTTCTGGTAGTTTGACCTCGTCGCCGTCACCATCAAGGTATGTGCCACAAACTGGACACTTTGGGCGTAAACCTGCTTTTTTGGCCGGTACGCGAAGCAACTGGTTGCATTTTGGGCACCGAACGATGGACGCCATCTGATAGGTCTCCACTACGTAAATCGCAGAGACCGAATGTTATTCTCAGGGTTTCGGCAACGCAAACAAAAAAGGAGCCAAATGGTTCCCGCGTGGAAGGTGCGTCTACTCTTCCTCCCACGGAAAAGGTGGGATTTCGAGTCCTTGAGTTTTCGCGTGTTCAGCAAGAAGGCGGACCAGAATCCAGACCGCAGGCCTTCCTTCTTTTGCCGAAACCTGTCTCAGAACTTTGGCCCATTCCTCAGGCAATGCGTAAGTGCGGCGTGGGGTGACGTGCTTTCCAGATACTTTCTTTTTCTTCTCCATAGCAACTAGCATCGTCAACGCCCTCGACGGTTTCAATAGGAAAACTCGCTGGCAGAAGGAATTATAGCCGCAAAACGCCGCGTAATACAAATGAAAGTTGTTCCGACTGGCAGATTTTCTTGTTTTTTACTAAATACATATTGACGACGCGGTACACCGCGTTATATATTAGAGGTACAAGGCCGGTTGAACTGAATTCCGGACGACGCGAATTGGAGGCAGCCCCATGAGGATCAGCGTTGCAGTGCTCGTGAACAAGGACGGGGATTACGTCGCCTCGCACGACGCGGACCTTCTTGACGAACTGCATGAACAGCACATTGGCGGCTCGCTGGTCGGGCTGCGGACGATCACGGTGGAACTGGAGATCCCTGATTCTGCGCCGGTCATCGTGAAGGGCACCGTTCCGCCGTCTCCTGCGAGGCAAATCGAGATGACTGTCACAGAGGACTAGCGATGTCGCGGACGGAGAAGATCCTTGTGGCTTTCTTCGCTGCTCTTGGCCTGGGCGGCCTGGTGGTAGCGTGGTGGAATCCGGCGGCTTGGTGCGTGGTCGCGATCGCGATTTGCGGCGCGGCGGTGACGATTGATTGATGGAGGAATTACCATGTTCGCATCGTTTTTCGGGATGATCCGTGAAGGCATCAAGTCAGCAATCCTCGGCGGCTTCGAGGACGCCAAAAAGGAGATCGAGCGGCGAGCGGAAGAGTGTCGCACGCCACAAATTGAATCGATTCCGGCGAGTCGCCTGAATGGCTCTTCGAAGCCGAAACTCAAGAGTTAGCGCCGAAGGTGTTTGGCATCGCATCCGGTGTGGGTGTGGAACCCTCGGGGGGATATAGGGTTGGCAGCCAGAACCTCCTAAGCCGCCTGAGTAGCCTTAGCTGGTGAAAAGGATTCCTGGTTCGAATCCAGGCGGATGCAGTTCGACGGCGCAGCAACAAGAAGGGCAAGCGATGACGCGTGAGAAGGCCATAGTCCTGGCGATTTGGATCGGCCTGTGCCTGATCCCAGAGGTTGGGCCATCGCTGAGCGACCTCTATGTCGTGTGGCGGTTCTTTCGCTCGGTAGTGATCGACGAAGAGTAAGGGGCCGGGCGTTCCGGCTTGGCGTTGAGGGTGGAACTAATCAAGGAGTGTTTTGAAATGGCAAAGTCCAAAGAAAGACCGGTGATTGTGTGCACGTCGCATCGAGGGGTGTTTTTCGGTTACGCGGCCGACACTAGCGGAGACAGGATCAATTTGCGGTCGGCTCGCATGGCCATTTATTTCGGCACGAAGCGGGGAGTTATGGAATTGGCCGAGACCGGCCCGACACCGCAAAGCCGAATCAGCGCCAGAGCGGACATCGAAATCCGCTCCATCACGGCGGTTTTCGAAGTGACGGAGCCTGCGGTCAAAGCATGGGAGGACGCGAAATGAACTGCCAAGTCACAGTGATAGATGTGCTTGAAGCCGGTGCGTGCTGGGATGGCGTGCTTGAGTTCGTAAAGGAAGCCGGAGGGGTTATCGCTGGAGACCCAGCGGCCTACCCGGCGGACGACTGGATTCAGGTCGCCACCGTGCCGGGCTTCAGGCCCGGCGACGGCTACGGCTACGGCAACGGCTACGGCTACGGCAACGGCAACGGCTACGGCTACGGCAACGGCTACGGCAACGGCGACGGCGACGGCGACGGCGACGGCAACGGCTACGGCAACGGCGACGGCGACGGCGACGGCGACGGCGACGGCAACGGCTACGGCAACGGCTACGGCGACGGCGACGGCAACGGCTACGGCAACGGCTACGGCGCTGATGACTCTGCGTAGCCTTAATCACCTCGGTGGTCGGCTCCCCATAGTCGGCAGGCTTGTCGCCTTGCGAACCGAGACTACCGCTAATCTCGAACGCTCACCGAGGTTTTTCTTTTCAAACCTTAAAGCTACTTTTGAGATCTCAAATGTATACTATTTCGATAATCAATGAGACCTATCGAGTCGCTCCGGACGGCACCGAGTGGAGGCCTGGGAGCGATCCAGAGATTTTGTATGAGCGGGTGCCGCTCCTGATGGACGCGTTGACGCTTGTCAGCGATCACGCTCACCGGATCCGGCGTGCGATGTACGTTGTCCACGTGACGGCGTGCCGGTCAGCGTGACTTGGTCTTGGAAGCAGGCTTAACTTGGCAGGGACGGCAGCGTGAAGGAACCGTCTGATGATTTTCTGACACTTCCAGAACTTGCCAAATGGGTTGGCATCGACTCACGGACGATCAAAGAGAAGATCGTTGCTGGCGAGTTACCTGACGGTATCAGGATAAAGCCCAAAGGGAACAAGCGGTGGGACAAGAATCGGTGTGCGGTAATCCAGTGGGTGCTGAGCCACCCTGAAGCGTTTCGGAAAAGGCGTGTCAATAGCGCAAAACCGCGCAAAACCGCGCAAAACCCATACAAAACAGAGCAAAATTTAGAAACCGAAAAATCGTGATTACAATTTTCCCGTTCGAAGGAGGTGATCCATGGTTCGGCCAAAGCTCAAAGGAAACGCCTCTCGCGCCGTGGTTGACACCAAAGCCAAGGCTGCGGGCGGGAAGCGAAAAAGGACAGGCCTGCATGGGGGTGCCGTGCGCCCGCCTTCGTACCGTGTCGATCGCCAGGTGGACGGGTTGTACTCCCTGGTGGCTCCGAGCGGGAAGGTGGTCGCGGCTGGGCTGACAGAGCAAGAGTCCGAAAGGCTTTTTCGTGAAATCATTTACGACAAAAAGGATGTCTAACGTAGGGAAAGGAGACCCTTATGCACGTTCGAAACTGCAAGCGATGCCGGAAGCATTTTGCTTGGAAGCCAGGACCCTTGGATTGGGTGAACCAGTGTGAGCGGTGTTCCTGGGGCGATTCCAAGCCGACGGGCGAAACGGTGTTGGCGACGGTGGTCTTCGGGATTCTGCTTGCGACGCTCGGCGTGATCACAGTGGGCAGTTTGTATCTCGCAGCGAAGTGGGTGTTGGCAGGGGGTGCAGCGTGAATCATGACAATCCGCCGACTGACTGGGATACCGCCTTCGATGCGTTGCTGAACGCCGCGATACAGTTGCACGCGGCAGGCCGTCCAGGCGGCCAAGGGTTTGTTCCGCGCCGCTGTGCTTATGCCCTGATCTACGCTGAAGCCAGAATGACAAACGCGATCCTGGACGCGTGCAATCAGTACGACCCGTCGAGGATCGTTTCGCCGGCGGAGAAGCTGAACCATGCCACGCTCGCCTATGCGATTTGGGCTTATACGGAGTCCTTGTGCCGCAAAGACCGCGTCGCACATTCGGCGTGTTTGCTCCACGCGGTGTTCGTCATGGCCTGGACTTCCATCGACGCGGTTTGCTCTCGCGAAATCGAACGACTTGCACCGTCCATGAACTGAGTTCTGTCCCCTTAACCCTTTGAGGAAAGAAGCATGAGTCGAAACGTAACGCAGGCCGTGAAGTCGGTCGAAATGTTCGAGGAGGACTCGAAGCCCGTACCGTCGCGGAAGAAGGATGACGAATTGATCGTCATGGGTCGAATCCAGCGTCAGCTTGACGCCCTGGAACCTGCTGCTGCCGCTCGGGTTGTCACCTGGATGGAACAGCGTTGGTCCGAACGATTCAAACCAGCCTAATCCGTCTCGCCTTCCGTCATCCTAGCCACAACTAAAAACGAACCGCCAACGGCGACAGCGATCGGGGTGCGCGCATGGGTACCGAGAAAACCGTGAAGGAACGCGAGCGGCGCAAAGCCGATTATCGGAAGCGGCGATCGGCCTTGATCGACCTCCTTGGCGGGGCCTGTGTTGACTGTAGCGAAACGGATCCGCTGCTCTTGGAATTCGATCACCTGTTCGAGCGGACTTGGTTCACGCGGTCTGTGGGCAGGTGGAAGCGGATTCGGCTTTATGAGGATGAGGCGGCACAAGGACTGATCGAACTGCGATGCCGATCGTGCAATGCCTCAAAGGGCAAGCCTGTCACTCCTCAGCCGGTCCAGGACGAAGAAATACCCTTTTGAATCGAGTTGCGAATGGTTCTCACTCATGACCTTCTCGCCGCATTGGGCTTCACCTGCAAGCCGAACCCATACCCTCCCGTGGAGTTTGCGCCGTGGTCCGCGACGGTGCGAGGGTGCATCGCCGTGGTTCGCAGGCTGGAGGCTGGCTCGTGGCAGGTTTGGGTCTTCAATCGCCTGCATCCGCAACGCCCCGCAATCACCCAAACGTTCGAAGGTCTGCTCGAACTGGTCGAGCAGGCTGGATTTTCTCTCACACCGAAAGGATGGGTTACCACCCATGACGAATCTCAAAGACGCGATCGAGATGCTGAGAAACTACGCCGCCTCAATCGAACAGCAGTTCCAACTTCCGACCGTGGAGGGCATGAAGCTGAAGCAGGCGTTGGTAGAGATCAAGGGACTTGATCGAAAGACCGAGTTGCGAATCGAGATCGACAACGAGCACAACACCGTGCAGTTCGAACTGCGAGACAAACGGACGTGGGACAGGATCGCGGAAGGCAAGACTCTGGACGCGGTCGTTGCCAAACTGCGAGACATGAGACTGCCTGGCGCGACCCCTGAAGTTGTGGCGGAGCAAATGGGCGAACTCGAAGCGGCTCCATACTAAGCGAGGGAAGCCATGCCAGACCAAGCGACTTTTCCGGTTCCTGCAGTCTATGCTGCCATCAGCGAAGTGGCCCGGTCCCTGTCCCGCGACGGGATCGGCAAAGACCGCAAGAACCAACAGCAGAACTACCAGTTTCGCGGCATCGACGACATCTACAACGCGATTGCCCCAATGCTCGCGAACGCCAGGCTTTGCATCCTGCCACGCGTGCTTGCTCGAACGTGCTCCGAGCGGGCCTCCAAGACAGGGGGCACGCTGTTCTACACAGTGGTCGAAATGGAATTCGACTTCGTAGCAGCATCCGACGGAAGTCGCCACGTGGTGAAGATGTTCGGCGAAGCCATGGACTCCGCAGACAAGAGCACCAATAAGGCGATGTCGGCGGCATACAAGTACGCGTGCCTTCAGACGTTCTGTATTCCGACAGAGGGCGACAACGACGCCGACGCGACGACGCCAGAGCCAGCGGCGTCTCAAACTTCCACTTCTCGGCCAGACAGCACGCCAGCCAGTGCTCGCTCAATCACCAAAGAGGAATGGACGGACCTACGGGACCAGGCCGAAAAACGTGGATGCTCTCCGACCAAGATCCTCGCGAAGTTCGGCTTCACGAAGCCGTCCGAAATGAAACTGGCCGATCTTCGCGCTGCACACACCTTGATCAATCAGCAGGATTCGTCCATCGCTAAGTAAGGAATACCAATGACGTTGCCCATTCATCCCGTGGCTGAAATCTTCCCTCTCATGTCCGATGCCGAGTTGCGGGAACTCGGCGCGGACATCAAGGCCCACGGCCAACTCGAACCCATCTGGACGTTCCAGGGGGCCATCGTAGACGGGCGCAACCGATACGACGCGTGCTGCATTCAGGAAGTTGAGCCGCGAATCCGCGAACTGCCAGCCGACACTGATTTGCTGGCGTTCGTGCTCGGCAAGAACCTGCACCGTCGGCAGTTGAACGAGTCGCAGCGGGCCATCGTCGCGGCCAATATCGCAAACCTTCGAAGCGGCCAAAAGAAGAAAACTCCCGCGAACATAGGTGAAAACACAAAAGGTCCGCCAATTGGCGGACCTGGAATTTCACAATCTGACGCTGCAAAGACCATGAACGTGAGTGAAAGGACGGTCCAGCGTGCAAGCAAGGTGGTCAAGAACGCTCCTAGAGAGGTCGTTGAGCAGGTGCAAGCCGGCTCAGCAACAGTGGCCGACGCGGAGGCAGTTGCCGAGGAGCCCAAAGAGGTTCAGAAAGCGGCTGCGGAGAAGGTGAAGAAGAAGGCTGCCAAGACACTCAAAGAGGGAGTGGCCCAGGTAAAGGCGGAAGAAGTTCATCCGGTCGAGGAGCCAACGACGGATTGGCCGGTCGACGCGTTAGGTATTCCCATCCAAGACCATGCCATCGAGGCATTCGAGTCCATACCGAAGTTCGACGAGTTGGCAAAGCTGCTTCGGCAGGTAGGGAAGCTTTACAGCGAACTGGCAGAGCTTCCAGGCGGTGAGTTCCTTCGTCGCCATGGCGTGTCGATCAATTCGCCGAACGGATGGAAGAGCAAAGGCATCCAGGACGCTCTGGCAGCGGTGCAGGACTGCAAGCCGGCCTACACTGTTTGCCCGTGGACGGTTAACCATTTAGTGCATCCCGAAGCCCAATTCACGCACGACGCTGAGTGCTCGCTGTGCAAGGGCAAGAACTGGTCTCGTGTTCTCCGCAAACACGAGCCGGCCTATTCCCTTCTTGAAAAGCTCAAGGAGGTGCATGGTGTTTGACCTTCGCTACTATCAGGCGGAAGCAATCGACGCAACGCTTCAGGCGTGGGAGAGGCACCAGGCGACAATCATCGTGTCGGCTACCGGTACTGGCAAGACGGAAATGTATCTCTACCTCGCCACGTCCAGGCCCGGCCGCGTCCTGATCATTGGTCACCGAGACTATCTTATCACCCAACCGATCGCCAGACTGGCCGCACACGGGTTCGACGACGTTGGCGTAGAGATGGCAAACCATAGGTCAGAAGGCCGGTTGTCGCGTGCCAAGGTTGTATTTGGCTCCATTCAGAGCCTTTCTAAGCCGAAGCGATTGGCAACGTTCAGCCCAAACGATTTTGGAACGGTCATCATTGACGAGGGGCACCGAGCCGTAGCAAAAACCTATCGCACGGTCATCGATCACTTTCGGCAAAACGCCCGGTGCCGATTTCTCATCCTGACAGCGACGCCAAAGCGAAAAGACAACATAGCCCTAGGTAACTTGTGCGACGGAGATATTACGGTCGCGTACTCCTACGGCCCCAAACAGGCCGCCGCCGACGGATGGCTGGTGCCCTTGCGGTTCTTTCGTCGCGAGGTGCCAGATCTCGACTTTAGGAACGTCGACCTAAAGGGGGCCGATCTCAACCCCGACCAAGTTGAATCGCTCTTGCTTGAGGAAAAGCCACTTCACAAAGTTTGCGCCTCTCTGGCTGACGACCGAGGCCCAACAATTGTTTTTTGCCCGGGCGTCAAGGTTGCCCAAGCCTACTCGGCGATGATGAACCATCGGTACAGGAAAGACCGTTCTGCCGTACTTTGGGCCGACAGCCAGGACGAGGAGCGAGAAGACGCTGGCAAGAAGTTGGCCAGCGGAGACCTCGATTACATCTTCAACGTCGACCTTTTTACCGAAGGCTTTGATGTGCCTGACCTGGTGCGAGTCGTTTGGGCCGCGCCTACGGCCAGCCTCGTTCGCTTCACCCAAGGGACCGGCCGCGTCTTTCGTCCGCATGCCTCGCTCCGCAGCAAACTCACGGGCGGGCGGGAGAATGCTGCCGAGCGCCTGGCCCTGATTGAATCGTCTCCAAAGCCGGTCGGGCAGGTCGTGACCTATTACCCTCAAAACTGCAAACATCAGTTGTGCGAGCCCAACGATATTCTCGGCGGCGAAGACCTGCCACCGGACGTGCGAGAGGCCGCCAAGGCAATTCAAGAACTGACAGCCCAAACCGTAGGAGGGTCCGCGCCTGAGGAAGACGTCGAAACGGCCGAGGCCTTCATCGAGTTACGAAAACTGCTCGAACGTCGGCGCCAGCGGGTAAAAGCGCAAGCCAAGGTCGAGGACGTGCAGTACGACGGGTTTGGCGGATCGGCCAACCGGCTTAGCGGCGAAGACGTGGGCGAAGCCAAGGCGGCGGCGAAGAAGGTGTCCACGGATTGGAAGCCTGGGAATCCTGCTACGGAAAAGCAAATCAGCTGGTTCCGTTGGAAGAAAATCGCGATCCCTGAAGGCTTCACCAAACACCGCGCTTGCGTGGTCCGAGACCTAATCGAGATGGGCGTGAATCCCGAGACGGCCATGAGCTACGGGTACCGCCAAGCCATGGCCGTTTCCAACAAGATGAAAGCCCAGGCGGCATCAACGACTGGAGGCAATGACGAATGGAATTAGCGGCCTTCCTCGAACTGACCTCGCAGCGCCTTCCCACCGTGGACGAATTGACGTCCGCATGCGAAGGCCTTGGGATACGCTTTGCCCGCGGGCAAAAGGGCGAACCGGTCCTTCGCGCCGGCTCGGACGTCACCGAGGAAGCCAAGCTCTTCGCCAAGTTGCTCAAGCGCGAGCCGTGGCGGTCGCGTGTGGTCGAAACCAAAGTCGCACAGGCGGACACCGAGGAGGTGAAAGCCGCGAAACCTCCAGAAGGAGCGACGATCGTCATGGTCGACGAAAACGCCAGACCTTGCAAATACGACGAGTGCCATATGTGGACCTGGGTCGGGGCGAATCGCTGGTATTACGCGAAGGACGGCATGCCATGATCGGGGCGGGGTATCCAGCACAGTTCGCTAGTTATGCCCGCGTGCTCGATCAGTTCGAGGAGGGGAAGGCCCGTGGGAATTACTGGTACACCAAGTGCCCAGCCCACGAGGACGGAACGCCGTCGCTCAGCTTTTGGATTGGCGACGGCGGGAAGCTGCTGTTCGGCTGCCATGCTGGCTGCGAAAAGCGGCGAATCCTGGAAGTGATGGGGCTGAAGTGGGGCGACTTCTTTCCGGACAGCGGCGAGAAGTACCAGCTACCGCGAATTGTCAAGACCTATGACTATCGCGACCACGCGGGCGATCTGGTCTATCAGGCCTGCCGACTGGAGCCGAAGAGTTTTCGCCAGCGCCGAAGCGTGGGAGGTGTTTGGACCTGGAACATGGACGGCATCGAGCGGATCCTTTACCGCCTGCCCGAATTGGCCAAGGCGGATCCCTCAAAGCCCGTGCTCATCGTCGAGGGTGAGAAGGACTGTGACATGGCTTGGTCACTTGGGTGGGTCGCGACGACCAACGCGGGCGGCGCGAACGCGACCTGGGAAGACAGTTTTTCGATCGAACTTTGGGGTCGGCATTGCGTGGTGATGCCGGATCACGACATCCCAGGAATTCGCAGAGGCCAAGCGATCGTCGGGTCGCTGATCGCGTGCGATGCCGCATCCGTGGCGTTCGCGTTGGCTCCGATTTCCTGCGGAAAAGATCTCTGCGACATGGTCACCAATTTTAAGCAGAACGGTTTCACGCATGAGCAATGCAAAACGGCTGTATGGTCGCAAATCATGTCCTTCGCTACCCAATGGGCCCCGACGCAAAAGGAGTGACCGAGTGCGAGACGAGATCCCGCGAGCGACAAGGCGGCTCCCTAAGTCACGCGACGTAGGGCGGCACAATATCGATTACGCCGAGGACGAACTTGAGTTCATGATGGCCATGGACAAATACAAGCGAGAGAATCGCAGGCCGTTTCCGACCTGCTCCGAAGTGTTACAGGTCCTGAAATCTTTGGGCTACACCAAAGCAAAAAAGGGGGTGAGCGAATGATTGAGACAAAACGGACATGGTCCATCGAAGCAGGCGAGAGGGTCAAAATTGTAGCGCCGACCTCGGCACGTCTTGGGCAGAGGGCGACGGTGATTTCGCCGCACACAGGCGAGTTCGTGATGATCTGCTTTGACGACGGCGCGACCGGTTGCTGGCACGCCGGTGAACTGGAAGTTGTTGAGGAATGACCATGCTGCAAGCCATTTGGATCCCAGGCTGGAACCCTGCGCCGCAGAATGAGCTTCTTGGCCATCGGATGAAGGCGCACAGGCTAAAGAGCCGGGACGCGGAAATCATTGGGCGGGCGTTCTTGGTCCACGGAGGCCAGAAAGCCACGGGGCCTCGCTCGCTGGACCTCCACATAATTTTGGGGCCGGGGCAGCGAGCGTGCGACAAAGACGCGTACTGGAAATCGACCCAAGACGGGCTTGTTCGGTGCAGCGCTTTGATCAACGACACGCCAAGGCTGTGCCGCACTGGAAAGACTACGTTTAGCCGAGCGATGCTCGACGCATCACCTGGCACGCTAATATTGCTTCAAGATGTTCTGACATGAAGATGCCTCTCAAGGCAAGAAGCCTAAACTCGATCAAGCCACATAACAACCGTTAGCGGACGTTGGGACTCATAAACGAAACGGCTTAACAAGATGAACCAGGAAGATGTATGGATGATGATGGATCGTGCAGACCTAAGACGCAAAGAAGCGTTAGAGCAATCAATGGATGAAGATTGGCCAACAACTTGGACCTATGACGAATGCGGTGATGCTCCTGCTTTTCTGTATGGAGACGGGTGCTATTGTGAATCGCACAAGCCAAGAGAGGTAAGGCATGAAAACTAAGGCCTGTGTATGCGGCAGGAGAACCCGAGGGTCTTGCGGGCACTGTAATAAGCCATGTTGCCGCGTGTGCTGGCGTGGCGTGATGTGCGAGAGGTGTTCGACTTCCGTAAGTATGGCTCGAATCACTGCCGAGGATCTATTCATTCTTTGCCGTCGAGCTTCTTACGCACTATCTAAGGATCGGCCAGAAGACGCCAAAGAAGTCCTGGAGAATGCGGTGAGAATCGGAAAGCGAATCGGGATTGAAGACAGAATCATCCGAGCGTCATCATGACCGACATTGAGTTGATGAATGAAGTAAGGTTGCTGATCCTGTTCTATTCATCGCGAGGGTGGAATTGGCTTGACGCGGCGGAATTTACGATATGGAAGCATCACCAGAGCATTGCTCAGGGTGGGGGCTAGCGATACTTCGGCCCCCTTAAGACGCGGAAAGAATATCGGTGGAAGCACCGACGGCCCTGAGCAATTTAATTAATATTCATTAGCAGACATTGAACCGTTTAATCAGAAAGGTTTGACATGGATTTCACTGAAAAGCTTGTTCAATCAATGGAAGACAGTGTTCTTTCATTGGTGCGCAAAGGGGATTGGATAACAATTCCTTATGAGGCACGGGCGAAAATTGACCCTGCCCGCATTCGTGAAATGTACGGAAACGTAGACTGGAAGCGGGTGATGGAGTTAGCCAAAAAGCAAGTTGAAGAACATCTCGCGGACAAGATTGTGGCGTCACTCGCGACGGAATTGGCAACAGACGTGAAATCGATCATGTCAAACAAAGAACTGCGAGAAGACATACGGGCCACACTTCGCGAGATGGTTCGTAAGGGCGTGACTGAGTCGAAGTTGGTTTAACATAGTCGAGATTCTCGGACGTTGGGTAGGTTGAAGTTCCAACCATTAAAAGCGAGGATGTATGTTTCAAAATTTAGAGGCGTCGAGAAAACCTCTTTTGTTCCTTGATGTTGAGGCGACGGGCTTGTCGATTTCGGAAGACCGCGTTATCCAAATCGGTATGGCTGAAATGCTGCCAGGGTCAACCAAGTTCGAGCGTGTGCATGGCATTCTGATCAACCCTGGGAGGCCAATCCCTTCGGCCATTACAGAGTTGACGGACATTTCGGATGAAGAAGTGTCGGGAGCAAAGTCTTTCGCGGACGTTGCGCCGTCTCTCCGAGAGTATTTCGCTGGCTTCGACCTAGTTGGCTTCGGCTTGATTAACTTCGATATTCCCATTCTCGCGGAAGAATTCCATCGATGCGGTATTGAGCCACCATTTGACGCTGCCACCGTGATTGATTGCGGCATCATCTTCAAGCGAAAGGAAGAGCGAACGCTTGCGGCGGCCGTGCGGTTCTACTGCGGTCGGGAGGCCGAGGAGTGCCACGACGCCCTTGCCGATGCGATGCACACCGCCGCCGTTCTCGAAGGGCAAATCGCTCGCTACGGCCTTACCAGCGTTGCAGACGCAGCGACTCTTTCTCGCTACCCAGAGGACAGGCGGATCGACTACGCGGGCAAAATCAGCCGAGACGCTGAAGGGCATCCAGTCTATGCCTTTGGAGCCAAGAAGGGCGTGCGGGTTCGCGACGAGATGGGGTTCGCTCGTTGGATGCTTGATAAAGATTTCCCGCTCGACACGAAGGCTCGCCTGCGAGAAATTCTTGACCAAATCTACGCGGAGGATCTCGTGGAAACTTCGAAATCAGGACTGCCGTTTTAGAAAGGACCAGGTGATGAATAATCTCACGGTTTGCTGCGGTTACTGCGCCGGCTCCGGTCGCGTAAAACTGGCAGCGGTTTACAGCAAGACGCTCGAACTTCTGAAAAAACACCCTGGGCTCAATGGGGCACAACTCGCCAAGCTCGCGAAATGTAAGCCAGCCGCGATGGCCAACCGCCTTGTGGCGATTGAGAAACATGGTCTTGCTAGGTCGCAACGCAGTGGCGTTGAAAAAAAATGGACCGCGATTTGACTTCCGTTCGGAATTGCGCAGTGTTTACGGGCTATTGCTAAACAGTCGGCCAACAGCGAAAGGAGCGATGTGGTGTCTCAAGGTCAATGCCGTGATTGCGGAAAAGGGAGAAGCGTTTCGGCAGGCGCATGGGGCAAAGCGTCGAAGCCTCGATGTTACGCTTGCGGTGGCATGCTGGACAGGGTTGGAGACGAGCGAAAGCCAAGGGCGTCGACGCCCAGAGGCCCGAGGGTTCGTTGTGGTGGATTCCGTACCACAACAAGCGGGCAAAAGCGATATCACCCAAACGAGCATCGGAAAGACTAGCCGTTGAGTTTGCGACGAAGGCAGACGTATGCCAATGTCCATATGCAGCATTTACATAGCCCCAAGCATTGGCTTGGTGATGCAAGGGTAGCTCGACCCTATACGCACTGAAAGTGCCGAGTGTTGGCGCAAGTCAGAGTTGCGGAGATGCCGGTGAATGCGTCTCTGCTGCTCGCTCGCTAGAGTTAAGACTTGCCGCGGTGTCCAGGACTCCAGGGCCATCGCGATATCAAAACCCTAGGGGGCATGATGCCTCTCGCGGACTGAGGAATAAGAGGGGGAGGCGGGTTGGCCGTCTTCCAACGCGGGTCCGCGTTAACAAACAACTCGCGGGGTAGGTAAGGGACCAATGCGCCTTGCGACAAAGTATCGCATGGGTTTAGGCCAAGACAGACGGCGCAAAACGGAGCCCAACGGTTGGTCGCGATGAGGCCAGGTTGCTTTACCGGAGAATTGGCGCACAATTCGACGACGTATCGCAGGCATGTAGGAGCATGGCCATTAGGACGCTTACGCCAAAGCAACAACTGTTTTGCCTTGAATACATCGTGGATCTGAATGCGACTCAGGCCGCAATCCGCGCCGGGTATCGTCCGCACCGTGCCCACGTCACTGGGAGCAAGCTTGCTAGCATTTCGTTAGTCCGAGCGGAGATTAACCGCCTTATGGCGGAACGCCGAGAGCGAACGGAAGTAAATGCCGACCAAGTGATTCGGGAATTGTCGCGGATCGCCTTTGCGGACATTGGAGACATCTGCCAATGGGGCGAAGAGGGCGTGATACTCAAGAAATCCGAGACGCTTCCGCCGTTGGTTCGCGGGGCCGTGGCTGAAGTTTCTCAAGGCCAGTTCGGAGTTAAGGTCAAGATGCACTCCAAGACAGATGCCCTTTCGAAGCTGGCGCAGCATTTGGGGCTCTTGATCGATGCCAAGGTGATTGCCGAGATGCAAAAGCAACTCAAGGAACTGGCAGATGGGCGGACCGCCTCGGCCTGATATTCGTCAGATGATGACGCAGATCGCCGAGCTTCGAGGGAACAGAGCGAAGTCGCGTGATTACGCCCAGTACCACGACGATCCGTGTGGCTACGCTCAAGACATTCTCAAGGTGTCGTGGTGGGCAAAGCAGCAGGAAGTCGCCAGGGCCTTGCTGGAGCCTCCGTATCGCGTTTTGGTAAAGGCCTCGCACAGCGTAGGGAAGACTCACCTCGCTGGCGGATTGGTGAATTGGTGGACCGACACGCGGCCGAATTCGATCGTGCTCACGACTGCGCCGACCGAGCGGCAGGTGAACGACCTGACGTGGAAAGAGGTCAGGGTGCAGCGAAGAGGGAGGCCTGGATTTCGCGGCCCACAGATGCCGAGGATCGAGTTCGCCCCGGACTGGTACGCAGCGGGCATCACGGCAAGGAACTCAGAATCGTTCCAAGGGCATCACGCGGAGAAGATGCTTTTCATCTTCGATGAGGCGGTCGCGGTCGATTCGATTTTCTGGGAAGCGGCCGAGTCGATGTTCGGGGGCGAAGGGCACGCATGGCTTGCGATCTTCAACCCCACGGATCAGAGCAGCCAGGCAGCAATCGAGGATCGAAAAGGGACATGGCGAACGATTACCATGTCCTCGCTCGACCATCCGAACGTCGTTGCGGAATTGAAGGGAGAGCCTCCCCCCTACCCTGGTGCGATTCGGCTTGGCAGGTTGATGGACCTTGTCGAGGCCTGGTGCGTCGAGGTCAGGAAGGAAGACGTCGAGCCAGGCGACTTCGAGTTGCAAGGGAAGTGGTGGAGGCCGGGCCCGGTCGCTGAGGCGCGTCTGCTGGGCAGATGGCCACGGCATGCGACGAACTCGGTTTGGTCTGAGGCGTTGTTCACCGAGGCTGAAACCAGAATCATTCCGTTGCAGCCGGCGTGGGTGCCTGAAATCGGGTGCGACGTGGCGAGGTATGGCGACGACTTCACGACGGTGCATTCGCGGGCCGGTTGCGTGTCGCTTTCGCACGAGGCGTACAACGGGCTCAGCGGTCCGCAGGTTGTTGGCAAGTTGAAGTTCCGGGCCAACGAGTTGGGGAAAGAGTTCAACTGCGATCCCAAGAAGATCCCGATCAAGGTGGACGCGGACGGCATGGGCGGCATGGGTGCAGTGGATTGGGGCGGTGAGTTCAACTTCATCGGCGTGTCGGCGGCGGAAGTCGCTCACGACGAGGAGGCATACCCGAACAAGCGATCGGAACTCTGGTTCACCATGGCCGAGATCTCGCGCCGAAAGCTCTTGTCGCTCGCGAGGCTGCCAAAGAATGCTCGAGACGAACTGAGGCGGCAGGCGATGTCTCCAAAGTACCGGCTTGATGGGTATGGTCGTCGAGTCGTCGAGTCGAAGGATGAGACGAAGAAAACGTTGAAGCGAAGCCCGGACGACGTAGACGGGATGAATTTGGCGTACTACGTGCCACCGGTGAGGCGAAGCGGACCAAAGAGGATATCAGCATGAAGACGGAAACACGGCTGCCGGCGTTTGGCGAAGACGCGGTAGAGTTGCGTCGGCTTCGGATCCAGAACCGCCTGGAGTTGGAGCGAGCGAAGGCCAAGCGAATCGAGCACCTCAAGCGAGTGCAGGAGGTTCGGCAGACGAACGAATGGGCAATGGCTCACGCACCTGCCGTGGGCGCCCGAACCAAATCGCTGATGGAATCAACGTTCCAGGCCGACTACGTTTCAGCCTACGCAGACTGGCTGGATCGATTCAGGAATAATGAGGTGTCGCTCTTCCAAATCTCAAGCCCTACCGACCGACGGCTGGGTTCGTTCTTCCCGTTCTTCCGAAACGAAAACGAGTTGAGCCTGCTGCGCATGCCGTCGCGCATCGTGGCGACGACGAACAACTACGCGATTGGCATGCTCGGTGGGCTTTCGTCGTTCGTCGTGGCCGACGGCTTCAGCTATTCGTGCAAGGCCAAGCGGAAGCAGTGTCCCCAAGAGTTGGTCGATTACTGCCAGGACGTGATCGAGGCCTATCAGGCTCGGAACCAATGGCACGGGGGTGAGCAGCCGGGAATGGAGGAAGACGCATTCGCACGTTCGGAGACGGACGGCGAGTTCCTCCTTTTCAACGAGGCCGACGACGACGGTTGCGCGTGGACGTACACCGTGGAGCCGGAGCAACTCGTACAGCCTCCCCACGAATCGATCGAGGAATGGTCGTTTGGAATCATGGCCAACCCCGCGAATCCGCAGGTGCATGAGGCCTACTGGATTCGAGGGTCGAACGTTCCGGACGGGAGGGAGTACTCCACGGACGAGATCGTACACTTCCGTGCCAACGTTCCGCGTTCAGTGAAGCGAGGCCTGCCCTCGTTTTCGTTTTCGACCTACGACACGTTCAACATTGCGGACAAGCTTCGGCGCGGCGTTGGCCTAGGGGCGGCAATCCAATCTTGCATCGCATGGGTTCGAAAGCATAGCGCGGCATCGTCGAGCCAGGTCGACGCGTTCCAGCAGCAAATCGCCCAGTTCGAGACTGTAAACCAGGTCACGGGGGCGGCCGAGAAGACCCAGAAGTTTTCGCCAGGCGAGATCTTGGACGTTGACGAGAATCAGGAGTACATCCCGCCGCCATCGGCAGCGAATGGGCAGGCTCACGTGAGCATCCTGCAAATGCTTCTTCGCGGTGCATCGACACGTTGGAACGCACCCGAGTGGATTTCCTCGGCCGATGCGAGCAACAACAACTTCGCCTCGTCGCTCGTGGCCGAGTCTCCGTTTGTGCGCCGGGTCCAGGGGCGGCAACGGGGCATTGGTGAAGCGTTTCGACGCTGCCATGAGTTCGCGTTAAAGACTCACTTCGAGCATCGAGGACAGGTCACGATTCGGGTGAAGGAAGGCGAACGAGCCACCGAAAAGACGTTCACCTGGAAAGACGTTCTGCGTTTGGTGGAGATCCAGGTCGAGGGCGTCTCGCCTGTCGTGACCGACAAGGCATCTGAGGCCCAGCGATTCAGTACCGAGCACCAGGCCGGAGTCCTCTCGGTGAAGACCTGGCAGATGCAGGCCGGCTACGATCCGGACACGGAAGAGGCGAACAATCGCGAATGGGAAGAGGCACACGCTCCGCAGCCAGGGGCAGGACTGGAGGCGATGTTCGGAGGCGGCGGGCCGAAGCCTGGGATGACGACGATGGAAAGCTTACTGGAGGCGAAGGACGCGAGCGGGCACGAGCACGGGTCGGACGGGAAGTTTACGGGATCGGGCGGCGGTGGCGGGCAAGGCGGGAAAGAATCGCCGAATCATGCTGCTGGAAAGCTATCACCGATGGCGACGATTCACGATGCGATCCAGAAAAGCACAGGCAATCTTCGCGGTTGGTTGAAGCGGGCTAAGAAATCGGGCGAAGATCACAAAGAGTGGGCGGCCAGGGCCGACGAGCACATTGGTGAAGCCTTGGCCAAAATCGACCACGGCATGCGAAAGGAATTTCGCGACTTCAAGGCGGCAATTACGTCCGCTTATGGCAGCACGCCAAAGACGCGGGAGTTGATCGCCAACGCTCAAAAAGTCATGCGACGGCACCGCGATCAAATACAGACAGAACTGGACGACGCCAAACGGGCGTTCGCGGAAGGAGACTCGAAGGCGATCGCGGACATTTCTGGGCATGCGTCTAAGGCCATGTTCGCGATGCACCGAGACGTCACGGGGCTTTACCAGCAAGCTTGGAAAGCGTTGCAAGATGAGCCTAAGCGAAAGAGGGTCTTGGAGTCCTCGAGCCTTGAGGCGATCGTCGGGCGCCGGCTTCTCGAGGCGAAGGACGCAAGCGGCCACGAGCACGGCAAGGACGGGAAGTTTACCGGCTCTGGTGGCAGTGGCAGCGGGAGCAGCAAGGACGCTGGGCCAAAGGCGAAAGCTGTAAGTCAAAAGCCATCACCCGAAGTGGTGGACAACAACATCAGTATTTTCGGCAACAACGTGCGCAAGGCGTTGGCAAGCGTGAAGGCTGGCAAGATGAGTCGCCAAGAGGCGAAGGCCAGAATCGCAGCCAATGCAGCCAAAGCCACGGAGGCGGTGAGCAAAAGCTTTGACCGGGAATGGGGGACGTTCAAACGAAAGATCGAGACCCACTTCGCGGAGTCGGAGATCCGCGCCGAGATCCTTCGCGACTTCCGCGATACGCTCAAGGCGATCCGGGCGAAGGTCACCAGCAAAATTGACGACATCCATTGGGCCACGGACGGTGGGAGTCAGAAGACGATTGATCGCGCCATCGAGACCGCACGTATCGCCGCTGACGGGATGAATGAGGACCTCACCGAAGCTTACAAAGAGGCAGCCGCAAAGCTCAAGCATGCACCACGGAAGCTGTCGGAAAGCTTGGACGAATTTGAAATAATCGCTTTGCTTGAGAGCGAGGAAGGCGGCGACGTAGACCCAGAGCCAAAAAAACTAGGCAACATGCAGGGCTGGCGGTGTTAAAATGGTGGCATCCCTTTTTGTGGAGGCGCCATGATTCAATTTGATTTCGACTCCGATGGAAATTTTCGCGCGAGATTTGGCCCCAAAGAACCCGCAAAAAAGCCGGTCGAACAGCGTGAGGCGGCAGAAGATGAACCACTACCTGACATCACGCCTGAAAGCCAAAGCGAGCACGAGGAACGCTGAAATCGTCGTGGCTGCCGACGCTGCGGGCGAAGCAGCGGACCGTGAGATCATGCGGGCCATCGGCATGGTTGTCGAGAGTGCCTCGCGTTATCCGTCGATGGTCCAAGCGGCCATCGAGCAGCTTCCAAAGATCATTCGGCGCGTGACGATTGACCGGCTCACGGACCTGGCGTTGTGGTCCCACCGCCAAGCCGCGACCGACACGTTCAGAACGCTCACGCCTGCCTATCGATCGTTTCTAGCTCGGCGGCGAAACCTTCGCGAGTCGGTGTTGCTGGAAGAGGATCCGACCGGTTTCCGATTCTGGTTCGATCCCGAGTTTGGCGAAAGCGCCGATCTCTCGGATTACCTGAATCTGATCTTTCCCCCACCGGCAAAGGTTGACGTCAGGAAGACTCTGTCGTTTCTGATCCCAGAGGTACCGATCGGCGGTGGCAAGCAAGGGGTGCGTGGGCCATCGGCGGCGGACGCTTTGGCCGAGATCATCTCCAAGGCTACGAGCGAGGGCAAGAACAATCGGGAAGTCGCGAAAGCGATCCTTCCGTTTTTCGCTGGCAATCGGGCCGGCGCCATAAGGTCCGCTCGCACGTACGGCATGTTTATCGCGAACGAGATGCACCGCGAGATTTCGGACGGCATGGGAGAAATCGTTGCTGGTCGGCAGGTCCACAACCCAGGCGGGGAGAACGCGAGGCCGGACCACGCGTTGCGGAGTGGGACGATCTACTACAAGCGGCCGACGAGCGGGCAGTACGGCTACGACGTGATGCCCAGGCCTCCGTACGATACCGGCCGAGGGCCGTACGAAGATGGAAGCGGCATCAAATGGAATTGCCGTTGCTGGATGACCGATGTGCTGACGCCCTTGGAGTCCATCGCCAACAACAAAGTGATTCAGAATGCCAGGTCGATTCTGGTGCCTGACGTGCTGACGCAAGAAGACTGGTGGGATAAAGCCACCGAGAAGCAGCGGCGAGCGTTCGTTGGAACGCGTCGATACGACGTTCTGACCAAGCAATCTGACAATCCTTCCTGGTCCGATTTCATTTCTCCGACCGGCCAGATTCTAGGACTGGACTCCCTGAGAAACGAGACTGCCCAGCAGCGTGCCGATCGAAAAAAAGCCGTGAAAGATATTCTGCGGTACAACGCAAAACAGCGTGCCGACGTGCTCCAATTCGGATTCGCGGTGTAATCCGTCCGACCCATTTTCGCGCCCTCATTTGCATTTTCGGAAATATTGCGCACCATTCGGCATGAAATGCGCCGAACGCAACCTCCTGGAATTCGTGCAGCAACCTGACAAGGTCCGCGTTGATCGTGAAAAACGCATGATCTTCGGGCTCAAGCTTGCTGGCACGGAGTCGCAAAATTCGCACGGCGAAGACGCCGACGGCACGGATTACACACTGAATGCTTATCGAAAAGCAAAGCATCTCTACGAGGGAGCCCCTGGCTATTGGGGGCATCCACCCAGGGCGACGCCAAACGTCGAACGGTCGCCTCACGAAAAGATCCTGACCTATTGCGATGTCGAAGTTCGCGAGGACGGCGTTTACGGGAACGCGAAGTACCTCGAGTCCCATCCGCACACACCCCTTCTCCTTGAAGCCGTCGAGAAGGACCCGGGCTGGTTCGCATTGAGCCACAACGCCACGGGACGAGGGCCGGTGCGCAATCGGCGGTACGTGATCGAAGAGATCGGCCGAGTGAAATCCGTGGACGTGGTTTGCCAGGGCGCGACAAACAGAACACTTTTCGAGTCTCAGGAGTCGGATATGCCAACGGTCAAATTCAAGGTCATCCCGGCTTGCTTCACCGGCAAGGCCCGCGAGCGATACACGAAGCTTCTTGAGGCCGACGACTACATGAGCGAAGTCGATGTCCCCGCAACGCCAGAAGGTGGCGGCACGGCCGACGAGCATCTTTCGAACGCGGCGAAGGCCATCTTTGACGATGGCTCGCTGGACGCATCCCAAAAGCTCGCCAAGCTCAAGCTCTTGCTCAAAATCAATGACGAGGCGGACGCCAAGACTGACGAGCCTGACGGCGACGAGATCGATAAGGCCGTGGCTGAATCGCTTGCCAAGGTCGAGGCTCGCACCGAGGGGATGCTTGACCTGTTCGAATCCGTGGGCTACGTGCCGACCAAGGTTCAACGCAAGGCCCTGAAGGGGCTGGAGTCCAGCGAGCAAAAGGAACTGCTCGAATCCTTCAAGGCGGCAAAGGCCGGCGGACGTCGCGAGCGCGGTGGGCCTGGTTTGCCGCTCATGGAGTCGAAGGAAGAAAAGGGCGGCGAGAAGCCAACGTTTGACAAGGCGGCGGCGATCAACCGATTCAACGGCTCCTTGGCGTAAGGGCCCAGGGACCGCACACACAAAGGCCTGACCCAGGGTCGTTTTCTAGGAGCAATCCAATCATGGCGATCGAAGAAAAGCTGTCAGCGGACATGAACGCGATTGTCGCGCCGTTTCAAGCGTCCGTGGCCAACGCCCGTGGCAATCTCCTTTGGTGGGACGGCTCGGCGAACTACGCGAAGAAGGCGTCGGCTTACACCGACACCGGCTCGCTCCTCGGGAATCAGCGGGCCTTCGCCCGTCTGTTCCTTGGCGTAAACGAAAGCACCAGGCTTTCCACTCAGGACGTGGCAGCGGATGGGCCGGTGAAGCTGTCCGGTTTCTTCGATTGCACGTGTGCGTCAAGCACGTTCGACATCGGGGACCTGGTCGGTATCGACCGCAACTCGACCGACAGCGTCAACTATGACACGCAGGTGATCAAGGTTGTCGACCCCGCGTTGGCCATCGGTGTCGTGGCGAAACAGTACACGTCGGCGACAACCACGGTGCGGTGTTTTCTGCGATCGGTTTATTCGCATGTCCCACGTGCTGGCAGCGTGACGAACCTGATCACAGACCCGGGCAACGCTGGGGCCATTCCCGTGACGGCAAGCGGTTATTGTCCGATCGTGACGGCAGGCTCCGAGACGCGAACGCTCGCAGTGCCTTCGTTCATCGGCCAAGAGTTGCTGCTCTACATCAAGACCGACGGTGGAACGTGCGTGGTCACCGTGGCCTCGGCCATTAATCAGACCGGCAACAACACGATTACCATGGCTGAAGTTCGGGACGTGATCCGCCTCGTGGCGATCGAGAGCGGATCAAGCCTCGTGTGGCACGTCGTCAGCAACGACGGCGCGGCATTGACAACCGTTTAAGCGAGACTTCCCAGGAATCCAAGGGCAACGCCCTGGCATCGTTTCTTTAAGGAGCAGCAAGAATGCACCAGTACAAAGGGGCCACGGGCGTTGGCTACGGATTTCGCGGGCGTGGCGAGTCGTTTCGCACGCTCTACGAGTCCATGTCTCGCGACGGCGGCATACACGGCTTTTCGCGTCGGTTCAATAACCTGCTCGGTTATTCGAACGATAACGGCGACCGATACTTCGATTCGTTCGGGCGTCCGACGTTGGTCAATCCGAAGGATGGGGATAAGGAGTTGCAGCGAATCTCGCCTCGTGGCGTTGCCTTCGCCGAGCTGGCCGAAGGTATCATTGGCGAGAACTGGGCCCACAAGCTGACCGACATCAACCTTCGCCAGCGGGCCGCCCAATACACGCACCTGCTCGAAGCTGGTACGAACGCCAACGTTCCAACCGACTTCATCAACATCAACGCCTTCACGGCGGCCGTGACCGGGTTGTACGAGGTGGCGTTCCTCGAAGGCTACAACTATCCCGAGTTCATCGGCGACACTCTTTGCCCTCCCGAGCAGACGAAGACGTTCGGCGGCAAGAAGGCCATCGGTATCGCCGCACTCGGCGATAAAGCCGAAGTTCGTTTACCGGGCATGCCCACGGCTCGCGCCAAGCTCGGCGAGAAGTGGCTGAACACGCCAGTGACCGAAGAGCGGGCGTTGTCCGTCGAAGTGCTCCAGGAGGTAGCCTTCCTGGATCTCACGGGCGAAGTGTCGAACCAGGTGAACGAGGTCGGCTACTGGCTCGGCAAGAAGAAGGAGTTCGACCAGATCGACACCTTCATCGGCGTGAGCACGGCCACGCAGTACAACTTGAACGGCGTGACTTACAACACGTACATCGCAGCCGGGGCCTACGACAACACGTTCTCGAACGAGTTGATCCATGACAACGACATCGAGGAAGTGCTGATCAAGTTCCGCGACATGAAAGATCCGTTCACGGATAACCGGATCGACGTGCAGCCGGACTCGGCGATCGTGATGCTCGACAAGTACA
>WBZS01000674.1_pt1 | contig 36946 bp, 29 predicted proteins | sample 5204201 | NCBI WGS metagenome assembly WBZS01 (sample SAMN12344357, study PRJNA552823) | activated sludge metagenome | biome: Activated sludge suspended growth; feature: Nitrification reactor; material: Wastewater; isolation source: activated sludge from nitrification reactor of wastewater...
GGTCGTCGCCGGCGGCACCTACGACGACTCCGAGGGCTTCTTCGTCCGCCCGACCGTGCTCAAGTGCGACGACCCGACCGACGAGTCGCTGCGCACCGAATACTTCGGCCCGATCCTCTCGGTCCACGTCTACCCCGACCGCTCCTACGAGCGGATGCTCGACCAGATGGAGTCGTTCGCGCCCTACGCGCTCACCGGCTCGATCATCGCCCAGGACCGTGCGGCCATCGTCGCGGCCAGCCACAAGCTGCGGTATGCCGCGGGCAACTTCTACATCAACGACAAGCCGACCGGTGCAGTCGTCGGTCAGCAGCCCTTCGGTGGCGGTCGCGCGTCGGGCACCAACGACAAGGCCGGCGCGGCCCAGAACCTCATGCGCTGGACGTCGGTCCGCTCGATCAAGGAGACGTTCGTCCCGCCAACCGACTACCGCTACCCCTCGATGGGCTGACCTCGAGCGGGGCTGACCTCGAGCGCACGCAGGGTGCGGGGGCGCGGCGAAGCGCGCGCCACACCCGTTCTCGTGGTCACCGCCCTCGCGTCGGTATGCCGCCCGCTCGGGTGAGCGGGCGGCATACCGGAGGCGTGCTGCTGGGTCAGGTTTGGGCGACGTGCCCGCGTTCGGCGAGCCAGGCGAGGCCGACGCCGTATTCCTTGTGGATCCCGGAGATGACCGACGGCGCGGCGGCCGACTCGACCTTGCCCCCGACGAACGGGATGCTCGCCTTGAGGTTGCCCTCGATGACGACCTCGGTGCCGTCGTCGGCGGGCATGATGCGGATATCGCCCTTGAGGGCGATCGGGGCGGTCCCCATGGTGATCGACATCTCGCCGATCCGAGTGCCGTGCGGGCCGGGAGGGCCATAGACGATCGTCTCGACGATGTCGATGCTGCGCCCGACCATCGACCGGGCGAACTCCGGGAACCCGTCCGTGGGCATCTCCCGGTGGGTGATGACGGTCGCGCCGTCGCTCTGGCGGCTCACCGTCGCGGAGTGGCTCATGGCGTGCGTCGCCTCGCACACCAGGGCGTGGAAGGCCTCATCGGTCATCATGTCGAAGACGATCTCGATGGACGCCGGGTAGACCAGGGTCTCGGTGATCTGCATGGCTCCCGACCTTAGCGACTCGGCTCGCCGATCACGTGCGGGCGCGCGCCACCTCGGCGGCCTGGGCCAGGTGAGCTCGGGCCTGGGCCAGCTCGCGAACGAGCCGGGACCGGGTCCGAGCGACCTGCGCCGCCAACCGGTCGGCCTGGGCCTGCAACTGGGCCTGGTCGAGGGATCGGCGCGCGGCGACCTCGGCGGACACGACCCCGAACGGCTCGATGACCGACCACTCGCGCAGCTCAAGCCCGGCGGCGGTGGCGCGCTCGCGTAGCCGCGACCGCGCCACCGCCGCCTCCGCGAGCTCTTGGGCCTGCACCTGCAACGCCGACCCCATGGAATCCAGGTGCGTTGCGGTGGTGACGCAGAGGGTCACGAGCGGTGTGCCTGGGTGGAGTTCGGCCGCACCGGCGGCCAGTGCCGCGGCGGTGGTGCGCAGGATCCCACCCAGCTGCGAAACCGACCCTGGGTCCGTGCCACGCAGCGGCGTCACCATCGCGCCAACCCGGGGTCGGTCGGGGCGGACGGGTCGGCCGGGGCGGCCATCATCGCGACGGCCCGAAGCGCGTCGACCGCCTGCTCGACGAAGCTGTCAACCTCGCGTTGCACGGTCGGGTCGCCCAGGAGCGGGTCGACAGCGAACAACTCATCGGCACTCGCGAGGGCATGACGGCGGACCCGGGCCAGGACGTCGGGCGGGTCGCGATCAGGCACGGGACCACCATAGACAAGGCCGCGCAGCTTCTGCCGAAGTTGTCCCCAGGCCGAAGGTCCCGCGGAACTCGACCCGCCGTCTCACTGGCCGATACGCTCGGGTGAGGGCACACCGTCGTGCCCACGACCGACGAGAAACGGGTTACTCACCATGACCACCTCGCTTGAGCAGTCTCGCGGCAACCTGCTGCGCAGTGCTGCGGGCCTGGCACAGAAGGGTTCCGGAGATCCCGTCGAACCCCTCCTGGCGCGCTACTACCGACACGTGTCGACCGATGACCTGCTGGCCCGGTCGCCAGAGGACATCCTTGGGGCGGCACTGTCCCACCTCGACCTCGCCCGGGAGCGGCCGGTCGGGACGGCTAACGTCCTGGTCGACAACCCCACGGTCGAGTCGCAGGGTTGGAGTTCCGGGCACACCGCCATCCAGATCGTCACCGACGACATGCCCTTCCTCGTCGACTCCGTGACGATGGCGCTCACCCGGCGAGGTCTGGGCGTGCACCTGCTCGTCCACCCCCAGTTGGTGGTCCGTCGGGACGCCCGCGGTGTCCTCGAGCAGGTCCTCGACGTCGACAAGGCCCCAGACGGCGAGTTCGGGGTCGGCGTCGAGTCGTGGATGCACATCGAGATCGACCGGTTGAGCGACGCGGCCGACCGCGAGGGCGTCGCCGCCGAGATCCACAGCCTGCTCGGCAACGTCCGCGACGCGGTCGAGGACTGGCCCAAGATGCGCGAGCACTGCACTGAAGTCGCCGACCAGTTGCGCGCGACGCCCCCGTCGGGCATCGATGCCGCCGAGGTCGCCCAAGGGGTGCGCTTCTTGGACTGGCTGGCGGCCAACCACTTCACCTTCCTCGGCTACCGGCAATATGTCCTCGGTGAAGAGGCCGGGGAGACGGTGTTGCACCCGGTGACCGGCACCGGTTTGGGTCTGCTGCGCTACGACGCGGCGGGTTCGACGGCGTTCGCTCGACTCAGCCCGCCAGCCCAGGAGCGGGCTCGTGACCGCGAGTTGCTCATCATCACCAAGGCCAACTCTCGCGCGACCGTGCACCGCCCGGTCTACCTCGACTACGTCGGGATCAAGACCTTCGACGCCGCCGGCGACGTCACCGGCGAGCACCGGTTCCTCGGACTCTTCGCGGCTGCGGCATACACGGCCTCGATCATGGACATCCCGATCGTTGGTGACCGCGCGCGCGAGGTGCTCAACTCGGTCGGTTTCTCCAGTGACAGCCACTCTGGCAAGGACATGCTGCAGGTCCTGGAGAGTTACCCGCGGGACGAGCTCTTCCAGACCGACTCGGCCACGCTGGCGGACATCGCCGAGAGCGTCGTCCATCTGCACGAGCGCATCCGCACCCGGCTGTTCCTGCGTAAGGACGTCTACGGCCGGTTCATGTCGGCCTTGGTCTACCTGCCCCGCGACCGCTACAACACCAACGTCCGACTGCGGATGGAAGCGTTGCTGCGCAAGGCGTTCGGTGCCGAAAGCGTCGACTACACGACCCGGGTGACCGAGTCGCCGCTGGCCCAGGTCCACTTCGTCATGCGGGTGCCCAAGGGTGCCCAGGTCAAGGACGTCGACGCCGCCGCGCTCGAGGCCGAGATCGTCGATGCGACCCGCACGTGGGACGAGGACCTGCTCGAGAGCGCCCGCTCCGAGCACGGCGAGGAACTCGGCGCGCGGTTCTCCGCCCTCTACGGCAAGGCCTTCCCCGAGGCCTACAAGGAGGACTTCACCCCGCGCGTCGCGATCGCCGACATCCGCCGCATCGAGGCCCTCGACGCCGACGAGGCCGTCGAGTTCAACATGTATGCCGAGCCCGGTGGCCCCCGCGACGAGCGCCGGTTCAAGCTCTACACACGCAGCCCGCTGTCGCTCACTCGGGTGCTCCCGGTCTTCACCCACATGGGGGTCGAGGTCACCGACGAGCGGCCCTACGTTCTGCACCGGGCCGACGGGGCCAGGGTGCACGTCTACGACTTCGGCTTGCGGGCCACGTCGGCGGCTCTCTGGGGCGAGGGAGCCGAGCGCGAACCGTGTCGGGTGCGCTTCCAGGAGGCGTTCAGCGCCGTCTGGCAGGGCCAAGCCGAGTCCGACGGGTTCAACGCGCTCGTGCTGCAGGCTGGTCTGCACTGGCGCGAGGTGCTCGTCCTGCGCGCCTTGGCCAAGTACCTCCGCCAGACCCAGTCGACCTTCTCGCAGGACTACGTCGAAGCGGCGCTGTCGGCCAACGCGGGCATCGCCCGCGACCTCGTCGAACTGTTCTCCACCCGGATGGACCCCGCCCGGTATGCCGGTCTGCCCGGCGAGGAGCGCACGGCCGCTGCCCAGGCAATCGTCGAGCGGATCACCGATGCCCTGGTCCAGGTGCAAAGCCTGGACCACGACCGGATCGTCCGGGCGCTGCTGGCGATCGTCTTGGCCTCGATGCGGACCAACCACTACCAGGTTGACGCCGAGGGTGCTCCCAAGAGCTATCTGTCAGTGAAGCTCGACCCGAAGGCGATCCCCGACCTGCCAGCACCTCGGCCGATGTTCGAGATCTGGGTCTACAGCCCCCGGGTCGAAGGCGTCCACCTGCGCTTCGGCAAGGTGGCCCGCGGTGGTCTGCGCTGGAGCGACCGCCGCGAGGACTTCCGCACCGAGGTTCTTGGCCTGGTCAAGGCCCAGATGGTCAAGAACGCCGTCATCGTCCCGACCGGCTCCAAGGGCTGCTTCTTCCCCAAGCATCTGCCCGACCCGGCCCAGGACCGCGACGCGTGGCTCGCGGAAGGCAAGGCGGCATACCGGATCTTCATCTCCGGCCTGCTCGACCTGACGGACAACCGGGTTGCCGGCGAGATGGTCCCGCCAACCAACGTCGTGCGGCATGACCCCGACGACTCCTACCTCGTCGTGGCGGCCGACAAGGGCACGGCCTCGTTCTCGGACATCGCCAATGCCAAGGCGCAGGAATACGGCTTCTGGCTCGACGACGCCTTCGCCTCCGGTGGGTCGGCGGGCTATGACCACAAGGGCATGGGCATCACGGCTCGTGGAGCGTGGGAGTCGGTCAAGCGCCACTTCCGCGAGATGGGCCACGACACCCAGACCCAGGACTTCACCTGCGTTGGCATCGGCGACATGTCCGGTGACGTGTTCGGCAACGGCATGTTGCTGTCCGAACACATCCGGCTTGTGGCGGCCTTCGACCACCGGCACCTGTTCGTCGACCCCAACCCCGACTCGGCCGAGTCGTTCGTCGAGCGCAAGCGGCTCTTCGAACTCCCACGGTCCTCGTGGGCCGACTACGACCGGTCGCTCATCAGCGAGGGCGGTGGCGTTTTCGAGCGCTCGGCCAAGTCGGTGCCGGTGAGCCCGCAGATGGCCGCGGCTCTGTCGATCGAGCCTCAGACGACCTCGCTCACCCCGGCCGAGCTCATGAAGGCGATCCTGCTGGCCAAGGTCGACCTGCTCTGGAACGGTGGCATCGGCACCTACGTCAAGTCCCTCGGCGAGTCCAACGCTGAGGTCGGTGACCGGGCCAACGACGCCATCCGGGTCAACGGTCGCTCGCTGCGCTGCCGGGTTGTCGGCGAGGGTGGCAACCTCGGCTGCACCCAGCTCGGCCGCATCGAGGCCGCCCAGGCCGGCGTGCGGATCAACACCGACGCCATCGACAACTCGGCTGGCGTCGACACCAGCGACCACGAGGTCAACATCAAGATCCTGCTCGGCCAGCTCGTGCGGGACGGCGACATGACGATCAAGCAGCGCAACACGCTGCTCGCGTCGATGACCGACGAGGTCGCAGCCCAGGTGCTCCGGGACAACTACGAGCAGAACGTCCTGCTCGGCAACGCCCGGGCCCAGGAGTTGCCGATGCTCCCGGTGCACCAGCGGCTCATCCACCACCTGGAGCAGCACGCCGACCTCGACCGCGGCCTGGAATACCTGCCCGGCGACGCCGAGATCGTCGGACGACAGGCGGACGGCCGGGGGCTCACGTCCCCGGAGTTCTCGGTCCTCGTGGCCTACTCCAAGCTCGATCTCAAGGCGGCGTTGCTGCCGACGTCGCTGCCCGACGACCCGTGGTTCGCTCGCACCCTCGCGGACTACTTCCCGTCGCGGCTGCGGGCCGAACACGCCGACCAGCTCGACCGTCACCCGCTCAAGCGCGAGATCATCATCAACTCGGTGGTCAACTCGATGATCAACCGGGGTGGGATCACCTTCGCGTTCCGCGCCAAGGAGGAGACCGGTGCCTCGGCCGAGCAGATCGCTCGGGCGTTCATCGTCTGCCGTGAGGTGTTCGACCTGGCCTCGTTCGCGGGCTCGGTCGAGGCCCTCGACGCGACCCTGTCGGCCAAGACCCAGACGGTCCTCTACCTGGAGTTCCGTCGGCTGCTCGACCGCGCCGTCCGCTGGTTCCTGGCCAACCGGCCGGGCACCATCGACGTCGCCGCCGACATTGAGCGGTTCCGCCAGCCCGTCCAAGACCATGCCGCCCTGGTCCCCGAGGTGTTGCAGGGGTCCGAGCGTCGGCGCCTGGATCGTCGCGCCGCCGAACTGGTGGGGATGGGCGTTCCCGAGGCGCTGGCACTGCGCACCGCCGCACTGCTGGATGTCTTCTCGATGCTCGACATCGTCGAGATCGCCCAGGCGGCCGGCACGCCCGCCGAGGACGTCCTACGCGTCTACTACCACGCGTCCGAGCGCTTCGGGATCGACGACATGCTCTTCCGGGTGTCCCAGCTCCCGCGCGACGACCGATGGGACTCGGCCGCACGCGGGGCCTTGCGCGATGACCTGTATGCCGTGCTCGACGGCATCACGCGCAACGTCCTGGCCACGAGCGACCCGAGCGCCGAGGCCAAGGCCAGGTTCAACCAGTGGGCCAAGGCCAACAGCGAAGCCTTGGACCGGGCCCGGTCGGGCTTGCAGGCGATCCTGCGACTGGACTCGGCGAACATTGCGGCCTTGTCGGTCGCGCTGCGGACCCTGCGGGCGTTCGTCAAGACGGCCAGCCCCACGGAAGGCTGAGCCGGGCAGCGCCAGATAGGCAGCGGGGGCCGGGGCGGCGTGAGCCGCCCCGGCCCCTTCTTGTTGCTGCTGCCCCTTGGGGCCGCGAGTCGCCGACACCCGCCCCTCGCTCCTGCTGCCCCTTGCTGCTGCTGCCTCCTGAGGCCGCGAGCCGCCGACACCCGCCCCTCGCTCCTGCTGCCCCTTGCTGCTGCTGCCTCCCGGGGCCGCGGGCCTCCCCAGCACCCAACTGCCCTGGCCCGCCCCAGCACCCAACTGCCCTGGCCCGCCCTCGATCCGCCCACCGTCGGCGCTAGAGTCGCGCACGTGGCGACCCTCTCCGAGCTCATCCAGGAGCACGCCGCGCTCCCGCCCGTCGACGAGGAGTGGCTGCGCCTGCTCGTCTCGGACTGGCAGCTGTTGTCGGACCTGTCTTTCGCCGACTTGGTCCTGTGGGTTCGCAGCTCGGCTCGGCGGTGGCAGGCGGTCGCCCACGTCCGCCCGACGACCGGCCAGACCGTCTACTTCCGCGATCAGGTGGGTCGCGTCGCGGGCGCGAGCCGTGCGGAGCTGCTGGACACGGCATACACCGAGCATCGGATCGTCCGCGAACGCGACACTGAGTGGGACCCCGACGACCCGGTGCGCGAGGAGTCGCTCCCCGTGGTCCGCTCGGGTCGGGCGATCGCGGTGCTGACCCGGCATACCAACCTGTCCATGCTGCGCACCCCGAGCCGGCTGGAGCTCACCTATCTGGCCACCGCGGACGCGCTGTCGCGGATGGTCGCCAGCGGGGAGTTCCCCCACCCGACCGCGCCGACCGGGCTGCGTCGCGGTGCGCCGCGGGTCGGCGATGGCGTCATCCGGTTGGACACCGAGGGCACCATCACCTACGCGAGCCCCAACTCGGTGTCGGCGCTGCACCGCCTGGGCTATGTCGGGGAGATTCTCGGGGCGTCGCTCGCCGAAGTGGTCACGTCGGTCTTGCGGGACACCTCGCCGGTCGACGAGGGGATGCCGCTCGTGCTCACCGGGCGCCAGCCCTGGCGAACCGAGGTGACCAGTGCCGGACAGGTGATCTCGATGCGGGCCATCCCGCTCTCCGAGTCTGGTCAGCGGATCGGTGCCATCCTGCTCGTCCGAGACATCAGCGAGCTTCGGCGCCGCGAGCAGGAGTTGATGACCAAGGACGCGACGATTCGCGAGATCCATCACCGGGTGAAGAACAACCTCCAGTCCGTCGCCGCGCTGCTGCGGCTGCAGGCCCGACGGATGCCCGACGCTCAAGGGCGGGCGGCCCTGGAAGAGGCGGTGCGCCGAGTGGGGACGATCGCCCTGGTCCACGACACGCTCAGCCATGGCCTCGACGAGACGGTCGCCTTCGACGAGGTCGCGGACGTCGCGGTCCGCGCCGTCGTCGAAGTCGCCGGTAGCGGGCACCCGATCGCCGTGCGGCGGGTGGGTTCGTTCGGGCGAGTGCGCGCCGAAGACGCCACATCGTTGGCCATGGTCGTCAGCGAGCTGGTCCAGAACGCCGCCGAACACGGGGTCGCCTCACGGGGCGGTTCCATCACCGTGGACGTCAAACGCAAGGAGGGCAAGCGCAAGGACGGCAAGGACGAGACCGACCTGCTCACCGTCACCGTGACCGACGACGGGGTGGGCCTGCCACATGGTCACCTGCCTGCCGGAGCTGGGCTGGGGACCCAGATCGTTCAGTCGCTGGTCCAGGATCTGCGCGGCAAGATCACCTGGGCTCCGGCCGAGCCGCAGGGGACTCGGGTGCGGTTCACCGCGAAGCTGCGAACCCTGCCGAGCTAGGGCTGCCGCGGGACGGGAGCACACGGCATACCAATGGTCGGGCGGGGAGCTCTTATCACGCACGGACAGGCACTTGATGGCCGACCAATGGTATTCGGCGTGCGGAGGTTCCCCAGTGGCGGGGCAATCAGGGCGCTTCTGGTCAGCCGGCCCGGCGGGCCCGAGCATTGCGACGCTTGAGTGCCCGGCGCTCGTCCTCGGAGAGCCCGCCCCACACGCCGGCGTCCTGGCCGGACTCCAGCGCCCAGCGCAGGCACGTGTCGAGAACCTCACACCGACGGCAAACCGCCTTGGCCTCCTCGATCTGCAGGATCGCGGGGCCGGTGTTCCCAATCGGGAAGAACAGCTCCGGGTCCTCATCGAGGCAGGCAGCGCGGTCGCGCCAGTCCATGTGGATCGTGCTCCTTGTTCGAGGTCATGCCGTCTGGGGTCAAGCTGAGGTCGGTGGTGCAGGTTCTGTCCAGGACCGTCGTGGCCCACATCAGGCGGTGCGGATGCAGGCCGGGTGGTTGGTGTGCGCCCAACTCCCCCCGGCGCTCACAACCGTCGTGGCACCCGCGACTTTGGAGGCCAACACGACATTGTGGACCAGTGGACGTCCCCCGGGCAACGGGAGATCCGTCACGTTTGTTCCCGAGCGGTTGTTCTGGCTCGCCAAGCGGTCGAATTCGGGCCTCGATCGGTGGTTTCACTGGGGATTCCGCGGACTTGCCGGGAGGGCCGACGAGTCATCCACGGGTCATCCGCGAAGTCATCCGCGAAGTCATCCACGAGTCATCCACCACGGCAACGCCTGCGCGTGGCTGGCTGTGGACTCCCCGTTAGGCTCGGCGCCGTGAGCACCCGTTCGTTCCGTCTGACCGCCAACCCCGCCCGCCGCGTCGCCGCCGTCGTCTGTGGGCTCGAAGCCCTCGTCATGGCCGGGTTCGGGGTCTATGGGCTTGTCGAACTCGCGCGGGGCGGCGGCACCGACACGGCACGAGTCATCACCGAGTCGGCCCTCATCCTGCTCTTCGCGGTCGGCATGGGCGCGCTCGCCCGCCTCTGGCTGGGTCGGTCGTCGTGGCCGGGCACCCCCACCGTCGTTTGGCATGCCCTGCTCATCCCGGTTGTCGTGAGCATGGCCCAAGCGGGCCAATGGCTGGTCACCGTCGCCTTGGTCGGGGCGATCGTCGCCGCCATCGGTGCCGTGGTGCTCGCCCGCGGATCGAGCGAGGACTGAGCCAGGACTTGAGCCAGGGCTGAGCTGGGCTCACCCTCGGGAGGACCGACGCAGCACCTCGCTGATCCGACGGGAGGCATCCGCCAGGATCGCCACCAATTCGGCAGTCTGGTCCGCGGTGAGCCCATGCTGGCGCCACGCGCGTCGGGCCTGGTCGCGGACCTCGTATGCCGCCCGCTCCAGATCCGCCCACTCCGACCCTGCTGACGAGCCTGCCGACGACCCTGCCGAGGTCCCCCGATGACCGCCGGGACTGTCGGGCCCGGTGCCCGGCGATCTGCTCCCGAAGACGAAACCACTGAGCGGAGAGCCCAAGCCGAAGCCCCGGAAACCACCCGACCACGGTGCGTCGTAGCCCCGTCCGTCGGTCCACGGTTGCTCGGCCCAGGCTTCTTCTGCCCAGGCTTCCACGTCCGGCGGGGCATCCGAGAGCCCCTCACGCGTGTCGTGGCCCGCGGGTCGCCTGGCCTCGTCGTCGAACCAGGCGTCATCCGGGCGGCCCCACGCGTGTGTTGGCTCCCAACGATCGCGACGCTCCGGTCGATCCCCACGGTCTGATCGATCTCCACGGTCTGACCGATCCCGGCGGCCCGGTCGATCTGCGGGGCCTGGTCGATCTGCGGGGCCCGGTCGATCTGCGCGGCCCGGTCGATCGCGCCTGTCTGCTCCATCCGACTGGTCTGGCGGGGTGGCGCCCGCGGGGCGCGCCGTGGCTCTAGCCTCTCGGGCCGCCGCCTTGAGCTCGGCCCGCAGATCCGCCGATCGACCCTGGACGGTGGTTCGAACCTGATCGGCGAGCCGACGGACCGACTGGTCCAGGTCGGCCTCCAGGTCTTGGACTTCGCGGTGGCGGGCACGGACTTCGGCCAGTCCGGCCTCCGTGATGCGATAGGTGGCCTTGCGGCCTTCGTCCGAGCGCGCGACCAGGCCCTCGTCCTCCAGCTTCGACAAGCGGGGATAGACCGTGCCCGCGCTCGGCGTATAGAGCCCGCCGAATCGGGCCTCCAGATCCTGGATGACCTCGTATCCATGCCGTGGCGCCTCGGCAAGCAGCGCCAGCAGGTAGAGCCGCAGCTGGCCGTGCGCAAAGACCGGGCTCATCGGTGGTCCCAGCCCTCGGGGACGGCTGCCGCGCCCAGATGATCTCCGGAAGGAGAATCCTGCGGGGCGGCCGGGACCCCCGACCCATCCGGTCCTTCTGGCCCATTCGGCCCCTCCGGCCAATCCGGATCGTCTGGCCCATCCGGCCAATCCGAGGGACCCGGGCCGCCGGTCGGCCCCTCAGCCGGGCCGTCTTGCGGTTCCTGGGACGGACCATCCTGTGGTCCATCGGGCGGCGCGTCCTGGGGGCCTTCGGGTGGCCACCCCTGGGGGCCGGGTCCGGCGCCCGTATGCCGTCCTTGCAGGAGGATGACGTCGCCCGACACCGAGTTGGCCCGCAACCGCAACGACTCAGCGCCGCTGCGCAGGGTGCCCGACTGGCCGGGGGCGCCGTCCGCGGTGCCGCCGGACGGCATACGCCCGCGTTTGCCGCCACGCAGGGACTGGCCGTCGACGATGACCTGACCTGTGGCGCTGGAGGCGGTCACGGCATACCCGGAGAAGGGCGCGCGGATCGTCACGTCGCCAGACACCGAGTTGGACTGGACGTCGACGTGGGTGTTGACCAGGTCCAGGGCGATCTCGCCCGACACGGTGTTGATCCGAGCCTTGGGAATGTCGCTGCCCTGGACGGTGATCGCCCCCGACACGGAGTTGAGCTTGACCTCGCCGACCAGGTCAGCGCACTCGGTGGAGCCGCTCACCGTGTTGACGATGGTGGAGCCGTGGACGTCGCTGATCGTCATCTCCCCGGACACGGTGTTGGCCGTGAGCCCGCGGCGCAGGCCGTTGGCGACGATGGGGGCGCTCACGGTCGCGAGAGTGACGTGCGCGGAGGCCGGGACCGAAAGGCTGACCTCGACCCGCTGGCCGTCAACCCGCTCGACCAGGCGACGAAGGGTGTCCAGCACGCTCGTTTGGGCATCCTTGCCGTGCATGACCTTGAGGGTTCGTCCGTCCCAGGACACCCGAAGCGGAAGTCCCTCGACGCTGGACACCTCGACCCGGGCGCCGAAGGAGTCGTCGTGGGTGACGACGTCCACCGTCCCCCCGATGATTGCCACGACGACCTTCTCGACCCGGTCGCGCTCGCTGCCGACGTCGATGACGCGCGGCCCGTCGACCAACCACTGTTCGGGCATGCTGCCTCCTTGGTCATCACCACGCGCTATATCGCGTTCAGGGAACACGTTATATCGCGAGTGTATGACTCGCAAGGGGCGTTAACCGATCTGCAGCCAGGCATTCCATCCGGCGTGCAGCACCAACCAGGCGATCAGCCCATAGCCGACCTGCCCGGGGTGGACCCCGTCTCCCGCCGCGAGATCGGCTGCCCATTGCTCGTGGGCCACCAACGGCCGGAAGCAGTCGACGTAGGTGACGCCGCGCCGGGAACACACGTCGGCCTGCGCCTGGGAGAGCCCGTCGATCCGCGCATTGAACTCTGGGTCCAACGACGGAGTGAGACCGACGACGAAGGTCGCGATCCCCTTCGCCGCGGCGTCGTCGAGGATGTTGGCGAGGTTGAGTCGCGACCGGGCAGTGGTCAGGCCCTGAGCCAGGTCATTGAGGCCGACCGACACGACGAGGCGCCGTTCGCCGCGGCCGGCCCAGCGCGGCATACACTCACCGCGCCAGCGGGCCATCACGTCACCGGAGTCCTGGCCGCGGACCCCCAGGTTGTATGCCGTGATCTCCACGTCCGGGTGATGGCTGCGGCTGACGACCCGGCCCACCCAACCGAGGGCCTTGGGATCGCCGAATCCCGCGGTGAGGGAGGCGCCCACGAAGCACAGACCGATGTCGCGCCGTCCGTCGTCAGCCACGGTGAACGTCGCGCTCGGGGTGAACTCCGGAGTGGGGTCGCCGTCGGTCGCGCTGGGATACGCCGGGCCGTCGCTGGCATGGTCATGGGTGTGGTCGTCGGTCACGAAGGGGTCACTCCTCGTCGTCGTCGAGCCGGGCGAGGTAGGTCGCCAACCGCTCGACTGGGGTTTCGAACTCCGGGTGCTGGTCGACGAAGGCGCGCAACTGCTCGGCCAGCCACGAGAAGGTGACCTCCTCGTCGCCCCGGCGTGCGTCCAACTCCTCGATGCCGCGGTCGGTGAAGTACACCCTTGGAGGCTATCGCGCCCGGTCCCGTCCGCCACCTCACCGCACCCGGTGCGGCGCAACGGTTTCGCGGTGCACCCCCGTGCACTCCCCGTGCACTCCCGGTGCACTCCTGGGCGCACCGGTGGGCGCACCGGTGCGGGCGCAACCTCGCCTGCACATGGTCACAGTGACCGGGAGATCAGTTCCTTCATGATCTCGTTGGTGCCGGCGTAGATCTTCTGCACCCGAGCCGCCGCATAGAGCCGAGCGATCGGGTATTCCATCATGTAGCCGTAGCCTCCGAAGACCTGCAGGCACCGGTCGATCACCGAGCACTGCATGTCGGTCGCCCAGTACTTGATCCGCGAGGCCAGCACCGCATCCAGCCGGCCGGCCAAGTGCTCGCCGATGCAGTGGTCCAAGAAGGTCCGCGCGGCCAGCACGTCGGTCGAGCACTCCGCGAGCAGGAACCGGGTGTGCTGGAAGTCCACGATCTTGCGTCCGAACGCCTCCCGCTCCTTGGCGTATGCCGTGGCGAGGCGCACGGCATACTCCGCCGCCGCGACCGCGCCCACCGACACGACGAGCCGTTCCTGGGGGAGCTGCTCCATGAGCTGGGCGAACCCCTGCCCTTCGTCGCCGAGCCGGTTGGCCACGGGCACGCGCATGTCCGAGAAGGCCAGCTCGCGGGTGTCCTGCCCGTGCTGCCCGATCTTGGCCAGCACCCGACCACGGGTGAAGCCGGGCAGGTCATCGACCTCGGCGACGATGAGCGAGATGCCCTTGGCGCCGACCCCACCCGTCCGGGCGACGACGATGACCAGATCGGCGTGCGACGCGTTGGTGATGAAGGTCTTGCTCCCGTTGATGACGTAATCCTCGCCATCCCGGCGGGCCGACGTCCGCACCGCCTGCAGGTCCGACCCGGTGCCCGGCTCGGTCATCGCGATCGCGCCCACCCACTCCCCGGAGGCGAGCTTGGGCAGCCAGCGGCGCTTCTGCTCGTCGGTGCCGAACTCGGCGATGTAGTGGGGGACGATCCCGCTGTGGATGTGCAGGCCGAGCGCGTCGTCACCGACCCAGCCCTGCTCCTGCAGCACGACCGCCTCGTGCGCGAACGTCCCTCCGCCGCCGCCGAACTCCTCCGGCAGGCTCAGCCCGAGGATCCCGGCCTGCCCCGCCTTGAGCCAGGTCTCGCGGTCGACCTGGTGTTGGGCGGCGAACCGCTCCGCATGTGGCACGACCTCTCGGGCGAAGAACGTCCGGGCCAGGGTCGCGAGGTCCTCAAGGTCCTCGGTCAGCCATGGTGAACGGTAGGGCGGGGCAACGACGCGGGCCACGATGTCCTCCTGAGGGGTGGTCCCTCTTGGTCTATCGCGGCCGGGGGGCCGAGTCCAGGCTTGGCGGCCCCCAGCGGGTGCGGCGCTCACCACATCTCGGGACACCGCGGATCCGGGTCGGTCGCCGACGTCGGTGGCCCCGGCCCGAGCAACAGGCCCGAGCAACAGCCCCGAGCAACAGCCCCGAGCAACACAGGCCCGAGCAACAGGCCCGAGCAACAGGTATGCCGCACGCCCAGGTGAGCGCACGGCATACCGATCGGTCGGGCTGGGCGTCAGCGAGCGAAAGCCGCCTCGAGCAACGCGGCCTGCTCGACCTCGTGCTTCTTGTGCGAGCCGGTGGCCGGCGACGCGGAGGCCTTGCGGCAGACCACGCGCAGCCCTCGGTGCTCGCCGAGTTCGGCCAGTTGCTCGGGCAGGTTGAGCGCCATGAACGGCCAGGCGCCCTGGTTCTTGGGCTCGTCCTGCACCCAGACCAGCTCCGCGTTGGGGTAACCCCGCAGAGCCTGCGCGATCTCGGCCGCTGGGATCGGGGCCAGCTGCTCGACCCGCAGGATCGCCGTCGCTGAGTCGCCGCGCTTCTCCCGCTCGGCCTCCAGCTCCCAGACGACCTTGCCGGAGGCCAGGATCACCCGGGTCACCGCGCCGCCGTCGAGCTGACGGGTGTCGGGCAGCACCGGCCGGAAGGTGCCGGTCGTGAAGTCCTCCGGCATCGACGAGGCGGCCTTGAGCCGCAGCATGGACTTGGGGGCGAACACGATGAGCGGACGCCGCGGCCGGGCGTAGGCCTGGCGGCGCAGCAGGTGGAAGTGCGACGCCGGCGTCGACGGGTAGGCGACCGTCATGTTGTCCTCGGCGAACAGCTGCAGGTAGCGCTCGATCCGCGCCGAGGAGTGGTCCGGCCCTTGGCCCTCGTAGCCGTGGGGGAGCAGGAGCACGACCGAGGACCGCTGGGCCCACTTCTGCTCCGACGAGGAGATGAACTCATCAACGATCGTCTGCGCACCGTCGGCGAAGTCACCGAACTGGGCCTCCCACAGCACGAGCGCGTCGGGGCGCTCGACCGAGTAGCCGTATTCGAAGCCCATCGCGGCATACTCCGAGAGCAGCGAGTTATAGACCCAGAACTTGGCCTGGTCCTCGCGCAGGTGATGCAGCGGGGTCCACTCCTTGCCGGTGACCTTGTCGATGAGCACCGCGTGCCGCTGGACGAAGGTGCCGCGCTGGCTGTCCTGGCCGGCCAACCGGACCGGCGTGCCCTCCAGCAGGAGTGACCCGAAGGCCAGCAATTCGCCCATGCCCCAGTCGATCCCGCCTTCGCGGACCATCGCCGCGCGGCGGTCCATCAGGGCCTTGAGCTTGGGGTGGACCGTGAAGCCTTCGGGCGTGCGAATCCACGAGTCGCCGAGGGCGTGCATGGTCTCGGTCGAGATCGCGGTCTGGCGCCAGTCGCGTGGGCGGGCGACGTCGTCGAGCGCCTGCGCGGTCGGCTTCTCGAGCCCGCCGTGGCCGGCGACGTCGGACGAGGAGTCGACGTATGCCGTCGGGCTGGCTGCCGGGGCGGCCTGGGCTTCGCGGGTCTCCAGGAACACCCGCTCGAGCTGTTGCTGGTAGTCCCGCAGCGCGGCCTCGGCGTCCTCGACGGAGATGTCGCCACGGCCGATGAGCGACTCGGTGTAGAGCTTGCGGACCGATCGCTTGGCCTCGATGAGGGCGTACATGAGCGGCTGGGTCATCGACGGGTCGTCGCCCTCGTTGTGGCCCCGGCGGCGGTAGCACACCATGTCGACGACGACGTCCTTCTTGAACGTCTGCCGGAACTCGAAAGCCAGCTCGGCGACCCGGACGCAGGCCTCGGGGTCGTCACCGTTGACGTGGAAGATCGGCGCCTGGATCATCCGAGCGACGTCGGTGGAGTAGACCGACGAGCGGGACGAGGACGGCGCGGTCGTGAAGCCGACCTGGTTGTTGACGATGACGTGGATGGTGCCGCCGGTGCGGTAGCCGCGCAGCTCGGACTGCTGCAGGGTCTCCGCGACGACCCCTTGACCGGCGAACGCGGCGTCCCCGTGCATGAGGATCGGCAGCACGGTGAAGGCGTCACCGCCGAGGTTGAGCCGGTCCTGCTTGGCCCGGACAATGCCCTCCAGGACCGGGTTGACGGCCTCCAGGTGCGAGGGGTTGGCGGCCAGGTAGACCTTGGTCGAGGCTCCACCCTCGGCGGTGAAGGTGCCTTCGGTGCCAAGGTGGTACTTCACGTCGCCCGAGCCCTGGACCGACTTCGGGTCGGCCCTGCCCTCGAACTCACGGAAGATCTGCGCGGGTGCCTTGCCGGCGATGTTGGCCAGCACGTTGAGGCGGCCGCGGTGCGGCATACCGATGCAGACCTCGTCCAACGATGCGTCCGCAGCGCAGGAGAGGATCCGGTCCAGGAGGGCGATCGCGGACTCGCCACCTTCGAGGGAGAAGCGCTTCTGGCCGACGAACTTGGTCTGCAGGAACGTCTCGAAGGCCTCTGCGGCGTTGAGTCGACGCAGGATGCGCATCTGCTCGTCGCGGGTCGGCTTCTCGTGGACGACCTCGCACTTGTCTTGGATCCACCGGCGCTGGTCGGGGTCCTGGATGTGCATGTACTCGATGCCGACGGTCCGGCAGTAGGAGTCGCGCAGGATCCCGAGGATCTGGCGCAGTTTGAGGAACGGTTTGCCGCCGAACCCGCCGGTGGCGAAGTGCCGGTCCAGGTCCCACAGGGTGAGCCCGTGCGAGGTGACGTCGAGGTCGGGGTGGCGACGCTGGCGGTATTCCAGCGGGTCGGTGTCGGCCATGAGGTGGCCGCGCACCCGGTAGGCGTGGATGATCTCCTGCACCCGCGCGACCTTGTTGATGTCGTCGTCGTGGCTGGCGGTGACGTCCTGGACCCAGCGGATCGGTTCGTAGGGAATGCGCAGGCTCTCGAAGATCTCGTCGTAGAACCGGTCGCTGCCCAGCAGTAACTGGTGGACGATCCGCAGGAAGTCCCCGCTCTGGGCGCCCTGGATGATCCGGTGGTCGTAGGTCGAGGTGAGCGTGAGGATCTTGGACACGGCGTTGCGGTTGAGGGTGTCGGCCGACGCGCCCTGCCATTCGGCCGGGTATTCCATGGCCCCGACGCCGATGATCGCGCCCTGGCCCTGCATGAGCCGGGGCACCGAGTGGACCGTGCCGATCGTGCCGGGGTTGGTCAGCGAGATCGTCGTCCCGGCGAAGTCGTCCACGGTCAGCTTGCCGCCGCGGGCCTTCTTCACCATGTCTTCGTATGCCGACCAGAAGTGGACGAAGTCCATCAGCTCGGCCGACTTGATCGACGGGACAAGCAGCTGGCGGGTGCCGTCGGGCTTGGCCAGGTCGATGGCCAAGCCGAGGTTGATGTGCGCGGGCGCGATGACGACGGGCTTGCCGTCCTGCTCGCCGAAGGCGTGGTTCATCTCGGGCAGCGCCTTGAGCGCCTTGACCAGAGCGAAACCGATGATGTGGGTGAAGGAGACCTTGCCACCGCGGGAGCGGGCCAGGTGGTTGTTGATGACGACCCGGTTGTCGATGAGCAGCTTGGCCGGCACCGAGCGCACTGAGGTAGCCGTCGGCACCTCAAGCGAGGACTGCATGTTGGCGACGACCCGGGCGGCCGGACCGCGCAGCGGGCGGACCTCCGCCTCCGACGGGGGCGGGGTGGACTTCGGCGCGGGGATGTCCCGCGGCATCGGGGCAGCCGGGGCCGCTGCCGCAGATCCCGAGCCGCCCGAGCTAGCCGAGCCACCCGAGCCGACCGAGGCAGCCGGTGCCGCCGACTCGCGAGGGGGCTGGGTGACAGGGATCGCCGGAGCCGGGGCAGGTGCCGACGCGGGTGCAGCGGCGGCGCCGTTGTTGCTCAATGCTCCGGACGGGTGCCCGGGCCTGTAGTCCTCAAAGAACTCCCACCAGGCTCGGTCGACCGAGTCCTTGTCGGCGAGCCACTGTTCGTAGAGCTCGTCGACGAGCCACTCATTGGGCCCGAAGGCGCCGATGGGGTTGTCGCTCATGGCCTGGTCTGGCACGGGTGCCTCGCCTCTTTCGGTGCGTCGACGTTGACGTCGGTGGACGGCTGTGCAGGACGGACAGACCGGGCGGGGCCGAGCCCGTCCGGACGGGTCTCAGCCTAGCCCCGGGTGTCGCGGCCCAACCACCGGCACCGCCATCCGAAACGCGCCTGGGCGCCCCCGTCGGTGACGGGGGCGCCCAGGGTGAGCGGACGGCATACGGGAAGGCGCGGGGTCGGCCCGAGCCGGAGGTATGCCGGGTGGCCGCGTCCGCAGGCCCCTGCGCTCAGGTGACGTCGCGGCGCAGGGTGAGCATGGTGCCGATCACGGCCATGACGACCGCGTAGGCCCCGAGGACGAGCGCTGCCCCCCACCACTCGAACACCGGGATGGTGACTCCTTCGCCGGCCTGGTTGGTCGCCCCTAGCACGGCGGTCGTCGCGCTGGAGGGGAAGAACTTGACGATCCCACGGCCCCAGTCCTGGGTGGCGAACAGGAAGCTCAGCAGGGGTTCGACGATCCAGGCGACGCCGATGGCGATGAACAGGGCGGCGATCTGGTTGGGGATAAGGATGCCGATGCCCAGGCCGATGAGCGCCCACAGGCCAAGGACCAACAACGACAGGGCCAGCGTCCGGGCGATCGACACGTCCGGCCACACTGCGTGGCCCTTCATGTTGAGGATGGCGGCGCCGACCGCGAACGACGAGAGCACGGAGGCCAGGCCGTACATCACCCCGATGCCCAGCAGGGCGATGACCTTGGCCAACATGACCTTGGCCCGTTTGGGGGTCGCCAGCAAGGTGCCGGTGATCGTCTTGTGGCGGTATTCGGAGCCGACGGTGAGCACGCCGATGGCCAGGGTGAGCAGGTAGGAGACCTGGATGCCGCCGGTGTAGACCGTGCGGGCCAGCTCGGCGTCGGACATCGTCCCGAAGCCGAACCCCTCGGACGCCGAACTGGTGAGCAGCAAGGCGTTGAGGGCCGAAAAGGCCAGCCCGGACAGGACGACGGCCAGGCCCATGCCCCACCACATCCGGGTGGTGAAGAACTTGCGGAACTCGGAGCGGATGGCGAGCACCATCAGATGGACCCTCCGTCCTGGGAGGTGGCGGGCGCGGGTGGCAATCCGTCTCCGGGCGGCGGCGCGCCCAGGTTGCGGTTGCGGTGTTCGGGGGCCGAGGTCAGCCGGAAGAAGAGGTCTTCCAGGTCGCTGGCCAGCGGGCGCAGCTCGTGCAGCGCGACGCCGCCGAGGAAGGCGAGCTCGCCGACGCGAGCCACGTCGTGGCTCTTGACGGTGAGGCCACCGCCGCCGTCGGTGGCCGGCTCGGACAGCAGACCTCCCGCCAGCAGTGCGCTGCGCAGGGCGGCCTCGTCGGCGGCGCGGACGAAGACGGTCGGCTCGCCGCGCAGGCTCGCGATCGGCCCCTGCGCGACGCTGCGGCCGTTGGCGATGATGACGACGTCATCGACGGTCTGCTCGACCTCGGAGAGCATGTGGCTGGATACGAGGATCGTCTTCCCCTGGGCGGCCAAGTGCCGCAGGAACTCGCGCAGCCACCGGATCCCTTCGGGGTCCAGGCCGTTGGCCGGCTCGTCGAGCAGCAACACCTGCGGGTCGCCCAGCAGCGCCGCCGCGAGGGCGAGCCGCTGCCGCATCCCCATCGAGTAGCCGCCGGCCCGTTGCCGCGCCGGTGCCGGGATGCCGACCAGTTCCAGGAGCTCATCGACCCGTCGGGTCGGTATGCCGCTCGCATCGGCGAGCACGCGCAGGTGGTCACGACCGCTGCGGCCGGGGTGGAAGTTGCTGGCCTCGAGTGAGGCGCCGACGGTCTGCAACGGCTGCGCCAGGTCGTGATACGTCGACCCGCCGATCGTGGCGGTGCCCGCCGTCGGCTGGACGAGCCCGAGCAGCATCCGCAAGGTGGTCGTCTTGCCGGCCCCGTTGGGGCCGAGGAAGCCGGTGACCCGGCCGGGCTCGACGGTGAAGTCGAGATTGTCGACGGCGGTGAGCCGGCCAAAGCGTTTGGTGAGCCCGGCGACGGCGATCTGCACGCCGGGCCGGGCGGGAGCCCCGGGGGAGCCGGGGCCGTGGGAGAGGGTAGCGGTCGTCATGGTCGGGTCAGTGTCCCCTGAGTGGTGGTCATACCCCCATCGAAACCCGCCAAGCGACATCCCGCCACCCGGAAACGCGGGATTCAGCCAACGTTCAGGGTCCGCTCAGGGTCTTCCCCCGGTTCGGGGAGGCCGAGAACGCTGCGGGAGCGGTGGTCGAGGTAGGCGACGGCGGCCCCGAACTCGGCGAAGGCCGGGTTGGTCGTCTGGCCGTGGAAGAACCGGAAGTGGATCTGCTGAGCGATGACGGCGAGGCGGAACAACCCGAACACCTCGTAGAACCGCCACTGCTCCGTGCTGACCTCCAGCCCGGCCCGGTCGGCGTAGTGCTCGACAACCTCGGCCCGGGTGAGCATTCCCGGCGCGTGCGTGGGCTGGCGGCGCAGGCGGCGCATCACCGGGTCGTCGTCGGCCTGCACCCAGTAGGCGAGGGCCGACCCGAGGTCCATGAGCGGGTCTCCGACCGTGGCCAGCTCCCAGTCGAGGACGCCGACGATGCGGGTCGGCTCGGCGGGGTCGAGCACGAGGTTGTCGAACCGGAAGTCGTTGTGGATCAACGCGGTTCCGCGGTCCGGGGGTTGGTGGCCCGCGAGCCAGGCCATCACCGTCTCAGCGTCCGGGACGTCAGGCGTGCGGGCCCGGCGATAGCGCTCGGACCATCCGGCGACCTGTCGCGCGACGTAGCCGGGCCCCCGGCCGAGGGCGGACAAGCCGGCGGCGTCGACATCGACGGCATGCAGATCGGCCAGCGTGTCGATCGCTGTGACGCAGAGGCGCCGCGTGGCATCGGCGCTCAGACCCAGCTCCGGCGGGATGTCCCGGCGCAGGATGAGACCCTCGACGCGCTCCATGACATAGAAGTCACTGCCCAGGATCGCCTCGTCCTGGCAGTAGGCCACCATTCGCGGGACGAGCGGGAAGGCCGGGGCGAGAGCCGCCTGCAGGTCGTGCTCGCGCCGCATGTCGTGAGCACCTTTGGCCTTGGTGCCGACCGGGGGGCGGCGCAGCACGAGGTCGCGGCCGGAGGGGAAGGTGGGCGAGGCGGCATACCGCAGGAGGTAGGTGAGGTTCGACGCACCGCCACCGAACTGCCCAACCGTGGGTATCCCGGCCAACCCCGTTGCGTCTGTGGCGTTCTCGCGCAGCCACCCGGCCACGCGCTCGATGTCGAAGGCGTCCTCGTCGCGCACCGGCCCCGCGCCGTCCGGGGGAGCGGCGGCGGTCACCGGTGGTCTGACTGGTAGGGCCGCAGCAGGTGGCGGGCGACGACGCCGAGGTGGACCTCGTCCGGCCCGTCCGCGAGGCGCAGGGCACGTGCCCCCGCGTATGCCGCAGCAAGCGGGGTGTCCGCGCTGACGCCCGCGCCGCCGTGCAGCTGGATCGCCAGGTCGATGACCTGGCAGGCCATCCGGGGGACGGCTGCCTTGATCTCGCTCACCTCGGAAGCCGCGCCGGCGACGCCGACGGTGTCCAGCTTCCAGGCGCAGTGCAGGACGTGCAGTCGGGCCTGGTTGATGGCGATCCGGGCCTCGGCGAGGCGCTCGCGGTTACCGCCGAGGTTGGCCAGCGGCTTGCCGAAGGCGACCCGGGCGCTGGCTCGCGCGCAGGCGAGCTCGAGGGCCCGCTCGGCCAGCCCGATGAGCCGCATGCAGTGGTGGACCCGACCGGGACCGAGCCGTCCTTGGGCGATGGCGAAGGCCTGGCCGGGCCCGCCGATGATCGCCGAGGCGGGCAGCCGGACGTCCGTGAGCGAGACCTGGCCGTGCCCGAGCGGCTCGTCCCACTGGCCGAGGGCGGGCATGACCCGCTCGATGGTGACGCCGGGGGCGTCGAGGGGCACGAGGACCATCGAGTGCCGGGCATGCTTGGGGGCCAGCGGGTCGGTCACCCCCATGAAGATCCCGACCGCGCAGTCGGGGTGACCGACACCGGTCGACCACCACTTGCGGCCGTCCACGACGACCTCGTCGCCGTCCAAGCGCGCGGTGGCTGCCATCGTCGTCGCGTCGGAGGAGGCCACGTCGGGCTCGGTCATGAGGAAGGCGCTGCGGATCCGCCCGTCGAGGAGGGGTTCGAGCCAGGTGCCCTTCTGTTCCGCAGAGCCATACCTGAGCAGCACCTCCATGTTGCCGGTGTCCGGGGCGTTGCAGTTGAAGATGAGCGGCGCCAGGCCGCTGCGTCCGGTCTGCTCGGCGATGGGGGCGTAGTCGACGTTCGTGAGGCCCGCGGCGCCGTCGGTGCCGAAGCGGGCGGCATACGGGCCCTCGTGGCCGGCCGGGAGGAAGAGGTTCCACAGTCCCTGGGAGCGGGCCTGGCTCTGCAGTTCACCGATGAGCGGATGGACGGTCCACGGGTTGCCGCCGGTGTCGCGGCGGGTCTGGACGTCGGCGAGGATCTCGGGCTCGACCGGCTCGATGCGGCTGTCGATGAAGTCTCGGACGCGGGCGGTGAGGTCGGCAGACCTCGGCGAAGGCGTGAAGTCCACCTCTTGACCCTAGCCCCGGTCGGCTCCAGACGTGAGTGCACGTGCGTGCGCTCGTTACAGTGGGCGGACTATGGGCGAATGGCTGCTGGCGCTCCTCGCGGTGGTCCTCACCGTGGGGACGGCGGTGTTCGTCGCGACCGAGTTCTCGCTGGTGGCCCTGGACCGGCCGACGGTTCAACAGGCGATCGACTCCGGTGACACGCGCGCTCGCGGGGTGCTGGCTTCGCTGCGCCGGCTGTCGACGCAGCTCTCGGCAGCCCAGGTCGGCATCACCATGACCACCCTCATGGTCGGCTATTTGGCCCAACCGTCGATCGGACGGCTGTTATCGGTCCCGCTCGGGACGTTCTTGCCGGCAACATCGGTCGAGTCGGTCTCGACCGGAGTGGCATTGGTGCTCGTCACGCTGTTCTCGATGGTGTTCGGCGAGTTGGTGCCGCAGTTCCTCGGCATCTCGGCACCGTTAGCGACGGCCAAGGTCGTCGCGCTGCCGGTTCGGGCGTTCTCGGCCGCGGCCAAGCCTCTCATCGTGCTGCTCAATGGGTCGGCCAACGGCTTCCTGCGCGGGATGGGGATCGAGCCGCAGGAAGAGCTGTCCGGGGCGCGCACGCCGCAGGAGCTCGCCAGCCTGGTGCGGCGCTCGGCCGAGGCCGGGACGATGGAGCTCACGACCGCCGAGCGGGTGACCCGGACCCTGGACTTCGGCGACCGGACCGCGGCGGACGTCATGACCTCAAGGGTCCGGGCGACAAGCATCGAGCGCCGAGCCACGGCGACGGATGTTGCCGAGCTGGCCCGGCGGACGGGCCACTCGAGGTTCCCGGTGGTCGGGGAGGACTGGGACGACGTCGATGGGATCGTCCATGTCAAGCGAGCCTTGGCCGTCCCACCCGAACGTCGCGACCTGGTCCCGGTGTCCGCCCTCATGGTGGACCACGTGATGGTGCCGGAGACGATCCGGCTGGATGCGCTGCTCGGGCAGCTGCGCGAGTCGGGGCTGCAGATGGCGGTCGTCGTCGACGAATACGGCGGGACGGCCGGGGTGGTCACCCTGGAGGACGTCGTCGAGGAGATCGTCGGGGACATCGCCGACGAGCACGACTGGTCGGGGGTCACCGGCCGCCGCGCCAAGGACGGATCGTGGTCGGTCCCGGGCACGTGGCGTCCCGACGAGGTGCGGACCCGGCTGGGCGCTCCGGTGCCGGACCACCCGGCATACGCGACGGTCGGTGGGTTTCTCATGGCGGCCCTGGGGCGGGTGCCCGAGCGCGGTGATGTCGTCACCCTTCCGGGCTGGAAGGTGCGGGTCCAGCGGATGGAAGGACGCCGGGTGGCGCGGGTCCGGGTCATCCCGGCGACCTCGCGGGAGTTGTCCGTCCCCTCGCCCGCGGGTGCGATCGAGCCCACTCGGGCGCCCCGAGGTCTCGGTGGTGCAGTGCGCTCGGGCCGGGCCGAGTCAGCCGATCCCGTGGGTTCGTCGGCGCCTGCCATCGAGGTTTCGGATCGGCCCGAGGTCCAGCCGTGAGCCACGCGAGCGCTTTGTGGATCTCCCTCGGGCTGTTGCTCGGGAATGCCTTCTTCGTCGGCGCGGAGTTCGCCGCGATGGCTGCCCGGCGCTCGGCGCTGGAGCCGATGGCGGCGGCCGGAAGCGCCCGCGCCGCAACGTGTTTGGCCGCCCTGGAACAGATGGGGTCGATGCTCGCGACGGCTCAGCTGGGCATCACTATCTGCTCGGTGGGGCTGGGCGCCCTGGCCGAAGCGGCGCTGCACGAGGTGCTCCATCCTGTCTTCGCGCTGTTGCCGTTGGGGGAGGTGTGGGTCAACGGGCTGTCCTTCGCCGGGGCGCTGCTGGTCGTGGTCTATCTCCACGTCGTCGCCGGCGAGATGATCCCGAAGAACCTCGCGCTCGCCGGTCCCGAGCGCTCGGCGCTCATCCTCGTCCCCGCGCTGTTGTTCGTCTCACGGGTGCTGCGCCCGGTGGTTGGGGTCATGGAGTGGATCGCCAAGGGCCTGGTGCGAGTGCTGTTCCGGATCGAGCCGAAGGACGAAATCGCCTCGGCGTTCACCGTCGATGAGGTCGCTCACATCCTCGCCGAGAGTGAGCGGGAGGGGCTCATCGAGGACCGGGCCGAGGGGCTGGTGCGATCCGCCCTGGAGTTCTCGGCCAAGCAGGCGGGCGACGTGTGCGTGCCAGTCGACCGCCTCGTGACGGTCGCCAAAGGGATCACGCCTGAGGAGGTCGAGCGTCTGGTCGCCCGGACGGGCTTCTCGCGCTATCCCTTCATCGACAAGGACGGCCAGGTCGCGGGCTATCTCCACCTCAAAGATGTCCTGTATGCCGCCGACGCCGCCGCCCGGACCGAGAAGGTCCCGCGCAAGCGCCTGCGACGGATGGCGACCGTGGCACCCACCGAGGAGATCGAGGACGTGCTCGCGATCATGCGCAGCAACGGGACTCACCTGGCCCGCGTCGTCGAGGCGGACGGCAGGGTGACCGGCGTGGTGTTCCTTGAAGACGTCATCGAAGAGCTCGTCGGCACCATTCGCGACGCGGAGACTCGCTGACCGGACCCGCTCGTGCTCCTGTCAGGCGAGGCGGCGCGCGGCTCGACGGCACGCTCGCGCACAACGCACGAACGGACCGACCAGCAGCGAGTCTCGCTGCCAGACGGTCCGTGTGGGCCGTGCCCCCGGCAGGATTCGAACCTGCGCCCCCGCCTCCGGAGGGCGGTGCTCTATCCCCTGAGCTACGGGGGCTCAACGCTCCGGCGTCCATCATGTGGACGACTCATCTGTGGATGCTGCCGAATGTCGCGCCTGGAGGAGGGTATCAGCCTAGGCTGACCATCGTGGAACCCACGCTGGGGGCAGGGTGGGGGGGTCGTGGCGTCGTGCTCGTGTGCGACGACACTGAGTCGATCCGTCGGCTGCTCCGGATCAACCTCGAGCTGGATGGCTTCGAGGTTCTTGAGGCATGCGACGGAGCGGCCGCCCTCGGGATGCTCAACGCGCTCAAGGACCAGGATCGGCTCCCAAACGTGGTGCTTCTCGACGCCCAGATGTCCCCGTTCGACGGCTGGTGGGCGCTGGACCAGATCCGGGCCTGCCCGCGCCTGTCGAAGATCCCGGTCCTCATGGCCACCGCCGAAAACGTGTGCGAGGACAAGCAGGCGATGCTCGCCCGCGGCCTGGACGCCTGCATCCAGAAGCCGTTCGACCCTGATGCCGTGCTCGATCTCGTGGCTGGATACGTCCGCGAGGGCCGCGCCCATGTCCCCCAGGTGATGTGAGCCTCGACGCGCTCGCCCGGGCGGTCGCTGACGCCGCGGCATACCTCTCCCGTATGCCGGTCACCCCGGCACCCCTGGAACGCACCGACCGCGCGCCCTGGGTGTGGGTCACTGCCCAGGCTCGGCGCGCCCAGGTGGACCCGCGTGCGTTGGCCGCCGCCCTGCGGCGCGACGACCGGATCGACGCGGTGGCGACCCGCCCCGACGGTCTGCTGGAGGTCACCGTCACCCCGAACTTCGTCGCTGCGGCCCTGCGCGACCTGGCTTCCGGGTCCGGTATGCCGTCCGCCCCCCTACCGCTCGTGCCCGCCGGTCCCGAGGGTGACGCCTTCCGACTGGCGGTCAGCCGGTTCGAGGCAGCCCGCATCGCTGGTGGCGCTGCGCCGCTGCCTGCGCAGATCGCGGCTCGGCGCACCCTCGATAACCCGGTCATGGTGGTCCTGCTCGCTCACGCCAGGGCGGCCCGGGTTGCGGAGCAGGTTCTGGGCTCCGGGCCGTCCTCGGTCGACCCGAGCGCGCTTCGCACACTCACTGATCCCCTGGACCTGGCCCTGCTCGCCGAAGTCCTCGACGCGCCCCGCCGACTGGCCTGGCACGAGACCCGACCCCAGGAGGTGGCGGCGGGCCTGCTCGCGGTGGCGACGGCATACCTGGCCTGGGAGGAGCACTGCCCCGGGCTCCCGACCCGACCCGGCGAGGTGACGACCGCGCGGCACCTGGCCCGCCAGCTCGTCTCGCTGGCCGGACGAAGTGTCTTGGAGCGTGGAATGGCGGTGCTCGGCGTCAGCGCCCCCGCGAGGATGTGACCCATGCGCGCACACGAGGCCGGCGCTCTGCACGCCGACGGCTACCGAGGGCCGACCTGGCTGCACCAGCCGCAGGACGTCAACGCCCTGCACTCGATCCTCTGGGCGAGCAGCGTGGGCCGGTCCACGGACGGGGTGCTTGCCGTCGGCGGGGTGTCTGTCACCGACTTGGCGCAGCAGTTCGGGACCCCGGCCTACGTCGTCGACGAGGCCGATTTCCGCGGGCGCGCGGCGGAGTTCGTCCGCACCTACTCCGAGATCTTCGACGGCCTGTGCGGCGGCGCCGACGTCTATTACGCCGGCAAGGCATTCCTGTGCACCGAGATCGCCCGGTGGATCCGCGACGATGGCCTGTTCCTCGACGTGTGTAGTGGCGGCGAGCTTGCGGTCGCCATCCGCGCCGGTATGCCGGGTGCCCGGATCGGCATGCACGGCAACAACAAGAGCCTGGCTGAGCTGGAAGCGGCCGTCGACTACGGCGTCGGCCGGATCATCGTCGACTCGTTCGAGGAGATCGACCGGCTCGCCGCGATCGCCGCCCGACTGGGCCGCAGCGCACCGGTCTTGGTCCGGGTGACCGTCGGCGTCGAGGCGCACACCCACGAGTTCATCGCGACCGCGCACGAGGACCAGAAGTTCGGCTTCTCATTGGCCACCGGCGATGCGGCCGAGGCGGTCCGGCGAATCCTCGCCCACGCCCCCCACCTGCGGCTGCTCGGCCTGCACAGCCACATCGGCTCGCAGATCTTCGACACCTCCGGCTATGAGGTGTCGGCCCGGCGGATCCTGCGCCTGCACGCCCAGGTCGCCCGCGAGCACGGGATCGAGCTGCCCGAGCTCGACCTCGGCGGCGGCTTCGGCATCGCCTACACGAGCGAGCACGACCCGTTGCCGCCCAAGTCCCTGGCCGCCGAGATGGCCGAGATCGTCGACCGGGAGTGCCGGGCCAACGGCGTTGCCGTGCCGCGGATCTCGATCGAGCCCGGCCGCGCGATCGCCGGCCCCAGCACCTTCACCCTCTATGAGGTCGGCACGGTCAAGCAGGTCCGGCTCGACGGCGGCGCCAACCGCAGGTATGTCTCCGTCGACGGGGGGATGAGCGACAACGTCCGAACCGCGCTCTATGACGCCGACTTCTCCGCCACCCTGGCCGGCCGTGCGTCCAGCGCTGCCCCCGTGCTCACCCGCGTCGTCGGCAAGCACTGCGAGAGTGGCGACATCGTCGTCAAGGACGAGTTTCTCCCGGCCGACATCGTCGCCGGTGACCTCATCGCCGTGCCCGGGACGGGCGCCTACTGTCGGGCGTTGTCCAGCCAGTACAACCACACCCCCCGGCCCCCGGTCGTCGCGGTTCGCGACGGCCAGGCGCGGGTCATCGTCCGGCGCGAGACCGTCGATGACCTGCTGGCATTGGACGTGTGACCGATGCGGGATCATGGTGTCTTGTGGTGAGTGAACGTCATGACATGCAGGGGGGCCCGGTGAGGGTCGCCCTCATCGGCGCTGGGGTCGTCGGCTCGTCGGTGGCCCAACTGCTCATCGAACACTCCGACGACCTCGCGGCCCGGGTCGGGCGCCCGCTTGAGCTCGTCGGCATCGGGGTGCGTCGCGCCGGTCGCGCCCGCTCCGTGCCAGGCGTCGACCCGGCGTTGTTCACCACCGACGCCACCGAGTTGGTCACCCGCGCCGACATCGTCATCGAGGTCGTCGGCGGCATCGAGCCAGCCCGCAGCCTGATCCTGCGTGCGATGGAGCACGGCGCCTCCGTGGTCACGGCCAACAAGGCGCTGCTCGCCGAGGACGGACCCACCCTGTATGCCGCAGCCGCCCGGCACGGCGTCGACCTCTACTTCGAGGCGGCGGTCGCGGGCGGCATACCTCTGCTGCGGCCGCTGCGGGAGAGCCTCGCGGGCGACTCCGTGCGCAAGGTGATGGGGATCGTCAACGGGACGACCAACTATGTCCTGGACAAGATGGACACGACCGGGCAGGGCTTCGCCGACGCGGTGAGCCAGGCGCAGGCGCTCGGCTATGCCGAGGCCGACCCGACCGCCGATGTCGAGGGGTTCGATGCCGCGGCCAAGGCGGCGATCCTCGCCAGCCTCGCCTTCCACACCCGGGTCGCCAGCAAGGACGTGCACCGCGAGGGCATCACCGAGGTCACCGCGGCTGACATCCAGGCCGCCAAGGAGATGGACTGCGTTGTCAAGCTGCTCGCGATCTGCGAGCGCACCGACGACGAGAATGGCTCTCCCGCAGGGATTTCCGTGCGGGTTCACCCGGCGATGATCCCGCGGCGTCACCCGCTGGCCGGGGTCCGCGAGGCATTCAACGCGGTCTTCGTCGAGGCCCAGGCCGCCGGCCAGTTGATGTTCTACGGGCGCGGGGCGGGCGGCGAACCCACGGCCAGCGCAGTCCTCGGTGACGTCGTCGCCGTGGCGCGGCACCGGGTCCTGGGCGGGCGCGGACCGGGGGAGAGCGCCTATGCCGACCTTCCGCTGCTCGGGATGGGGCAGGCGATGACGCGCTACCACATCAGCCTCGACGTCGCCGATCGGCCAGGCGTGCTCGCCCAGGTGGCGACCGCTTTCGCCGAGCACCATGTGTCGATCGAGACGGTCCGCCAACAGCAGGTGCCCGCCAGTGGCGATGCCTCCGATGGTTCGGCCGCAGCGGCCCGGGCCAACCTCGTCGTTGTCACCCACGCCGCGCCCGACGCGGCGCTGTCGGCGACCGTCGACGCCCTTGCTGCCCTCCCCGTCGTGCGCGGGGTCAATTCCGTCATGCGTGTGGAAGGTGTCTGACATGGCCCACCAGTGGCGCGGGGTCATCCGCGAGTATGCCGACCGGTTGCCGATGCTCGCCGGGGCCCCGACCGTCACCCTCCTGGAGGGCGGCACCCCGCTCATCCCCGCGGCATACCTCTCGGAGCGGGTGGGCGCGCAGGTGTGGCTCAAGTTCGAGGGGCTCAACCCGACCGGGTCGTTCAAGGACCGCGGGATGACGACGGCGATCTCGGTGGCGGCCGCGCGTGGGGCCAAGGTGGTCATCTGCGCGTCGACCGGCAACACGAGCGCGAGCGCGGCGGCCTACGCGACCAAGGCGGGCATGGCCTGCGCGGTGTTGGTGCCCGACGGCAAGATCGCCATGGGCAAGCTCAGCCAGGCGGTGGCCCACGGCGCGACCCTCCTGCAGGTCGAGGGCAACTTCGACGACTGCCTCACCGTCGCGCGCAAGCTGGCCGAGGCCTATCCCGTCGAGCTGGTCAACTCGGTCAACCCGGCCCGAATCGAGGGTCAGAAGACCGCGGCGTTCGAAATCGTGGACGCCCTCGGTGACGCCCCCGACATCCACTGCCTGCCGGTCGGCAACGCGGGCAACATCACCGCCTATTGGCAGGGTTACCGCGAGTATGCCGCAGGCACGCCGGGAGCGGTCGGCGACGCCGGGACGGGTGGTCCGGCCACCCACCTGCCCCAGATGTGGGGCTTCCAGGCCGCCGGAGCGGCGCCGATCGTCCTCGGGCACCCGGTCGACGCGCCGGAGACGATCGCGACCGCGATCCGGATCGGCAACCCGGCCTCGTGGGCCCAGGCTGTGGCCGCGCGCGACGACTCGGGCGGGCGGATCGACGCGGTGACCGACGAGCAGATCCTCCAGGCCCACCGGATCCTCTCGGGCAAAGAAGGGGTCTTCGTCGAGCCCGGGTCTGCGGCTTCGGTCGCCGGGCTGCTCGCGTGCTCGGAGGCCGGCGACGTGCCGGCCGGGGCGCGGATCGTCTGCACGGTGACGGGGCATGGGCTCAAGGACCCGCAGTGGGCGCTCAAGCGCGCCGACGGCAGCGAGGTCACCCCGACCCGGATCAGCGCCGAGGCGTATGCCGCCGCCGTCGCCCTTGGCCTGGAGCGCTGACCCTCCCGATGCGTGAGGTCCCTGTCGGCACCGCGATCCGGGTCCGCACCCCGGCGAGCAGTGCCAACCTCGGGCCCGGCTTCGACTCGATCGGGCTTGCGCTCGGGGTGTGGGACGAGCTCTCGGTGACGGTCGTGGCCGAGCCCGGACTGCGGATCGAGGTCAGTGGTTCCGGCGCCGACGGGGTGCCGCGCGACGAGTCGCATCTGGTCTATCGGTCGATGGCCCGGGGGTTGCGCGAGCTCGGGGTGTCGGTGCCGGCGGGGCTGGTGCTGGAGGCGACAAACGCGGTGCCGCACGGTCGGGGGATGGGGTCCTCGGCGACGGCGATCGTGTCGGGTGTGGCTGCGGCCCAAGGACTTTCGGTCTGTGCGCAAGCCGCGGGCGACGGTCTGGCCGGGGTGCCCGGCGAGGTGCTGGACATCGATCTCGATGCCGTCAACTCGTTGGCCAGCGAGCTCGAGGGCCACCCCGACAACGCCTCGGCAACGGTCTACGGCGGGATGACCCTGTCCTGGTCGGAGTTGGATGACCTGACGTCGGTATCGGTGGGATCGACGGGTCCGGTGTCACCGCGCGGCGCTGGCGAGGTGGGACAGGCGGGGGAGGTGGGCGGACGGCAGACGGTCACCGTGCGACTGCCCCTGCACCCGGACCTCACCGCCGTTGTCTTCGTCCCGGAGGCGACCCTGGCCACCCACACGGCCCGCGCGTTGCTGCCCGAGCGGGTGCTGCTGCGCGACGCGGCCCGCAACTCCGCGCGCGCCGCGCTGCTCGTCGAGGCGGCGACGCGCAGTCCCGGATTGTTGGTCCCCGCGACCCGCGACTGGCTGCACCAAGAGGCCCGGCGGCCCTCGTATGCCGCGTCGATGGATCTCGTCGACCGGCTGCGGGCGCAGGGTCACGCGGCGATGATTTCCGGGGCGGGGCCGAGCGTGCTCGTGCTGACGACGACTGAGCGAGTCGCAGGCGTCCGGTCCGGGGCCGATGCGGTGTGGCGACGGTTGGTCCCGGGCATCCCGGAGCGGGGAGTCACCGTCCGACGGCGTTGAGGGGTGCGACCCCCGCCGATCGACGCGCCATCGACGTTTGATGGGCCAGGCGGGCAAGGGCACGGCGGAGGTGTTACATTGAGCGTGCACCGCACCGGAGGGCCGTTGGGCCCCTGACGGCGCGGCGGCACCACCCCCACGCGACAGGCAATCTCCGCCTCGGTCCGCGTTGTGCGCGTCCACCGTGGGGTCCACTCACCGGTCAGTCGTTGCTGACCGCAGCACCCGGCACCCTGAGGGTTGCCGACGAACGAGGGGAAGGATCCTTCGTGACAGACACCATCGAGGCCGCGGCGGCTGGTAAGCCGGCCAAGGGCGGTCTCACCGGTCTCAAACTGGCCGAGCTCAAGGACGTTGCCTCCGGGCTCGGCATCACCGGGACCGCCAAGATGCGCAAGGACGACCTGGTGGCCGCCATTTCGGCGCGCCGTAGCGGGGGCTCGGCGTCGACCTCGGGGCGTGCCGGCCGTTCCGGGGGGTCCGCGCGGGCTGAGGCTCCCGCCGCTTCGACTCCGACGTCGGACTCCTCGTCCCACGTCGCCGGGTCCACCGCAGGATCGGGTTCCGGTGCAGAGTCTGGCGTCCAGCAGTCCGCCTCCGCGGATTCCGCCTCCGGTGGGGCGTCGGGTCGCGCACGAGCGGGTTCGCGGCGGGTGCGCGCGGCCGCTGGATCCCCCCAAGGCAACCCGGCGACGGAGGACGGTTCTGCGTCGGTTGCTGCCGATGCTCGGGACGCTCGCACTGACCGGTCCGATCGAGGCGACCGGGGCGACCGGTCAGATCGGGGTGACCGGGGCGACCGGGGTGACCGCGCTGCGAGCGACCGGGGTCAGGCCGGCGAGGGCCGCGACGAGGCGTCGGCTTCTTTCGGGGATTCGGGTGCCTCCGGTGCTGGGGACGACGGCCAGCGGGGCTCCCGGGATCGCGCTGAGCGCTACGCACGTCGGGACGGCCAGTCGAACGACCGCCAGGGCCAGCAGGGCCAGCAAGATCGTCAGGGCCAGCAGGGCCAGCAGGATCGTCAGGGCCAGCAGGGTCAGGGCGAACGTCAGGGCCAGCAGGGTGATCGTCAGGGCCAGCAGGGTCAGGGCCAGTACCGTGACCGCCAGCAGGGCAACCAGGGCGCCGCCCAGGGAAACCAAGGCGGCGGCCAGCAGGGCCAATCCCGCTATGACGACGACTACGACAGCCGAACCGGACGCCGTCGCAACCGTCAGCGCAGCCGGGATCGCAAGCGGGGCCGCGGCACGATGGGTATGCCGATGGGCGCGGGCGGCCAGGACCTCAACGAGGCGGACGTCCAGATCGCCGATGACGATGTGATCGTGCCGGTGGCCGGCATACTCGATGTGTTGGACAACTACGCGTTCGTCCGCACCTCTGGCTACCTCCCCGGCCCCGGGGACGTCTACGTCCCGCTCGGCCTGGTTCGTCGACACGGTCTGCGTAAGGGTGACGCCGTCACCGGCGCCGTCAAGGCGCTGCGCGAAGGGGAGATCCCCGTCGGTCAGGCCGGCAACCGGGCCAAGTTCAACCCGTTGGTCCGCCTCGACACCGTCAACGGGATGACCCCGGAGCAGGCCAAGACACGGGTGGAGTTCGCCAAGTTGACCCCCCTCTACCCGCAGGACCGTCTGCGGTTGGAGACGGCGTCGAACATCATCACGACGCGGGTCGTCGACCTCGTCTCGCCGATCGGCAAGGGCCAGCGCGGTCTCATCGTCAGCCCGCCCAAAGCCGGTAAGACGTTGATCCTGCAGGCCATCGCCAATGCGATCACGACCAACAACCCCGAGGTCCACCTCATGGTCGTGCTCGTCGACGAGCGCCCCGAGGAAGTCACCGACATGCAGCGGACGGTCCGGGGCGAGGTCATTGCCTCGACCTTCGACCGCCCAGCCGACGACCACACGACGGTCGCCGAGCTGGCGATCGAGCGCGCCAAGCGGCTTGTCGAGCTCGGACACGACGTGGTCATCCTCTTGGACGGCATCACTCGATTGGGCCGCGCCTACAACCTGGCCGCTCCCGCAAGCGGGCGCATCCTCTCCGGTGGTGTCGACTCGGCTGCGCTCTACCCGCCCAAGAAGTTCTTCGGCGCCGCGCGCAACATCGAGGATGGCGGATCGCTCACCATCCTCGCGACCGCCTTGGTTGAGACCGGGTCCAAGATGGACGAGGTGATCTTCGAGGAGTTCAAGGGCACCGGCAACTGGGAGCTCAAGCTCTCGCGCCAGCTGGCCAACCGCCGGATCTTCCCCGCGGTCGACGTCAACGCCTCCGGGACCCGGCGTGAGGACATCCTCATGTCGACGGAGGAGCTGCGGATCATGTGGAAGCTGCGTCGGGTGCTCTCGGCCCTCGATGAGACCCAAGGGATCGAGTTGCTGCTCGATCGGCTCAAGAAGACCAAGAGCAACCTCGAGTTCCTCGTCCAGGTCCAGCGCACCTCGTCGATCAAGCTGGACGGCGAAGACGAAAACTGACCCGGCGGGCTAACTCCCCGCCGAGATTGACGTTGCGACCGCGGGTTGCGGCGTGTCCTGCGCCCAACGTCAATCTCGGCGGGCGCAGGTCGTCGGGTGGGGGTCGGGGTCACGCCGACTCCGGGTCGAGCCAGGCCCGCAGTTGGGCGTAGACGGCCGGGTGGTTGAGCAGGTCGAGGTGATGCATCCCCGCCACCAACACCGTGTGCTCCGACGGGTCAGCCGGCACCGGAACCAGGCCGTCACCGACCCGGGGCACCGCAGGATGCCAGGAGTCGGGAGTGAGAGTCGCGAGCACGGCATACTCCTGCACCCAGGGCGGCAGCGGCGGATGGGCGACGGGATGACGCAGGTCGCGGATGCCGTCGCTGCGCATGCCGACCAAACCTCCGAACCATCGACCGTAGCCGCTGGCTTCGGCGACCTCCTCAGCGAGCACTGCGAACCGCTCCAGCGGCGCGCCCTCCCGCGGGCTGCCGATGGTGACGACCGCCCGCACGACGCGCGTCCACGCGGGATCCCCGTGCCCTAGCGCGTGCAGCGCGACCAGCCCGCCCATCGAGTGTCCGACGACGACGAGCTCGCCGACGCCCCCAGGAAATCCGCGCACGAGGTCGCCCAGCAAGGTGCCGAGAGCCTCGGCGTTCGCCGCGATCGGCTCGCCGCTGTTGTAGCGCACCTGCACCGGCCGCCAGTCGGTCTCCTGCTCCAACAGCGACGCGTAGCTCGTCCCCGCCTGCCCCCACCGCTGCCGCGATCGGAACCGCCACGAGTGTTCGGTCTCCACCAGCCCGTGGAGGAAAACCACCACCCGCGCCGGACCCGTCTTGGCCGCGTCGCCCGTCCCGTATGCCGCCGCCAACCCGTCCGGGGTCGGTGCCACGTCCCGCCCGTCCACCCGCAGGCTCATTCGGAAGGCCAGCGACGAGCCGTCCTCGGCGAGTCGGTGCCCGGTGACCCCGTTGACGATGCCGAGGGCGGACTGGGCGCGCACACCGGCGAGCGCGCTCTCGCCGTCGCGGACGGCATACGGGGACAGGGCGGCAGCCAACCACCCGGCGGCGCCGAGCCCGTGTCGCACCCAGAAGAAGGTATGCCGTGCTGCCAGGTCGTGGAGGACGTGCACGGGTCGTGAGGCGCCGCCGGTCAGCACCCCAACCGCCCGATAGACCCGTTCGGTCACTCCGTGGTGGGTGTGCTCGACCAGCCCGGCGACCCCGGTGGCGGCTCGCCCGCCTAGCCTGGCGAGGTCGCGGGCCTCGTCGGGTGTCATGGCCGGCCGGCTCGGCGCTGCATCTCTCCACTGTACCTACGGTGGCGTAACTTAGGGACCGACGTGACCCATCCCTCCACGCGAAGGCTCACTCGTCGAGGGGGCCCTCCGCCATGGCTCGAGGGCTGGCTGCCCGCCAGCGGAACCGCAGTGACGCGATCCGGATCGCGGAGACTGCTGCGGCGACGGCCAACAGGGCAGCGATGGAGTGCGCGCCGGCGATCCAGAGTGCGGCGGTGACGCCGCCACCGGCCAGCGCGGGGATGACGTAGAGCCGCGACCCATGGCGGAAGACTGAGGGGATCTCGCCGGCCAGCACATCGCGAAGCACCCCGCCACCCACCCCGGTCAGCATGCCGACGACGGCGGCGGCATACGGGTTGAGCCCGAAGCCGAGCGCCTTGACGGTCCCTTCGACGCAGAACAGTCCCAGCCCGAGGGCGTCGAGCACGAGCATCGGTCGCCGCGGCAGCCGCCAGCGTGCGTGCGACCAGAACACGACCAGCGATCCGCCGAAGGCGACGGGTACGAGCGTCCAGTCGGTCAGGGCGGCGGGCGGAACTGCGCCGATGAGCACGTCCCGCAGGATCCCTCCGCCGACCGCCGTGACGATGCCAAGTGAACAGATCCCCACGACGTCCATCCGCTTGCCGACCGCCTGCAGCGCGCCGGACATCGCGAACGCGATCACCCCGGCCAACACGAACAGGTCGTGGGCGAGGTCGATCCATCGGGTCACAGCCGCCCACGCTAGTCCCAGGCCGGCAGGCTCCGACCCGCGCGTCCCGCGCGTCCGTCCCCGCGCGTCCCGCGCATCCATCCCCGGACACCCATCCCTGGACGGTCGGCCGGCCAAGGGAATGCCCCAGATCCCTCGGCCGTTAGGTCCCCTGCCCGGGGTCTGGCACACTTGACCCTCGGCCCGGTTCACGGCACTGGCAGCAGACCGCTGCAGACAGCACCCCCAGCCGACCCGGCGCCGCCACGACAAGGAGAGCACCGTGAAGAAGGACATCCACCCCGCCTACGGGGAGACCCAGGTGACCTGCACCTGCGGCAACACGTT
>WBZS01000675.1_pt1 | contig 36905 bp, 34 predicted proteins | sample 5204201 | NCBI WGS metagenome assembly WBZS01 (sample SAMN12344357, study PRJNA552823) | activated sludge metagenome | biome: Activated sludge suspended growth; feature: Nitrification reactor; material: Wastewater; isolation source: activated sludge from nitrification reactor of wastewater...
GCTCCTGGCTCACACCGGATCGAACCACGCGCTACGCGGACATCCTCACGTGAGGCAAGCGCTGACCTTCCCGGACCTATTACGTGAGTCTCGTCGCTGATTTCCACTGCACCGGCCCCGTCGCCTAAGATCGGGTAGTTGCCTCGGCGAGGGACGTGCCACGACGGCCGTCCGTGATCGACAAGGTGTGCCACTTGGTGGCCCGCCTCCGCCGCGCGTGTCGCGTCCCGCGTCGAGGCCTAGCCCCGCGGCATACCGAAGGCGTATGCCGCCCCACGTCCGTTGCAAGGAGCGTCATGTCTGAGATCAAGCTTCCCGCCGAGCGTCGCAGCTCGTTCGGCAAGGGTGCCGCCCGCAAGATCCGCCGCGACCACAAGATCCCCGCGGTGCTTTACGGACACGGCACCGACCCGGTGCACATCACCCTCCCGGCCCACGTCACCGCGCTGGCGCTCAAGCACGCCAACGCGCTGCTGTCGATCGAGCTGGAGGGCAAGAGCCAGCTCGCCCTGGCCAAGGACGTCCAGCGCGACCCGGTGCGCCCGATCATCGAGCACATCGACCTGGTCATCGTCCGCAAGGGCGAGAAGGTCTCCGTCGACGTGCCGGTGCACATCGAGGGCGAGGCCGGCCCGGACACGATCGTCACGCTCGAGAGCAACACCGTCGAGCTGCTCGTCGAGGCCACACGCATCCCCGAGGCGGTCGTCGTGTCCGTCGAGGACCTGCCCGCCGGGACCCAGATCAAGGCTGGCGAGCTCGTCCTGCCCGAAGGCGCGACCCTGGTCACCGACGAGGACGAACTCATCGTCAACATCTCCGGTCTGTCGGCCGAGGAGCCCGAGGCCGGCGCCGAGGCTGAGTCGGGCGCCGCTGCGGACGCCGCCGACGCCGGGGAGTAGCCGGACCCGGACGTCGCCGTGGCGACCTGGCTGATCGTCGGCCTGGGCAACCCGGGGCCGCGCTACGCAGGCAACCGGCACAACGTCGGCGCCATGGTCGTGGGCGAGTTGGCCCGCCGGTATGCCGGTGGGTCCGGTTCCAGGCCGGCCTCCGGTGCTCCGGTGGTCACCACCAGCCTGGAACAGCTCAAGGCTCACAAGGCGCGCGCCCATGTCGCGTCGGTCCGCCTCGGCACGATGCCCGGTGGGGCACCCGGTCCGGCGGCGACGCTGGCCGTGCCCACGGCATACATGAACGAGTCGGGCGGGCCGGTCAAGGCGCTGGTGACCTTCTATTCGACCCCGCTGGAGCAGCTCGTCGTCGTCCACGACGACCTCGACCTGACCGCCGGCACCATCCGGCTCAAACTCGGTGGTGGCGAGGGCGGCCACAACGGGCTGCGCTCGATCTCGGGCGCGATGGGCTCACGGGACTACCTGCGGGTGCGGGTCGGCATCGGGCGGCCTCCTGGCCGGATGGATCCGGCCGACTTCGTGCTGCGCGACTTCGGGCCCACCGAGCGGGCAGACCTGCCTTTCACGGTGAGCGACGGCGCCGATGCGGTCGAGCTGCTCGTCCAGCAGGGGTTGCTCGCCGCCCAGCAACGCGTCCACGCGCCATGAGGGCGCGCGGCATACTGGCCGTATGAGTGGTGACGACAGCGGGACCGAGCCGAGCTCGACGTCCCGGGCGTCCGACCAGTCGGACCAGCCGGGCCGGTCAGACCCGTCTGCCGCCGTCGCGGTCATCACCTACTGTCGCCCCGACTTCGTGCGCACCTGCCTTGAGCACCTGGCTGCCCAGACCCGCCCGGCGGACGAGACCCTCGTCATCGACGCATCTCCGGACACCCGCACCCGCGAGGTCGTGCGCGACTTCCCGTCCGTCCGCTATCTGCATAGCGACGCCGGGCCAGGCACCATGGCCACCTCGCGCGCGATGGCCCTGGCCGCGACCGCGTGTGACGTGCTGGTCTTCCTCGACGATGACGCCTATGCCGACGCCGATTGGCTTGAGCACCTGCTGCTGCCGTATGCCGATCCGGCCGTGGCCGCAGTCGGCGGACGGGCTCGCAACGGTCAGCCGGGGGAGGAGACCGAGGGCCTGGACCAGATCGGACAGCTGCTCCCGGATGGTCGACTGACCGGGCATTTCGCCGCCGACCCTGGGCGTGACCTCGACGTGGACCACCTCCTCGGTGCCAACATGTCGATCCGCAGCCGGGTGTTGCTCGACCTGGGCGGCATCCGGGACTACTACCCCGGGACGTGTCTGCGCGAGGAGTCGGACATGTTCTTGCGGGTGCGTGCCGCTGGACTTCGGATCGTCTACACCCCGCGGGCCGTCGTCACCCATGTGGCCGCGCCCTATGCTCGCGGGCGCCGGTTCGACCTGCGCTATCACTACTACGGCCACCGCAACCACGTGGTCCTGTTGACGTCCACGCTCGGGACGGCCGATCCCCGGACCCGGCGCTATGTCGCCGGGGTCCTGCGCGACGATATCGCCGGGGCGCTGCGTGAGGGTGTCGGGGCGCTGACCGATCGTCAGCTAGCCCCGCGCGCCCGGATCCGCCGAGCCGGTGGCCGGGTGGTCCGCGCCGGCATCGCGGTCGCCGGGCTCACGACCGGCGCGGTCGCCGCGGCTCGGGTCCGTGCCGGTCGGTGACTCCAACTAACCCACCGGGCCGATCACCCGGCTGGCGATGACCTCGACGGCGGTCCGGATCGCGGCATACGCACGGGCGTAGGCCGCGTCCCCGAGCCGGTAGGGGTCGTCGATGTCCGGTTCTGGGCACGGCGGCACGAGGCGCCGGGCCCGCCGCTCGGCGGCGACGGCGGTGAGCTCACGCAGGCGGGCGGCTGGGTCGCTGCTCCCGTATGCCGTGCTCGTCGCCTCGTGGTCGGCGGCCACGAGGTGCGCGAACTCGCGGAGGGTGAAGGTGCGGGCCAGGGCCTGGGGGTGGGCCTGGACGACCGCGGTCCGGTGCCCGGTCTCCATGGTGAGCACGAGATCGGTTGCGGCGGCGAGCGTTTCGGTGAGACGCCGCGCCGCGAAGCCGGATGTGTCGATGCCATCGGCAGCCAGCAGGCGGGCCATCGAGGTCTCGATGGGGTGGCCGACGACGGCATACGTGCCGGCGCTGGTGACCTCGATCCCGCGGTCGCGGGGAAGCAGGTGACGCAGGAGGCGTTCGCCGGCGGGGGACCGGCAGATGTTGCCGGTGCAGACGACGAGGACCCCGAACTGGGCAGGGGAATCGTCAGCAGGGGGCACGCCAGACAGTGTGCCGCAGTTCACGTCGACGGTCGTCGCGGGGCTCGGGTCGGTTTGTCGTGGTGTGTCGTGGTGTGTGGCGGTGTTGTCGCAACAGGTTGGTCAGGAGCTGGTAACCAATCCCGAGAAAGCCCACCGGGGGGGCGGGACACGGTGTTAGCCTCACCTATGTTGAGTCGCGAAGCGGGTTCGTGATCAACCCACAACATGTTGTTCGGGGCAACTGGAGGATCAATGGACAGCACGACGCCGAGCGCACCACGCTCAGGCATCAGCCGACGTACGGTCGTGGCCGGCGCGGCGTGGGCTGCCCCTGTGGTCGCTATCGCGCCCGCTGCTCAGGCCGCGACCTGCTCGAAGATCTGCGTCACCTATGCCGGTGTCGCCTGTAAGAGCCCGGGCAACTCCGACCCGTTGAACAAGAAGGCCTACAAGTACCTGTTCACGATCGAGAACCAGACCGGTGGGTTGCCGCCCTACAACGGCTGCATGCAGGTGTTCTTCTACTCGTTCACGGTCAACGGCACCCAGGCGCCGGACTACATGCACGTGACGCCCTACAACGCCCTGCCGGTGAGCAGCTGCCCCTGCGCGTCGTGCATCACGACGGCCACGGCGTTGACCACGCTGCTCAACCAGATCAAGGCGCTCGACCCGGCCTTCAACCTCGCGACGGCTCCCGACTACGACGGCAGCCAGAACGCCCCCAACCCGACGCCGTCCTTCATGTGCGTGGCGGACAACGACATTCAGCAGGTCGTCGTCACGGGTGGGGAATACCAGGACAGCGAGAACGGGCTCAACACCGTCATCAAGTGGGCCGTCATCGACCCGGCGACCTGCCAGGTCAAGTACGTCGAGCAGGCCGTCATCGGCGCGACGCCGCCGCAGTGCCCGGACGGGATGGGCTGAGCCGCGCCATACTCGAGGGTGTGCCTGCGCTGACCGAACGCACCGCTGTGCGGTTCGCCGTCTTCGGACGCACCTTGCGATTGGCCTGTGCCGCCTCGGACCTGCCGCTGCTCCGGGAACACTGGAGCCGGTGTCTGGCGCCCGAGGTGACTGGCCCCGAGCCCGATGCTCGCCCGGAGTGGGACGTCACCGAACCGCGCGAAGGTGGCCGGACGGCATACCTGTATGCCGTCCAGATGCGCGTCACCATGGCGGCCATCGCCGCGGCGACCGGCGAGCTGCTCCTGTGGCACGCAGCCGGGCTGTCCACCCCCGACGGGCGCGTGCTCGGGCTGGTTGCGTCGTCGGGCACCGGCAAGACGACGGCGACCGCTCACCTGGCGACGCACGGCTGGGGCTACGTCACGGACGAGACCCTCGCCTGCACGCCCGACGGTCGAGTGTTGCCCTACGCCAAGCCGCTGGCCTTCCGGAGGCCCGACGCGGACAAGTCCAGCGTCGGGCCGGACGAGCTCGGTCTGACCGTCGCCCAGCAGCGGCTGACCCTGCACCGGATGGTGCTGCTGGATCGCGATCCCGCGGCCAGCGACCCGCCGACCCTTGAGCCCGTCGGCCTCATCGAGAGCGTCTTCGCGCTCGTCGAGCAGTCCTCGGGCCTGGTCGCGCTCGACCGGCCGCTGCAGCAGATGTGCGCCCTCCTCGACCGGGTCGGTGGGGGCTGGCGGCTCACCTATGCCGAGATCGCGGACGCCGCCCCCGTGCTGACGCGTCTCATGGACGACCAGCCGGTCGGCGACCGCGCGTCGTGGAGCGCGCTGCCGGCCGACGAGCCGGCCCGGCGCGGGCCGGTCGACCCCGACGGCGACACGGTCTGGCGGGCGCCCTACCTCGACGCCGTCTCGGTCGGTCCAGATGGCGACGAGGCGATCGTCCTCGTCGGCTCGGTCCCGGCTCACCTGCAGGGCATCGGCACGCAGATCTGGTATGCCGCGGGCGACGGGATCCGCGAGGCCGACCTGCCGGCGCTCCTGCAACAGCGACACGGCCCGCACCCCGACGCTGCCGCGCTGGCCCGGGCCGCCGTCGATCACCTGGTCCAGGCCAGCGTCCTGGTCCGTGGCTGGAGTCGTGGCTGGGGTCGCGACCGATGATCCCGCCGTCGATCCGGGTCGAGTTGGCCCATGCTGCAGCTGCTGTCCTCGGGCAGCGCCTCGGCGTCGACCTGCTCGTCATCAAGGGCCCGGGGATGGATCCGCTGGCGGCATACACCGGGAGGGCCTCGTCCGACGTCGACGTCCTCTTGCGCCCCGACCAGGTGACCCAGTTCCTCGACGGCGCCCGCAACCACGGGTGGACCGCTCGAGACCGGCTCCCCGTTCGGTCATTCGGTGACGATGTTCCACCCGACGTGGGGTGACCTCGACGTGCACCGGCTCATCCCGGGGATCGAGGTCCCGGCCGCCGACGCCTTCGACGTCTTCTGGGCGACCCGGATCGAGGCCGAGCTGGCCGGTCAGCCCTGCCCGCACCCCGACCCGGCCGCGCAAGCCCTCATCCTCGTCCTGCACGCGGCGCGATCCGAGGGGTCGCCGCGGGCGGCGATGGACGTCGCACATGCCTGGACGAACGCCCCTGACGCGCAGCGGCAGGCGATCCGCGCCCTCGTCGAACGCCTCGACGCCCACGTCGCCTGGGCCGCGGCGACCGGAGGCCTGGACGCCTTTCGACACCGGCCGACCTATCGCCTCTGGCTGGTCGCCTCGCAAGGCGGCGGGCGACTGCAGGAGTGGAGAGCGCGGGCGGCCGCCGAGCCCACCTGGCGCGGCAAGGCGGCGATCACCCTGCGGGCGCCTCTGGTCAACACCGATCACCTCGCGATGCTGCTCGGTCGCCGCCCCACCCGCCGCGAGGTGGCCCACGAGTTTGTCGACCGGTTCCGGCGCGCCGCAGTCGAGGTCGCGGCGCGCGCCCGCCGGGAGCGCCGATGACCACTCCATCCGGTATGCCGTCCCGCTGGGCCCTCGTCGAGCCGGCTGGCATCGTCGAGCGCGACGGGCTCACCTACGTCGCGTCGCTGCCAGACGGCCCGATCGTCGTGCTCGATGCCGTAGCGACGAGCATTCTTGAGATCGCGCTCGGCGAGTCGGCCGATGAGGTCATCGAGGCGGTCGCGGCGGCATACGGAATGCCGCCAGGCGAGGTGGAGGCAGAGGTGCGGGACGTGCTGAGGCGGCTCGAGGCCGACCGGGTGATCCGGCTGGATCACCGCTGAGCTCAGCTGCGTCGGCGCGCCCGCCGACCGGGCGTGGCAGCGGAGGTGCCGGCGGCGGTCGCCTTGCGGGGCCGCTGTTGCCGGGGCTGGCGCGGGTCGGCGCTGGCGGCTGCCGAGCCTTGCTGGTAGCGGTAGGTGCCGTAGCGATACGGGTCGCTGGCGCTCACCGGGACGAAGTTGAGGACGAAGCCGGCCGGTGCGACATCGATCGTCTGCAGTGAGGTCAGGGCTGTCTGCAGGTCCTTCTTGCGGGTTCGTTCGGCCGCGACCACCATGACCAGCCCGCCGGTGAGCCGCTGCAGCAGCACCGCGTCGATGACGGGCACCAGCGGGGGTGAGTCGATGAGGACGAAGTCAAAGTCGGCTGCCAGCTTCTCGAACAACTCGGCCATCGGCCGGGAGCCGAGCAGCTCGCTCGGGTTCGGCGGGATCTCACCGGCGGCGAGCACCGACATCCCGGTGTCGCCCCACGGTTGGATGACGTCGGCGAGGGAGGCGCGGCCCAGCAGCGCTGTCGTCAACCCGACGCCGCCCTCGATCCCCATCGCCTTGGCCACCGACGGGTTGCGCAGGTCGCCGTCGACGAGGATGACCCGAGAACCGGCGTCGGCGATGGCCAGGGCTAGGTTGATCGACGTCGTCGTCTTGCCTTCGCCGGGCATCGCCGAGGTGAGGACGAAGGAGTGCTTGCCTGTCGTGACATCGACGAACATGAGGTTGGTCCGCAATCGGCGGATGCTTTCGGCATGGGCGCCGTGCGGGTCGCTTTCAAGGGTGATCGGACGGTCGATTGCCCCGGGCTCCAAGGGGATCTGGGCCAGGACTGGCCGGTCCGACGCGGCTTTGAGGTCGGCCTCGCCGCGGACCTTGGTGTCCAGGGCGTGGCGGATCATCGCCAGCCCGACGCCGAGGGCCAGGCCGATGAGGATGCCCACGGCGAGGTTGCGCCGCACGTCAGGGGTGGTTGGCAGGCTCGGAGCGGACGCTGTGGTGATCGGCACGCAGGTCGCGTTAGGGGCCGACTGCGACAACAGCGGCGAGAATTGCACGGCGACCTTGGCCAAGACCGGGCCGGTGGTGTTGGCGATCGCGGCCGCCAGCTGCGGGTCGCTTGAGGTCCCGATGACGTCCATGACCGAGGCGCTCTCGGAGATGTTCAGTGCCACGCCGACGCCCGCTCCTGGAGGCAACCCGAGCTCAGCCCGCAGCGGCTCCATGACGGTCGGCGAATAGAGGACCTCGGCGAGAGTCTGCAGGTCGTTGTAGCGCATCACAGCGACGCCGCCGAGGTCGCCGCGTGCGATGTCTGGTGGCCGGTTCACCGTGAGATAGACGCGCGAGGACGCCGTATAAGAGGGCGTCGTCGTCATCGTCACGGCGGCGGTGACGCCGACGACGATGAGAAGACACGCTGCGACGGTCCTCCACCTGGCGCGAAGGACGCCGAGCAACTCACGCAACTGCACGGTCGATGCACTCCCCGGCGTCGAGAAACCCGAGCGCCTATCGTCCCACACCTGCCCCGAACGACCTCTCAAAAAGGGAAATCCCGCCTAGGCTGGCCTGCGAGACGTGGCGGGAGGGCATCGGTGCGGGTTCTGCGGGTGAGCCACAGCGCCGTCGTCGACGCCTGGCGCGAGCGCGAGCGACGGCTGCGCGACCGCGGCCACGACGTCCGGACCCTCTCCGCTCGCGTGTGGGACGAGGCCGGTATGCCGGTCCGTCTGGTCCCGCGCCGCGGCGAACCGGTCGAGGGGGTCGCCACGGTCGGCCGACACCCCGCCCTTTTCCTCTATGACCCACGGCCCCTCTGGCGGGCGCTCGGGGACCCATGGGACGTCATCGACCTGCACGAGGAGCCGTTCGCCCTCGCCACCGCGCAGGTGCTGCTCATGCGGGCGGTGCGCGCACGGCATACGCCCTATGTCCTCTACAGCGCGCAGAACCTCGACAAGCGGCTCCCCCTGCCCTTCCGCGTGATGCAGCGGTGGACGCTGCGCGGCGCGGCCGGGGTGAGCGTCTGCAACCGGACGGCCGGCGAGGTGGTCGTCCGGCGCGGCTTCCCGGGACGCCCGCAGGTCATCCCGCTCGGGCTGGACCCCGCGGTCTTCGCCCCTGACCCCGCCCGCTGCGCGCCGGTCGAGGGCGCTCCGATCGTCGTCGGGTATGCCGGTCGGCTGGCTCCCCACAAGGGCGTCGCCGTGCTGCTCGACGCTGTTGCGGGGCAACCTCGGTTGGTCCTGCGTGTTGCCGGGGCCGGTCCGGACGAGAGTGCCCTGCGGGAGCGAACGGTCGCTGAGGGCCTCGCTGGCAGGGTGACCTTCGCCGGAGCCCTCGAGGCGTCGGAGCTGGCCGACTTCTATCGCGGACTGGATGTCCTGGCGGTGCCCTCGCTGACGACACCGGGGTGGGTCGAGCAGTTCGGGCGGGTCGCGGTCGAGGCGATGGCGTGCGGCATACCAGTGGTCGCCAGCGACAGCGGCGCCCTCCCTGACGTGGTGGGCGGAGTGGGCCGACTCGTCCCGCCCGGCGACGCCGCCGCGCTCGGGGCGGCGCTCGTCGCGGTGGCGTCCGACGCGCAGGAGTGGCGCCAGTGTCGCGAGGCCGGGCTCACGCGGGCTGCAGGGGTCACCTGGGCGGCGGTCGCGGACCGTTACGAGCGCCTGTATGCCGTCGCCGCCCACACCTCGCTCGCCCCGCGCACCCCGCGCGCCCCGCGCGCTGGAGGTGCGCGGCCGGTCGAGGTCGTCGTCGTCGCCTACGGTGCGCCGGCGTTGCTCGCGCGGGCGCTGCACTCGGTTGCCGATCGGCCGGTGACCGTCGTCGACAACTCCTCCTCGCCCGACGTGGCGGAGGTATGCCGTGCGGCCGGAGTGCGCTACCTCGACCCGGGGCGCAACCTGGGGTTCGGTGCCGGGGTCAACGTCGCGCTGGCCGACCCGCTCCTGCCCGGTGCCGATGTGTTGCTGCTCAACCCGGACGCGGCCCTGGCGCCGGGTGCCCTGGACGCGCTGTCGGCTCGGTTGGCAGCCGATCCGGCGTTGGCCAGCGTTGGCCCGCGGCAAGTTGACGAGGGCGGTGTCCAGGCCCGGGTCGGGTGGCCGTTCCCGAGCCCGGCGGGCAGTTGGCTGGTCGCTGTCGGCCTGGGCCGGCTCGTGGGCCGGGTCGACTATGCCATCGGGTCGGTCTTGTTGCTGCGGGCCGAGGCGCTGGAGCAGGTCGGGGGCTTCGACGAGGAGTTCTTCCTCTACGCCGAGGAGACTGACTGGGCCAAGCGGGCGGCGTTGCTGGGATGGCGGCATACCGTCGCCAGCGAGGCGACCGCCCTGCACACGGGAGCCGCGACGAGCACCGACCCGGACCGCCGACTCGTCCACTTCACCGCCGGGCTGGAGCGCTACCTGCGCAAGCACCACGGGCGGGTGGGCTGGGCGATCGCGCGATCCGGGGAGGCGGCAGGCGCCGCCGTGCGGGCCACGGTCCTGCGCGGGCCACGCTCGGGCGCGGCTCGCTCCCGCCTGCGACTGCTGCTGGCCGGGCCGGTCCGGCGCGAACGGGCGGCCCGATGACGACCGCCTGGCAGATTCGAGAGTGGGCCGTCCGCGTGGTGGGGGTCGTGACGGCGGTGGGCGTCGTCGTTGTTGCCGGGCTCATGGTGCCTCGGCAACCGATCTTGGCCGTGGCGATCGCCAGCGGCGCGCTGGCGCTAGGCCTGACCCTGCTCGACCCGATCGCCATTCCCACGCTGGCCGTCCCGGCGTTGGTCGTCGTCAACCGGTTCGGTGCAGCAGGCCTGAACATGTCGTTGTCCGATGTCGTGCTGGCGGCGGCCTTTGTGCCCGCGGTCCTGCTGTGCCATCGCCCGGTGAGTCGCGAGTTGGCCACGATCGTCGGGCTCAACGGCGTCTACCAGTTCACCACCCTGCTCACCGTCATCGTCAACCCATATGCCGCGAACCTCATCGAGTGGGTGCACGCCTGGTTGTTGGTCAGCGGGGCCCTGTTCGTCGGATGGGCGGTGGGACGGGGCGGGCGCGGTCCGCTCGCCATCAAGCTGCTGCTCGCGGCCTGCGCCGTCATCGGGATCGGGACGCTGGCCACGGCGGTGCCGGAGTATGCCCGCGGACACTTCGGGCCGGTTTACCCCACCTGGCCGTTCCCCATGCACAAGAACTTCGCGGGTCCGATGCTTGCGCTCGCCGCTGTGCTGGTCTATCTGCGCCCGGCCTGGTTCGGGTGGCGCACCCACCGCTCGGGGTGGTTGCTGGCCTTCTTCCTTGTCACGGCGGCCATCACCCAGTCGCGGCAGGCGATGCTCGGGCTGGTGGTCGTGTTCTTCCTCGTCGTCGTCCGCCGCCGGGTCGACCGACGCAGATCCCGCCTCGTGCTCATCGTCGTGGCCACCGTCATCGGCACGGTCGGGATCATGGTTCAGGACCAACTCCAGTCCGGCAACCGCTTCAACTCCACCCTGCAGCGGCTCAACTGGTTCGCCGAGTCGATCCAGGTCTGGCTCACCGATCCCTGGCTTGGAGTCGGCCTGCGCTGGTGGTACACCGACCGCTTCGCCACCCTGTTCCAGCCGCCCAACGCGGAGTTGGAAGTGCTCACCTCGGCCGGCGTGATCGGGCTGCTCGCCTTCCTCGCCCTGTTCGGCGGATCGATGCTCGTGCTGCGCCGGATGGATCCCGCCTACGGCTTGCTGCCGTTGATGGTGCTGGTCTGCCGACTGGCACAGGCGCAGTTCGACCTGTTCTGGGTGACCGTGCTGGGCTCAGTCCCGTGGCTGATCGTCGGGATCGCCCTCGGGGTCGCCGCCCGGCACGAAGACGAGGCTGCCGCGCAGCGCCGGACCCAGGCCCTGCGGGTGGGCAGCCGATGATCGTCGTCCACGCGGTCGCCACGGACCGGTTCGCCGGCGTCGAACACCACGTGGCCAGGTTGGCGGCCGAGCAGGCCCGGGCCGGGCATCGGGTGACCGTGATCGGGGGCGAGCCGGGGGCAATGCGCAGCCGGATGGGTCCGGACGTCGAGCACGTTCCAGCATGCGGGCTGGCCTCCTGCGTGCGATCGCTGGCCCTCGTCGGCGGGTCGGCCGACCTGGTCAACGTCCACATGACGGCGGCCGAGGTCGCGGCCGGACTCGCCTGGCCGTTGCGCGGCACAGCTGTCGTCGCGACCGTCCACTTCGCCCAGCCGCGGGCGGTGGGCAGCGGGTGGGCGCGGCCGCTGGTCGCCGCAGTGGCGCAACGACGGTTGGCCGCCCAGATCGCGGTGAGCGCGTTCGTCGCTGGCGCTGTCGGTGGCCGCACGCCGACCCAGGTCGTCCACACGGGAGTGCCGAGCCGCGACCTGTCCGCGGGCCCCCGTGACCGGACCGTGCTTGTCGCGCAACGGTTGGAGCCCGAGAAGCACACGGACGACGCGCTGCGGATCTTCGCGCAGTCGCAGGTGGCCCGACGGGGATGGCGGCTCACCGTGGCTGGCGACGGCTCGGCCCGGGGGGCGTTGGTCGCCCTGGCCGCCGAGTTGGGCGTTGCTGACGCGGTCGACCTCCTCGGGCAGCGCGATGATGTCGATGCCCTCATGGACCGGGCGGGCATCCTGCTGGCGCCGACCCCCCGCGAAGGTCTCGGGCTGACGGTCCTGGAGGCGATGTCGTGCGGACTGCCGGTGTTGGCCGCGGGGTCCGGCGGACACCTTGAGACGGTGGGCTCGGTGCCCGGTGCTCAGCTCTACGCCGACCTCGCCGATGGAGCCGCCCGGTTGCGGGCGATGGCCGAGGACGAGCGCGGGAGGGCGGCATACGGGGCCGACCTGCACCGCGCCCAACGCGAGCGGTTCACGATCGACCGGCAGGTCGCGCAGACCGAGGCCGTCTATCGACGGGTCCTGGAGGCGCGTCGATGACGGACATCGTCGTGCTCTCTCTCGAAGCGTGGGACCAGGTGTGGCGCCGCAACCAGCACCTGGTCGCGGGGCTGTTGCGCGCCGACCCGACGGCGCGGGTCCTGTTTGTCGAACCCGCCGCGGACCCCCTGTATGCCGTGCTGCGCGACCGCGTCGTCCCGCGCCGGGGCGTCGGGTTGCGTCTCGGCCCGGTCCTGCCGGAGGTTGACGCTGGCCGACTGTGGCTGCTGCAGCCGACGAAATGGCTTCCCCGCGTGGTGGATTCGCGGGTTGATGCGCGGCTTGCCCGGTCCGTGGTCAGCGCGGCGCGGACCGTGGGCCTCCAGGACCCGGTGTTGTGGGTCAACGATCCGGCGGGGGCGGCCACCCTCCGGGCCACCGGGTGGCGAGCCCTCTATGACATCACCGACGATTGGCTGCTGGCCGATCGGACCCCCGCCGAACACGCCCGACTCGTCGACGACGAGGCCCTGTTGTTGCACCGGGCCGCCGAGGTGGTCGTCTGTTCGCCGACCCTCGCGGCCACCAAGTCGAGTTCCCGTCCGGTGCACCTCGTGCCGAATGCGGTGGATCTCGCGGCATACCAACGGGATTCGAGGAGACCGGCGGATCTGCCCGCGGGGCCTGTGGCGCTCTACGTCGGGACAGTCCACACCGACCGGATGGACCTGCCGTTGTTGGCCCGGACCGCGATCGCGCTCGCTGAGCGGGCGACGGTCGTGTGCGTGGGCCCGGCTCCGTTGGCCCCGACGGACCGTGAGCGACTCGTCGCCGCGGGTGTCGTGGTGCTCGGCCCCCGGCCTGCCGAGACGATCCCCGACTACCTTCGGCATGCCGACGTGTTGCTCGTCCCGCACCTGGTCACGCCGTTCACCCAGAGCCTGGACCCGATCAAACGCTACGAATACCGCGCTGCTGCAAGGCCGGTCGTCGCCACTGCGGTGGCGGGCTTCGCCGATTCCGGTATGCCGCGTCTCACCGTCGCCGCCGCTGCGGACTTCCCGGCGGCGGTGCTCGCGGCGCTGCCATCGTGTCCGGTGGGGGCGGACGGGCTCGGCTCCCGTGCAGCGCTGCCGCCCGTCGACACGGCCGTCCCTGACTGGTCCGAACGGGTCGGCCAGATCCGAGAGATCGTCAACCTCGTTGTGGGGAGCCGAGATTCGTGCGCCCGACCCACGGTCGCGATCGCGCACGACTATCTCACCCAGCGCGGCGGGGCTGAGCGGGTCGTTCTCGCGATGCGTGCGGCCTTCCCCGAGGCGACGATCTATACGACGCTGTACGACCCGGCCGGGACCTATCCCGAGTTCGCCGACGCCACCGTCATCACGTCACCGCTCAACCGGATCGCGGTGCTGCGCCGCAACCACCGGCTCGCCCTTCCGCTGCTCGCCTGGGCCACCGGGCGACTGCGTCCGGACGCCGACGTGGTCCTGGTCTCCAGCAGCGGGTGGGCCCACGGGGTCCGGACCACCGGTCGTCGAATCGTTTACTGCCACAACCCGGCTCGGTGGCTTTACCAAACCGATGACTACCTCGGGCCCGAGGGTCGGCGATCGGCGACCAAGGCGGCCCTCGTGGTGCTGCGGCCGTGGCTGACCCGGTGGGATCGGCGTGCGGCACGGTCTGCCGACCGCTACCTCGCCAACTCGCGGGTCGTCCGCGACCGGGTGCGGGCGGCATACGGGATCGACGCGACCGTGCTCCCCGCCCCGCACGCGATCGCCGGAGGCGACGAGCACGAGGTGGCGGCACTGACCGATTGGGCCGACGCGGGCTTCCATCTGGTCGTCTCCCGACTGCTGCCCTATAAGAACGTCGAGGTGGTGGTCGCCGCCTTCGCCGGTATGCCGTCCCGCCGCCTCGTCGTCGTTGGCGATGGTCCCGGGCGGGCCGGGTTGGTGCGCGACCTGCCGACCAACGTCCGGGTGGTGTCGGGGGTGTGCGACGCCGAGCTGCGCTGGATCTATGCCCGGGCGTCGGCTCTCGTCGCGCCAAGCCTGGAGGACTACGGCTTGACCCCGTTGGAGGCCGCGTCTTTCGGGGTGCCCACGCTGGCCTTGGAGGCCGGGGGGTATCTCGACACGGTGGCGCCCGGGCGCAGCGGGCTGTTCTTCGCCGAGCCCACCCCGGCAGCGGTGGCGGCCGCGGTCGAGGCGGGCGAACGGCATACGTGGTCGCCTGAGGTGATCCGCGCGCATGCGGCACGCTTCTCCCAGGAGGAGTTTGTCGCAGCCCTCCGGCGCTGCGTCGCGGAGCTAGCTGAGGAGCCGAGGAGCCGATGAGCCGGGTCTGTGTGGTCATCCCCGCCCACGAGCCAGGTCCCTGGCTGCAGCGCAGCCTCGACTCAGTCCTGGCTCAGGAGGGCGTGGAGCTGGAGGTCGTCGTTGTTGACGACGGGTCGACCGAGGACCTGTCGTGGGTGGCGGCCCATGCCGACCCGCGCGTGCGCTACGTCCGTCAGCCGAACCGGGGCGTGTCGGTCGCTCGCAACGTCGGGGTCGCCCTGACGTCGGCCGACTGGGTGGCGCTGCTCGACCAGGACGACGAGTGGCTGGCCGACAAGTTGGCCCGGCAACTGGCCCTGGCCGAGCGCCAACCGGACGCCGCGTTCATCGCCACGGGGTTCGAGTGGGTGCTGCCGAGCGGTCCGGTGACCAAGCACTGTCCGGTCCTGGACTATCCGGGTGTGCTCAGCGGTGAGCACACCGTCTGTCTGAGCTCAGTGCTCGTGCGTCGGGACCGCTATCTGGCGGTGGGCGGTCATTCGCCATTGCTGCTGCAGCAGCAGGACTCGGGCCTGCTGCTGGACCTGTTGCGGGCGTTCGGGCCAGCCGCGACGGTGGCCGACCCGCTCGTGCGCTATCACGTGCATCGGGACAACACCTCCCGCGACTATGCGACGGCGGCCCGGGAGTGGGACGCGTTGCTCGACGCCCATGAGGCCCTGGCGCGCCGAGCGTCCGACCGGGTCGTCCTGGCGGCGATCGAGACGGGTCGGCGAGCCGGTCGACGCCATTACGGCCGCCTGGCAGTGACGTCGGCGGCCGACGCCCGCCGAGACGGCTCATCGTTGACCGGCGTGGGCCGCCACCTCGCTGCGGGGGCGCGGCTGAACCCGGGACATCTGGTCCGGTCGGTGGCCAGGTCGATGGCCAGGTCGGCGCGGACCCGGGTAGGGCCGCGGGGCCCGTCGGGGGCAGCGGGGAGCCAGCGGTGAGCTCGGCCGGGGACCGGGCCGAACGCGATCGCCCGTTGTCGGTCCTGCTCGTGAGCCCCGTCGGTGCTCGGGACGTCCATTCCGGTGATGTCACCTACACCGCGGAACTGCTCGCCACGCCGCCCCCCGGCGTGCGCTATGTGACCTACGACGAGGCTTTGCACGCGGGCACCCTCGTCGAGCTCGGCCGGTGGCGAGGTCCGTCGGGCCCGCCGCGGACCCCCCAGGCAGCGGCGGTCGCCGGGGCGGCAAAGGCGGAAGCGGTCCTGCGACGGTCCGGGCTCGTGTTCCGTGAGCCCGTGCGTCACTTCCAGGTGACGCCGGGCGCCTTCGACCTCGTCCACGCTCATGTCTTCCACACCGCCTTCCACGGAGCCCACCCGCCAGTGGTGATGTCCGCTGGAGCCCCGCTGGCGTGGCTCTATCGGGACGCCTGGGGGTGGGGGCCGACCCGCCTGCGGATGGCGACGGCCTTCGACGGGACCGTGGCCCGGTGGAGCGGGGCGTCCATGGGCACCCACCACAAGGGACAAGCTCGGCGCTTTGTGTCACCGAGTCGGTTCCTGCGGGACTGGCTCGTGGCGACGGGGTGGCCCGCGGATCGGGTCGATGTCGTCCCCAACTACTGTGCCGACCCCCTGGCCGACCTCCCAACCGGGGCCGGGTGGGCCCGGCCGCGATCGACCGTGCCGACGATCGGCTTCGTCGCCAAGGACTTCGACGCCAAGGGCGGGGATCTGGTGGTCCAAGCCCATGCCCGGCTGCGGGCCCGCCATCCAGACCTGCGGCTGGTCATCGTCGGCTCCGCCCCGCGCCTGCCGGAAGCCGAGCTGGCCGCGCGAGGGATCTCCTGGACCGCCGTCGTGCCCCGCCAGGAACTGTTGGACCAGGTGCTTCCGCACCTGGACGTCCTGGCTCACCCGTCCGGGGTAGACGCCCTGCCCTACAGCGTCATGGAGGCGCTCGGACGCGGCATACCGGCCCTCGTCTCGGACCACACGTCCCTCCCCGAGATGGTCGAGGACGGTGCTGGGGTGGTCGTGCCGCGGACCGTGGAAGCGGTGACGGAAGGGCTGGATCGCCTCCTCTCACCGGCAGTCTGGGCCGCGGCGTCGCTAGCGGCGCGCGCCCACTTCGAGCGTCGGTTCAGCGCGCGGACCCAGGCGCCCGCCCTGGGGCAGGCTTATCGCGCGGCGCTGTCGCAGGGCGCGGTTCAGTAGGCTCCGCGGCTCTCCCGCATCGCCCGCAGGGTGCGCCACAGGATGCGCAGGTCTGACGTGAACGACCAGTTCTCCACGTAGTAGAGGTCCAGGCGCACGCTGTCCTCCCACGACAGGTCGCTGCGGCCGCTGACCTGCCAGAGCCCGGTCAGGCCCGGCTTGACCAGGAGCCGGCGGTGGACGTCCTCTTCATAGGCGGCCACCTCGCTCTCCAACGGGGGCCGAGGGCCCACCAGGCTCATCTCGCCGCGTAACACGTTGCCCAGCTGAGGCAGCTCGTCAAGGCTGGTGCGGCGCAGGAACCGACCCACCTGGGTCACCCTCGGGTCGTCGCGCAACTTGAACAGCGGACCGTCGGCGTCGTTGGCCTGCGGACGGGCCTGCTCAGCGCCGACCTGCATGGTGCGGAACTTGGCCATGACGAAGCTCCGGCCACCTTGGCCGACGCGGCGCTGGGTGAAGAACACCGGCCCCCGGTCCTCAAACCAGATGAGCCCGGCCACGATGACGAACACCGGGGCAAGCAGGACGATGAGCGCCGTTGCCGCGATGATGTCCAAAGCGAACTTCAGCGCCAGCGGAGTCCCGGTGAACCGGGGGGCCTCGACATAAAGCAAGGGGAGGCCGGCCACCGGGCGGGCATGGATGCGCGGCCCTGCGACATCGGTCATCCCAGGAGCGACCACCAGCTCGATGCCCGTCCCCTCCAGGGCCCACCCCAGCTTGCGCAGCCCGGTGGCACCCAGCCGCGAGGACGCGGCATACGCGACGACGTCGATGCCCAAGCGTTGGGCGCACGCGGCCGCTTCATCCTCAGAGCCGACCACGGGGATGCCTTCGACGCGCTCGGGAGAGTCGGCGCAGCACACGGCCACCACCCGGAACCCGGCGTCCGTGGCCGCAGTGAGATCCCTCACCAGCGGACCAATGTGCTCGACGTCCCCGACGACCAGGACCGCGTCGGCGAACCGCCCGCGAGCGCGGTTGGCACCCAGCCAGGACCGCCAGACGCGCCGGGACACCAGCAGCCCGAGCAACCCGACCGGGAACGCCACGAGGACATACCCACGGGCCAGCTCCAGCTTGGACAGATAGCTGATGATCGCCAAGGTGGCGAACAGCCGGAAGGTCGCGTTGACGACCGCGCGGTATTCCTGGGTCCCGTGGCCGAGCATCCGGGGGTCGTACGCCGCGTGCAACCGCAGCGACACCAGCCACAAGACCACGACGCCCACCGACACCCAGGTGTATTGCAGGTCCAGGACCGAGGTCGTCGGGTCGGAGAGGTTGGGATCGGGCGCCGCCCCGAACCGCAGCGCCTGAGCGCCAGCGACGGCGAGGATCAGGACGAGGGCATCGCTGACCGACAGCCAGCGGGCCACGCGCCGGACACCGGCCCGCCCCTCCACCGCCGCGACTGTGGAGTCACCTCGCAGTGCCATCCCGACCTCTCGCTTGCCTGGCCTCATCACAGGGTCCCCAAAGGCCACGTCGAGCATAACCGGGCGATCTGCGCGACCAGCGCCGATTGGGGATGAGAGGGTGAGGCCATGACCGCCCCGGGCCCGGCTGCCGAGCCTCCCGTCCAACAGACCCGGGTGCTGCTCAACGGCAAATGGCTGGCCCAAGCACGCACCGGCACCCAACGGTTCGCAGACGAGATCAGCCGTCGATTGCTGGTCGACCCGCGGCTGGACGTCCTGGTGGGGCTGCCCAGCGACGCCACGATGCCGACCTGGCTGCCCACCGAACGGGTGCGCCGGTCCCGGCTGCGTGGCGTGGCCTTCGAACAGCTCGCGCTGCCCGCCCTCGCGCGTGGTCGGGTGCTGGTCAGCCTGGCCGGCCCGGCGCCGCTGGTCGTCCGGCGCCAGGTCGCGACCTTCCACGACGCGACGCCCTTCCGTTACCCGGCGACGTATACCCGGGCCTTCCGGGCCTGGCACCAGCTCATCTATCGCGTGGTCTCTCGTCGGGCGTTGGCAATCCTCACCGTGTCGGACTTCTCCGCGCGCGAGCTCGCCGAGGTTCTCGACCGGCCGCTGGGCCGCTTCCATATGGTCAGCAACGGGGCCGACCACCTCGACGCGATCCCGCCGACACCCCCAGACCTGGGCCCAGGCGGGGTGCCCAACTGGTTCGTGCTGTGCGTCGGCACCCTGGCGGTGCACAAGAACCTCGCCGGTGTGCTCGACTCGCTCGAAAAGGCCGCGCTGCCGACCGTAGTCGTTGGCGCTCGCGGCTCCGCTCGGATCTTCGCGGGGACCGCCGACGTCGGGGGCGACACCTCCGTCATCCGGTATGCCGCCCACCTCACCGACGCGCAGTTGGTCTGGCTCTACCAGCGGGCGGGGGTGTTGGTGTTCCCGTCGCGTTATGAGGGGTTCGGGCTGCCCATCGTTGAAGCCCAGTCGCTGGGCTGCCCGGTCATCGTGTCCCAGGCGGCCGGGCTGCCGGACGTGGCCGGACCTGGGGCGATCCTCATCGACCCCGACCGACCCGGCGACGTCCCCGCGGTGGTCCGACGGGTGCTGGCCGATCCGGTCTGGCGCGCGCAGGTCGTCGCGGCCGGTCGACGCAACGCCGACCGCTTCCGTTGGGCCGACAGTGCCCGGCTCGTCGGCGATGTCATCCTCGCCACGGGAGGTGGGTCAGTCCGCTGACCGGAGGATCGCGGCATACAGCCGCTCATAGGCCGCGGCGACGGCCGGCCAGGTGAACTCGGCGACCCGGTCCCGGCCCGCGGCCCCGAGCCGCGCGGCATACTCCTCGTCGCTCAAGACCCGCAGGATCGCGGCTGCCAAGGCAGCAGTGTCGTCGGGGTCGACGAGCAGCCCGTCGATCCCGTGGCGGACCAGCGTGCCGGGCCCGTCGCGGTTGGTGGCCACCAAGGCAGTGCCCGACCGCCATGCCTCCAGCACGACGATGCCGAAGGCCTCCCGCCGGCTGGGGACGACCACGACGTCGGCAGCCGCCATCTCCGTGGCGACCCGTTCCTGGGTCAGCGGTCCGAGCAGGGACACCGCTTCGGCAACCCCGAGCCGGTGGATCTGCTCGGTGAGCGAGTCGATCGCCGACCCCGACCCGCCTAGCCGCAGGCGGGTCCCGGGCTGGGCCGCCATGACCAGCGGCAGCGCGTCCAGCAGCAGATCGAAGCCCTTGACCGGTTCGAGCCGGCCGACCGCGCAGATCGTCGGGTCGGGTCGGGGCTGCCGGGTCCCGGCTTCTGGGGCGGCGTCAGGAGCGGCTACTGGGGCGGCGTCTGGCACGGGCGGGACGCCGTTGCCGATGACCGTTGCGTGACCCAGCCCGAAGCGTTGGCGCAGATCGGCGAGCACGACCTCGCTCACGCCCGTGACGGCCGCCGCCTTTCGCAGCGCCGCGCGCAGAGCGGCGCGCAGCAGAGCCGAGTCGGTGAAGACCTGGGCGTCCATGAACGTCTCGCCGTGGCCGGTCACCACGAGGGGGAGGGTATGCCGCCGCGCCAGCGCCGCGGCATACACCCCATTGGGGCCGAAGCAGTGGACGTGCAGGAGATCGGGGCGGTCGGTCCGCAGCGCGGCTCCCCACGCCCGCCACGCGGCCGGTGCGACCCGGGCGAACCGCGCCAGTGCGCCGACCCGGGCGGCGGGCAGCGGCGTGGGGAGGTAGCGGACGGTCACGCCGTCCACGGTGCGGACACCGAGGTGTTCGCCGCGGTCGACCGTCCAGACGAGCACCTCATGCCCGCGGTCGAGCAAGGCCGCGGCCGTATGCCGCACATGCTCCTCCACCCCACCGCGGTAGGGCGCGAACGAGGAGCTGACCAGAGCGATCCGGCTCATCCGCGCCCTCGTCTCGATGTCATGATGGCCACCAGCCCCGTCCTCGTCCCGAGAGCCTGTCATGCCGCGCCTCGTCCTCGCCAGCGCCGCCGCTGCCGCGCCGATGGGCGCGCAAGGCTATGAGGAGCAGTTGGCCGCCCGCGCCGAGAGCGCCCTGCGCGAGGTGGACCCGAGTTGGCAGGTGCACAGGCTGGTCTTCCGGTCGGTGCGGTCCGACCTGCCGGGCACCGGTCGGCTGCCGATGGGGTGGTTGACCGGCGCGGGTCGACGGTCCCGGGCGGCGGTGGGTCGAGTCGTCTATCCGCCAGGGGCGGTCGTGCATCGGACCGCCCTCGAGCTGCCTCCCGGACCGATCGATGTCGTCACCCTGCACGACGTGGTGGCCTGGCGCTTCGGCGACGAGTCGCCGCCTGTTCGCGCCGCAGCGGCCGAGCTGCGCAGCGCGGCGGCCGTCATCTGCGTCTCGGAGTTCACCGCGGGGGAGGCCCGGGACCTGCTCGGACTGACCGAGGTCCGCGTCGTGCCCAACGGTGTCGCCGCGGCGTTCTTCGACGCCATCCCGCTGGATGCGCCGGCCCTGGCCGGGTTGGGTCTGCCGCGACGCTTCGTGCTCCACGCGGGGGGCGCAGCCCGCCGCAAGAACCTCGACGCGCTGGCGGCCGCCTGGCCGGACGTCCGCGCGGCGCATCCAGACATGTGCCTGGCCCTCTGCGGCCCGCCCCACCCGCGTCGGGACGCCCTCTTTGCCGGTATGCCGGGTGTCCGGCTGCTCGGGCGGCTTCCGGATGCCGTGATGCCCGGTCTCGTAGCGGCGGCCGCGGCCGTCGTCGTCCCGTCGACCTATGAAGGGTTCGGGCTGCCCGCCCTGGAGGCGATGGCAGCGGGGGTGCCCCTCGTTGCAGCCCGGTCAGCTGCTCTCCCGGAGGTGGTGGGGGAAGGCGGCCTGCTCGTCGACCCGACCCCGGAGGGGATCGGTGCGGGCCTGCTGCGGGCGCTCGGCGGAGGCGCCGACATCACCAGCCTCGCGGCGGCGGGTCGGGAGCGGGCCGGTGAGTTCACCTGGGAGCGCAGCGCCAGGGGCCATGCGGCGATCTGGGCCGACGCGGCGCACTGAGCGATCAGAGGTTCGGCCGATCCGGCACCCTCGCTCACCCTCGACCGTAGACTCCATGGGTGTCTTCCAACGACCAGCCGCAGGGCGCCGAACCCGTCGCCACCCGCGCGGGCGCGCGGCGGCGGTCCCGCAAGCCGTGGGTCATCGGGCTGATCGTCATCTTGGCGTTGCCGGTGCTCGTGACCGGCGGCTATCTGGGCTATCTCAACCACATCGTCACCTCCAACATCCAGCAGGCCGACCTGCTGCCAGACGCCAACGGGCTTGCGGCACAGCCAGGTTCAGGCGGCAACGGAGCTGGTGGGCCGACGTCCACGACAGGGCCGTCCGCCGCCCTCCCGGAAGACATCGACCCCTCCGAGCCGGGACAGGGGGACGCGCCGGCCCCCCAACAGGTCCCGGCGGAGAGCGCGGGAGACAACTACCTGTTGCTCGGCTCCGATGCCCGAGCGGGTCTCGGAGGGGCCCGGTCCGACGTCATCATGCTGATGCACGTCCCTGAGGATCGGCACAACGTCACACTGATCCACTTCCCACGAGACCTCTATGTCCCGATCCCCGGCCGGGGACGCAACAAGATCAACGCGGCCTTCGCCTTCGGTGGAGCGCCCCTGCTCGTCCAAACCTTGCAGGGCATGCTCGGAATCAAGATCGACCACGTGGCGATGATCGGGTTCGAGGGGTTCAAACGGATGACCGACGCCGTCGGAGGTGTGGACGTCTATGTCGAAGAGGGCGGCACCATCGACGGCCATGTCTTCACCAAAGGCATGACGCACCTGGACGGGACCGAGGCGCTGGCCTTCGTGCGGGAGCGTTACGACCTCAGCCAGGGGGACATCAGCCGCGGTCGCCGCCAACAGGCCTTCCTCAAGGCGTTGATGCTCAAGGCGACCAGTCGCGACACCATCACCAACCCGGCCACGTTGGCGCAGTTCATCGATGCCGCCACGAGCAACACGACGGTCGACCGCGGCCTGGACGTGGGGGAGATGCGCTCGAAGCTCATCGGCATGGCCGGCCTGCGCGGCGACGACATCCGGTTCGTCACCGCCCCGTTCTCCGGGTTCGGCCGCTCGCCGTATGGGGCCTCGATCGACATCGTCGACTGGACCAAGATGGCCGCGCTGGGTCGGGCCATCCGCGACGACGTCCTGGACAGTTATCGCTGATCCGGCAACTCTGGGCCGACCCTGTGCCGACTCTGGGCCGAGTCCGGCCTTGAGGTCAGGAGCGCGACCAGGTCTTCCCGGAGTCGGTCGATGTGAACGTGTCGGTCCCGACGGCCAGCCACCAGGCATCCCCGGCGGAGGAGAGCGAGATCCGGCCGCGCTGGTTCGGGCCGAGCGCCACTCCCACGGCAACACACCCGACCCGTGCTGAGGCGCCGCCCGCGACGGTCGTGATCGCCAAGCCAGCACAGCCGTCGCTTTGCCCCGCGAGGGTCGGCGAGAGACGCCCGGCCACCACCTGGGCGTCGACCGCCAGCGGGCCGAATCCACGGGCGGTCTCGACCCAGCTCGCCCCGGCGTCGGCGGTCTCGACCGCCTTCCCATCCGCGCAGAGGACCAGCGCCGCTCCAGCGCTCAATGCGACGAGGGACGAGACCGAGCCGGAGGTGCCGCAGGGGGTCGACGTGCGGCCGTTGGAGTTGGTCACCTCGGAGGCCTGGTCAGGGTTGCGGAACCACACCTGGACCGGCCCGCCCGATGACCATGTGAGCCCGGTGTCGGTGCTGCGCAAGGTCGACACCCGACAGTCCGACTGAGCGCCGACGAGAAGCACCCGCTCCGGGTCAGTCGACTGAAGGCGGGTGATGGCGGCGAAAGGGCTCTCGACACTCGTCCACGTCCCGCCCCCGTTGGTGGTGAAGGCCAGCGTGGCACCTCCGTCCCGACAGCTGCCGTTCGTGAAACGCCACGCCCGCGAACTGTCGATAGGCACCAAGGTCATGCTCGTCTGGGCCTCCGCCGAGCGTGTCGGAGTCTTGCTCGCAACCGACGTCGTGGTCGCGGACGCCGCCGGGCTCGATGTCGTCACCACCGTCGAGGCTCGCGCCGGTTCGCTGCGGAACGGGTTGCGGAAGGCCAGCGCCACGAGTGCGATATCGATGAGCAGCAGCGCGACCAGACCGACTGTCGTCGCGGTCTGCCGTCGTTTCATGGCGCTCCTCGTCGTCGCCCTGCCACACCCGTCCGACCCCCTCGGGCTGGGCGTCATGCTACCCGCGGGGTCCGGGCCGCGAGGTCGGTTCGGCAGAGCCCCGACCCACCCGCTCCGGGTAAGGTGGCCAGGCCGCGCGGCCGCGCGGACCGTTGCCCTGAGAGATCGAGCCGATGAGCACTCCCCACGCCCTGGGCGGGCTCCCCGGCGTCGCACGCCACCTCGGCACCAGCGCCCCCGTGCAGCGACTCGCGCGTCTTGCCGCCGACCGTGAGACCACCGTCGACGTCACGGCGCCCTCAGGTGCCCGACCCTTCCTGCACGCCGCTGTGCACCCCGCCTCCGGTGTCGTCCTGGCCGTCACCGCGACCAACCGGGAGGCCGACGACCTGGCCGCGGCCCTCGCCGACGTGCTCGCAGACTCCCTCGGCCGGTATGCCGTGGCCTCCTTCCCGAGCTGGGAGACCCTTCCGCACGAACGGCTCTCACCCCGCAGCGACACTGTCGGTCGTCGCCTGGCGGTCCTGCGTCGGTTGGCCCACCCCGACACCACCGAGGGTGTGGCCCACCCCGAAGACACCGAGGGTGCGGGCACCCCCGACAACACCGGATCGACGGACCCGTCGACCGCCCCGCTGCACATCGTTGTCGCCCCCATCCGCGCAGTGCTCCAACCGATCGCGACCGGCCTGGGCGATCTCGTCCCGGTCGCTCTGCGCGCGGGCCAGGACCGCCCGCTCGAACAGGTCGTCGAGGACCTGGTGGCGGCGGCATACAGCCGGACCGACCTGGTCGAACGCAGAGGTGAGTTCGCGGTCCGCGGGGGGATCCTCGACGTCTTCCCGCCGACCGAGGAACACCCGCTGCGAGTGGAGTTCTGGGGCGACACCGTCGAGGAGATCCGGTGGTTCCGGGTCGCCGACCAGCGCAGCCTTGAGGTGGCCGACGGGGGGCTGTGGGCGCCGCCGTGCCGCGAACTGCTGCTCACCGACGCGGTCCGCGAGCGCGCCCGCGACCTGATCCCGCAGTTGCCCGGCGTCGCCGACCTGTTGGAGAAGGTCGCCGAGGGCATCGCCGTCGAGGGGATGGAGTCGCTGCTGCCCGTCCTCGTCGACCGAATGCAGACCTTGCTCGACGTGCTCCCCCCGGGGTCGATGGTCATCGCCCACGACCCCGAACGGATCCGGCTGCGCGCCCACGACCTGGTCGCCACGAGCGAGGAGTTCCTCGAAGCGAGCTGGTCCAACGCGGCCGCCGCGAGCGCGGTCACCTCGGGTGGCGCGGCTCCCGTCGACCTGCGCGCGATCCTCGGGACTGGGTCCTATCGCAGCATCGCCGACCTGCACTCCCAGGCCCGTGATGCCGGTATGCCGTGGTGGACCTTCACGTCGTTCGCCACCGACAGCGGCGACGAGGACTCGGGGGTGACGCTCGACCTGGGCCTGCACGAGGCCGAGAGCTATCGCGGTGACACCGACCGGGCGGTCGCCGAGCTGGGCGCCTGGATCCGGGACGGCTGGACCGTCGCTGCCGTCACCGAGGGCCCTGGGCTCGCCCGGCGGGTCCACGAGGTGCTCACGGGACACGGCATCCCGGCTCGGCTGTCCGACGGCACCGGCGCGCCCGAAGCGGGCGTCGTCCTCGTGACGACCGGGGCGCTCGGGCGAGGCTTCCTCGACCCGCAGACCAAGGTCGCGGTCGTCACCGAGACCGACCTCACCGGCACGGCGGGCACCCCCGGCTCGACCAAGGACATGCGCCGTATGCCGTCCCGCCGGCGCGCGCAGGTCGACCCCCTCTCGCTGCGCCCGGGGGACTTCGTCGTCCACGAGCAGCATGGCGTCGGCCGGTTCGTCGAGATGACCGCCCGGACCGTGGGCGGCGCGACCCGCGAATACCTCGTGCTGGAGTATGCCGCGAGCAAACGCGGGCAACCCGCCGACCGGCTCTACGTGCCGACTGACCAGCTGGACCAGGTGACGAAATACGTCGGCGGCGAGGCCCCGACGTTGCATCGGCTCGGCGGCTCGGACTGGGCGCAGACCAAGGCCCGGGCCAGGCGGCATGTCAAGGAGATCGCGGCCGACCTCATCCGGCTCTACTCGGTGCGGATGTCGACGACGGGTCATGCCTTCGCCCCGGACACGCCCTGGCAGCGCGAGCTCGAGGACGCATTTGCCTATGTCGAGACGCCCGACCAGCTCTCCAGCATCGACGAGGTCAAGGCCGACATGGAGCGCGAGGTCCCGATGGACCGGCTCATCTGCGGCGACGTCGGCTATGGCAAGACCGAGATTGCGGTGCGGGCGGCGTTCAAGGCGGTGCAGGACGGCAAGCAGGTCGCTGTGCTCGTCCCGACAACGTTGCTCGTGCAGCAACACCTGCAGACCTTCACCGACCGTTACGCCCAGTTCCCGGTGACGGTCAAGGCACTCAGCCGCTTCCAGTCCGACACCGAGGCCGCCCGTGTCGTCGACGGCCTGGCCGACGGCAGCGTTGATGTCGTCATCGGCACCCACCGCTTGCTCACCGACAAGATCCGGTTCAAGGACCTCGGGCTGGTCATCGTCGACGAGGAGCAGCGCTTCGGGGTCGAGCACAAGGAGAAGCTCAAGACCTTCCGGACCGCCGTCGACGTGCTGGCGATGTCGGCCACCCCGATCCCGCGGACGCTCGAGATGGCCGTGACCGGCATACGGGAAATGTCAACTCTGGCAACGCCTCCCGAGGAGCGGCACCCGGTCCTCACCTTCGTCGGCGCCTACGACGAGAAGCAGATCACCGCGGCGCTGCGCCGGGAGCTGCTGCGCGAGGGCCAGGTCTTCTACGTCCACAACAAGGTGCAGACCATCGAGAAGGCCGCGGCGCGGCTGCGCGAGCTCGTCCCCGAGGCTCGGATCGCGACGGCCCACGGCAAGATGGGCGAGGGGCGCCTGGAGCAGGTCGTCGTCGACTTCTGGGAGAAGCGGTTCGACGTGCTCGTCTGCACGACGATCGTCGAGACCGGCCTGGACATCTCCAACGCCAACACCCTCATCGTCGAGCGCGCCGACCTGCTCGGGCTCTCCCAACTGCATCAGTTGCGGGGTCGGGTCGGCCGGGCCCGCGAGCGGGCCTACGCCTACTTCCTCTTCCCGCCCGAGAAGCCGCTCACTGAGACTGCCCACGACCGGCTCGCGACGATCGCCAGCCACACCGAGCTCGGCGCCGGCATGCAGGTCGCCATGAAGGACCTGGAGATCCGCGGCGCCGGCAACCTGCTCGGCGGCGAGCAGTCCGGGCACATCGAAGGGGTCGGCTTCGACCTCTATGTCCGGCTGGTCGGTGAGGCGGTCGCGGCGTACAAGGGGGAGGCGGCGGCACCACCCGCGGAGGTGAAGATCGAGCTCCCCGTCGACGCGCACCTGCCGCATGACTACGTGCCGGGCGAGCGGTTGCGGCTGGAGGCCTACCAGAAGCTCGCGTCCGTGCAGGACGAGGCGGGTGTTGCCGCCATCGAGGAGGAGCTGCGCGACCGCTACGGTATGCCGCCCGAGCCGGTGACCAACCTCATCGAGGTCGCGCGACTACGCACCGTCGCCCGCCAGGCCGGGCTCAGCGACATCTCTGCCCAGGGGGCGTTCGTGCGGTTCGGACCGGTGCCGCCAGAGGCGATGCCCGATAGCCGACGGTTGCGGCTGGCGCGGCTCTATCCCGGGTCGATCGTCAAGGACCAACTCAGCCATCTGCTCATCCCGCGCCCGATGACGGCGCGGGTCGGCGGCCAGCCGGTGCGGGACACTGCGGTGCTGCGCTGGGCCGCCGACATGATCCGGGCCGTCTTGGTGGACAATGTCGGGGACGCCGCCCGCGTCGCCACGAACGGAAAGGACCTGCGCCCATGAGCCCGCGGACCTCGCGACGTCTCGGATCGCTCCCGGCAGCCCTGGTCGGGCTGCTCGTCGCCGCTCTTCTCACCGGATGCGGTGCCGGCGGACGGCCAGGGACGGCAGTGGTCGTCGGTGACCGGCTCTACACCCCGGCGCAGGTCATCGAGGCGACGGCGCAGATCAACACGGCCCTGGCAGGCAGCGGCGATGCAGCCACCGAGTCGCAGGTCGTCAACCTGCTCGTGCTCAACCCGTTCGTCGTCCCCCACGCCATGAGCAACGGTTTGTGGGTCCCGGACAACCAGTACAACTCCTTCGTCGGCAAGATCCACAACCCGACGCCGACGACCGTCGAAGCGCTGCAGGCCAACTCGGCGTTCTTCGCGCTGGACGAGGCAACGCGCAAGGCCGTGCTGGCCGATCTCAAGGCCGCGTCGATCCAGATCGATCCCCGCTATGGCTCGATCGACCTCACCACCGGATTCCTCGCCATGTCCAACCCCGACTGGATCGTGCGCACCGTTTCCGCCGCCGACAAGTGATCGGTCGGTCGTGACCCAACCGGCGGGGTCGGCGCTGCTGGACCTCGTGGCCGTCATGGACCGACTGCGCTCGCCAGGCGGCTGTCCGTGGGACGCGGAGCAGACCCATGCGTCGCTGCTGCCCTATCTGGTCGAGGAGACCTACGAAGCGGTCGAGGCGATCGAATCCGGTGACCGCGCCCACATGGCCGAGGAGCTCGGCGACGTCCTGCTCCAGGTCGTTTTCCATGCCCGGGTCGCCCAGGAAGACGCTCAGGCGCCGTTCGACATCGACGATGTCGCCGCCGGGATCGCCGACAAGCTGCGCCGACGCCACCCGCACGTGTTCGGTGACGTGATCGCCGAGACGCCGGAGGCGGTTGCCGCCAACTGGTCGGTCATCAAGGCCGCCGAGAAGGCGGCCAAGGCCGCCACCGGCAGCGGCGCCGCGGCGGGGGTGGGCGCGGGCACCGGCCCGCTGGACGGCATACCGGCCGGTATGCCGCCCCTCGCCCGGGCCGCACAGATGGTCGCCCGCCTCGATCGGGCCGGACGCAGCGACCTGGTCGACGCGGCCGCGAGCCGAGCTGACGCGGGGGCGCGCCTGCTGGCCCTCGTCGCCGAGGTGGTCCGCCAACGTGACGATCCTGACTCCGTGCTTCGCGCCACGCTCAGGTCGCTGAGCGACGCTGCGGGATAGGGTGGACGGGACGGCTAGGTGTGGCTGCGCAGCGCGGCGCGCCTCCACTTGGCCGACCCGAAACCCCCGCTCCCTCATGTCCTGGAGGCACCGAAGTGGCCAGCATCGAAGCAGTAGGCGCCCGCGAGATCCTCGACTCGCGTGGCAACCCGACCGTCGAGGTCGAGGTGCTCCTCGACGACGGCACCGTGGCCCGGGCGGCCGTCCCCTCGGGCGCGTCCACGGGTGCCTTCGAGGCCTATGAGAAGCGTGACGGTGACAAGAAGCGCTACCTGGGCAAGGGTGTCGAGAAGGCCGTCGACGCGGTCCTGGACGAGATCAACCCCAAGATCATGGGCTTCGACGCCAGCGAGCAGCGGCTCATCGACGCCGAGATGCTCACGATGGACGGCTCCAAGAACAAGGAGAACCTCGGCGCCAACGCCATCCTCGGCGTCTCGCTCGCGGTGGCTCGGGCCGCGGCTGACTCGGCCAACCTGCCGTTGTTCCGCTACGTCGGCGGTCCCAACGCGCACATCTTGCCGGTCCCGATGATGAACATCCTCAACGGTGGCTCGCACGCGGACACCAACGTGGACATCCAGGAGTTCATGATCGCCCCGATCGGTGCGCCGTCCTTCAAGGAGGCGCTGCGCTGGGGTGCCGAGGTCTACCACATGCTCAAGAAGGTGCTCCACGACCGCGGCCTGTCCACCGGCCTCGGCGACGAGGGTGGCTTCGCGCCCAACCTCGAGAGCAACCGGGCCGCCCTCGACGTCATCATGGAGGCCATCGAGAAGGCCGGTTACACCCCGGGCAAAGACATCGCCCTGGCCCTGGACGTCGCCGCCACCGAGTTCTACAAGGACGGCGCCTACCAGTTCGAGGGTGCCGCCAAGTCGGCCGCCGAGATGACCGCCTACTACGCCGAGCTCGTCGCGGCATACCCCCTGGTGTCGATCGAAGACCCGATGAGCGAAGAGGACTGGGACGGCTGGAAGGCCATCACCGACGCCCTCGGCGCCAAGGTCCAACTCGTCGGCGACGACCTGTTCGTCACCAACCCCGAGCGGCTGCAGCGCGGCATCGACACGGCCACCGCCAACGCCCTGCTCGTCAAGGTCAACCAGATCGGCTCGCTCACCGAGACCCTCGACGCGGTCGACCTGGCCCACCGCAACGGCTACCGCTGCATGATGAGCCACCGCTCCGGCGAGACCGAGGACACGACGATCGCCGACCTGGCCGTCGCGACCAACTGCGGTCAGATCAAGACCGGCGCCCCGGCCCGGTCCGAGCGGGTCGCGAAGTACAACCAGTTGCTGCGCATCGAGGAGGAACTCGACGACGCCGCCGTGTATGCCGGTGCCGGCGCCTTCCCGCGTTTCGCTGCCAAGGCCTGACGCCCTGACCCGTCAGACTGGGGCGATGGGGACGACCCGGGCATGACGACTTCCTCCCGACGCGCCAGCGTGCGCCCCGGGATGACGGCCAAGACCGGCCGTCGTCCCGGGGCCAGCCGTCCTGCCCCCGCCCCACGCACCCGCGACGTGGCGCCTGACGACGAGCGACGTCGGCCGGTGTGGTTGCGCTGGGCCGTCCTGGGCGCTATCGCCGTCGTCCTCCTCGTCGCTCTCGTGCCGACCGCCCGCTCGTTGGCGCGCCAACGTGCCGAGATCGATGCCTTGCAGGTCAAGGTGGCCGCACAGCAAGTGCAGGTTGCGGCGCTGCAGGCCGAACAGGAGCGATGGACCGACCCCGCCTATGTCGAACAGCAGGCCCGCGAACGGCTCAAGTTCGTCAAGGTTGGTGACCGCTCCTACACCGTCATTGACCCGCAGGAGGCGCCTCGGCCTGCCGTGTCGGGAGCGGCAGTCGCAGCGCCCAAGGCGGACGGGGATGCTCCCTGGTATGGCCAGATCTGGCAGTCCGTGCAACTGGCCGACCGCCCCACGGCTGGGATGGTGCAAGTTCCGGCCCCGGCCACCTCGCGGACACCGCCACCCTCGCCCACGACCGCTGCGTCGACTGCCCCGTGATCGGCCCCGTGATCGGCCCCGTGATGGCCCCGTGATCGGCGGCGCTGACCTGGGCGATGACCCCGACGCCGACGTCGCCGCCATCGAACGGCAGTTGGGTCGCGTCCCGCGGGGCATGGCTGGGGTGGCCCACCGCTGCTCGTGCGGTCAGCCCGACGTGGTGCGCACGGCCCCCCGTCTCCCGGACGGGACGCCGTTCCCGACGACCTACTACGCCACCTGTCCGCGGCTCACGGCTGCCGTCAGCACCCTCGAAACCCTGGGCGTGATGCGGGACATGCAGGCTCGGCTGGCGACCGACCCCGACCTGGCCGCCGCCTACCGTCGGGCGCACACGGCATACCTCGCCGACCGGGCCGCCCTCGGCGACGGCGACGTGCCCGAGATCGATGGCATCTCGGCCGGTGGCATGCCCGACCGTGTGAAATGCCTCCACGTGCTCGTCGCCCATGCGCTTGCCGTGGGCCCCGGGATCAATCCGTTGGGCGACGAAGCGCTCGCCATGCTGCCGACGTGGTGGGCGACCGGACCGTGCGCCGGACCACCGGCTGACTCGCCCTCCGTGCCAGGTGGGATAATCGGGGCATGATCACGAGGGTTGGGTCAATCGACTGCGGCACCAACTCGATTCGGCTGCTGATCGCTGATATCGACCCCCGGTCGGGTCGACTCAACGACGTCGTGCGCCGGATGGAGATCGTCCGGCTGGGCCACGGGGTCGACAAGACCGGGGTGTTGGCGCCCGACGCGTTGGCCCGCACACTGGCGATGACGCGCGAATACGCCCAGCAGTGCCGCGAGTATGCCGTGCACGACATCCGCTTCGTCGCCACCTCCGCATCCCGGGATGCCTCCAACGCTGACGAGTTCGTCACTGGTGTGCGCGAGGCGTTCGGCGACCTCGACGTCGCGCCCGAGGTGATCAGCGGTGTCGAGGAGGCCCGGTTGTCTTTCCTCGGCGCAACCGGCGACCTCGTCGCGGCGGGCATGGAGGGTCCGTTCCTCGTCGTCGACATCGGCGGCGGGTCGACCGAGTTCGTCCGTGGCACGAGCACGGTCCAGGCGGCCACATCGGTTGACATGGGCTGTGTCCGGATGACCGAGCGCCACCTGCGCACGGACCCTCCGACCCCTGACGAGATCGCCACCGCCATCCGCGACATCGACGCCGTCATCGACCGAGCGATCCAAACCGTGGACCTGGGGCCGGTGCGCACCCTCGTCGGCCTCGCCGGAAGCGTCACGACGATCACCGCGCACCTGCTGGGGCTGGCGGCATACGACCCGGCGGCGATCCACCTGTCGACGGCGACGCCCGCGCAGGTCCAAGCGGCCTGTGCCGAGTTGCTCGCCATGCCGCGGCAGGAGCGGGCGGCCCAGGGTTATATGCACCCGGGGCGCGTCGACGTCATCGGCGCCGGCGCCCTTGTTTGGTCGCGGGTCGTGGCTCGGGTGGCGCGCCACACCGGGCTTGGCGAAGAGCTGCCCGTGGTCACCTCCGAGCACGACATCCTCGACGGCATCGCGCTGTCCCTCGTCGGTCGCTGACCCCGTGTTCCCCTCGCCCGTGCCCCCGGGCGCCGGTTGGCCCGGGGACCCGGCGACGCGGCATACCCCTCGGGCGCGGGGGCGCGAGCAGGTGGTGACGTTGGCGGCGGCGGCCCGCACGGTTGACGCGCTGGACGCGCGGATCTCGGTATGCCGTGCCTGCCCGAGGCTGGTCGCCTGGCGGGAGCAGGTGGCTCGGGACAAGCGCGCGGCCTACGCGGACCAGGCCTATTGGGGGCGGCCGGCGCCGGGCTTCGGTGACCCGGCCCCGCGGGTCCTCGTCGTGGGGCTGGCGCCGGCTGCGCACGGGGCCAACCGCACCGGACGGGTCTTCACCGGTGACCGCAGCGGCGACTGGCTGTATGCCGCCCTCCACCGGGCCGGATATGCCAGCCAACCCTCGAGCACCCACGCGGGCGACGGGATGGCACTGGAGGGGCTGCGGATTGTGGCGGCGGTGCGCTGCGCTCCGCCCGGCAATCAGCCCTCGGTCGATGAGCGGGCGACGTGCGCGCCGTGGCTGGACCGCGATCTGTCGCTGGCCGCGCCGACCCTCGATGCGATCTTGGCTTTGGGCGGATTGGCTTGGGACGCAACACTGTCGGCGGCGCGGCGGGTCGGGTGGCAGGTGCCGGCCCGCAAACCGCGCTTCGGTCATGGTGAGGTGGTCCGGCTGGGGCGTCCCGATGGGCGGGGGGTGCGCCTGGTCGGGAGCTATCACGTGAGCCAGCAGAACACCTTCACCGGCCGACTCACCGAGCCGATGCTCGACGCGGCGTTGGCCCTGTTGATCGACGACGGTGACGGCGACCGGCCGGTGCGGCTGGCCGGTGGGCCGGTACGGTAGGCCGGTGAGCAACCCATCCACGCCCGTCCTGGCGGTGACCGTCCTCGGGGACGACCGGCCGGGGATCGTTGCCGACGTCACCGCAGCCCTGGCCGGACTGGGCGGCAACCTCGAAGACTCGACGATGACCTTGCTGCGGGGTCATTTCGCCATGGTCGTCCTCGTGCGCACACCCGCCCCGGTGGGTGCGGTCGAGGCCGCGTTGGCGCCCGTCAGCGCAGGCGGGACGCTCACCGTCGATGTCCGCGAGCTGCGCGAGTCCGGTATGCCGGCCGCCCCCGGCGCGGCGTGGACGCTGCGGGTGCATGGTGCCGACCGTCCCGGGATCGTCGCCTCGATCACCCAGGTGCTCGCCGCCCACGGTGGCAACATCGTCGACCTGGGCACCCGGCTCGGCTCGGACCTCTATGTCCTCATGGCCGAGGTCGAACTGCCTGACGGAGTTGACGCGGACCCGGTGACCGCGGATCTGCGAGCCGCGGCCGCTGCTGTCGGGGTGACAGTGGCGTTCGAGCCGGTGGACGACGAGGTGCTGTGAGCCCGTTCGTCATGCCCTCGCTGCCCGAGGGCCGAGTCCTGGATGTCGTTCGTTCGCCGGCGCCGGTTCTGGCCACGCCCGGCGAGACGGTGGATCCCGCGGCTGCGGAGGTCGTCCAACTGGCCGCCGACCTGCTGGCCACCCAAGCGGTGTCGCCCGGCTGTGTCGGCTTGGCGGCACAACAGGTCGGGGTGGCCTGGCGGGTGTTCTCCGTCGACGTGACGGGCCACCCGAAAACCCGGGTCTGCCACGGCCAGTTCGTCCTGTGCAACGCGACCGTCGAGTCGGCCAGCCGCAAGGAGAAGGGCCGCGAAGGCTGCATGTCGGTTCCCGACTTCACCGGTGACGTGGCGCGGGCCCGGCGGTTGGTCGTGCGGGGCCAGTTGCCGGTCACGGGGGAGTGGGTGACGATCGAGACGGACGCCTTCGAGGCCGTCTGCCTGCAGCACGAGATCGACCACACCGACGGGTTGGTGTTCCTTGACCGGGTCGCCGGCCCAGCCGCAGTCCACCCGAGGCGCACCTACCTCTAGCCACCGCCCACCCCTCTCCCCAGCTGGCCACGACAGCCCGCCCACCCCTGATCGCTCGGCCGTCCCGGATTTCCCCACACCCGCCGGTGTTGTATGCCGCCCAACCCCCTGACGTCCCCGATTTCCCCACACTCGCCGGTGATTTCGGGCGAGCTGGGCCAGCGCGGGCCCGATGTCATCGGCGAGTGTGAGGTTTTCGAGCGAGACCGGGGCTTCTAGAGTTGGCCCTGCCCTCGTAGCCCAATCGGCAGAGGCGGGCGACTTAAAATCGCCTCAGTGCGAGTTCGAGTCTCGTCGGGGGCACCCGATTCGTGACCGTCCGGTGACCCTCGCAGGCACGGGAACACCACGCGCCCCCCGTACGCTGTATCGACCAGACGGACCCGCAGGGCCCGACCACCATGGAGGAAAGATGGCCGGCAACAACCCGGTTTTCAGCAGGATCGAGAAGCGGCTTCAGGACGAGCAGGGGTATGCCGGTTTCGGCCAGCAGCCCCAGCGCCCCGGGCAGCCCCAGCAGGGTTACGGCCAGCAGGGTTACGGCCAGCCTGGCTACTACCCGCCCACGCCGATGAGCCCCGAGCAGCTCGACGTGATGTACCAGCGTCCGAGCGCCGGCCCGATCGACACCGGCCGGGTCACCTTCGACGACGTCATCATGAAGACCTTGACGCTCTTCGCGCTCGTGCTGGCCTCGGCCGGCGTCACCTGGGCGCTCACGTCCGCCCAACCGCGGCTCATCATGCCGATCTGGTTGGTGGGCATGTTCGGCGGGCTGGTCATCGGCCTGGTCATCGGCTTCATGAAGAAGGTGTCTGTCCCGCTCATCCTCGCCTACTCGATCCTGGAAGGCGCCTTTGTCGGCGCGTTCAGCCGAGTCATGGAGGCCAACTACAGCGGAATCGTCATGACCGCTGTCGTGGCGACGCTGGCGACCTTCGCCGGGATGTTCCTCGGCTACAAGACGGGCATCATCAAGGTCACCTCCCGCTCCCGCCGGATCTTCGGCATGGCGCTCATGGGCTACCTGCTGTTCAGCCTGGTCAACGTCCTGGGCCTGTTCCTGGGCTGGACCTCCGGCTGGGGCTTCGGCGGCAGCGGCATGCTGGGCATTGGCATCTCGATCCTCGGTGTCGGCCTCGCCTCCTACTCGCTCGCCGTCGACTTCGACTCGGTCGAGCAGGGCGTGCGGATGGGTGCCCCAGAGAAGTACTCCTGGCTGTTTGCCCACGGGCTCATCGTTAGCCTGGTCTGGCTCTACATCGAGATCCTGCGCCTGTTGGCCCGACTGCGCGACTGACGATCATGCTCCCGGACCCGGTCCGGGCTGAGCTCGAGCGCCTGGACGGGCGGTGGCGTCAGCTGCCGCTCGACCAGGCGCTTCGTGCGCTCCCGGGCGTCCACGCGTTCGTCCAGCACCTTGCCGACGAGGTCGCCGCAGCATCCGGTATGCCGTCCGCCCCAGTCCCCGACCTTGGTCCGGCCGTCGTCGTGGACCAGGTGCGGGTCATGGTGTTCGACATGCTGAAAGCCGGTCGGCCCGAAGGTCTGGCCGACCGGCTTGCAGCGTTACGGCGTCAGCTCAGCTGAGGCGCTCGTAGATGATCGCCATGCCCTGACCGCCTCCGACGCACATCGTCTCCAGGCCGAAGGTGGCATCGCGGGCCTGCAGGCCGTGCAGCAGGGTCGTCGTGATCCGGGCGCCGGTGGAGCCGAACGGGTGGCCCAGGGCGATCGCGCCGCCGTGGACGTTGAGTTTGTCGAAGTCCATGCCCAGGTCGTCGGCCGACGCGAGCACCTGGACGGCGAACGCCTCGTTGATCTCATAGAGGTCGATGTCGTTGATGCTCATCCCGGCCAACCGCAGGGCCTTGCGGGACGCCTCAACCGGGCCCAAGCCCATGATCTCCGGCGACAGACCCGTGGCGGCGGTCGAGACAACCCGAGCCAGCGGGGTGAGGCCGAGGTCCTTGGCCTTGCGGTCGCTCATGACGACCACGGCAGCGGCACCGTCGTTGAGCGGGCAGCAGTTGCCAGCCGTGATCGTGCCGGTCTCGCGGAACACCGGCTTGAGACCAGACACGCCCTCGAGGGTGACGCCCGGGCGCGGCCCGTCGTCGGTCCGGTGGACCGTGCCGTCGGGCAGAGTCACCGGCGTGATGTCGTCAGCGAAGAAGCCACTCGCGATGGCCGCCTCGGCCCGGTTCTGCGACGCGACGCCCCACTCGTCCTGCCGCGCCCGGGTGATGCCACGGATGGTCGCCACGTTCTCCGCGGTCTGCCCCATCGGCAGATAAACGTCGGGGATCATCCCGATCAGTCGGGGGTCGGTCCACACCTCGTTGGTCTTGGCCATCTCCTCGCTGCGGGCCATCGCCGGGTGGAAGAGCGGGTTCTGGTCGGTCGGGTCCGAGCCGCCCGCGCCGGCGAACTTGCCGTATTGCGACACGCACTCGACCCCACCGGAGAGGAAGACGTCG
>WBZS01000677.1_pt1 | contig 36761 bp, 29 predicted proteins | sample 5204201 | NCBI WGS metagenome assembly WBZS01 (sample SAMN12344357, study PRJNA552823) | activated sludge metagenome | biome: Activated sludge suspended growth; feature: Nitrification reactor; material: Wastewater; isolation source: activated sludge from nitrification reactor of wastewater...
GTTGCCGTCGCCGGCCAGTTCCACGACGACGTCGTTGACGTCGACCGTGTAGTAGTCGTTGCCCTTGAGGCCGGTGAGGACATTGGCCCCTGACGACGTCTGACCGTAGAGCAGGTTGCTACCGTCTGTGCCGGTGAGCGACAGGTTGAGGTTGCCGGAAACGTAGCCGTTTTCGACATTGGCGTAGCTGCGCAGGTCGACATCGATCTGCGAGGAGTAGACGAGATCAAACGCGCCTCCATTGGCGCTCTCGACGACACTGTCACTCGCCTGGCCGACGCGATAGGTGTCGTTGCCCGCGCCGCCGATCATGATCGTGCCGCCCATGCCGGCCAGACCGAGCGCGGTGGCGCTCGTCAGCGCGTTGGCGCCGCCGTCGCCGATCATCGCCGTCTCGGCCGAACCGATGACGTAGGGCGTGCCGCCGACGCCACCCGGGCTGAACGGGTCGGTGTAGACGGCTGCCGCGCGGATCAGTTTCCCGACTTCCAATGCGCCGGCGGTGAAGTCAGCGGCGGTCGCCCCGGTGATATTGGTCCACGCGGCGCCGTTGCGCGTTTGCCACTGCGTGCCGATGCTGTTGGGCGCCACGACGTCCGGGTCGGTCACACCGTTGCTGGCGTGGAATGTCGTCGTGCCTGCCGCCGCCTTGGCGAGCGTGATCGCGCCGGCCGCGGCTTCCTGGACGTTGGTGAGGCTGTACGTGAAGTCGCGCGTGGCACCCGTCAGCAGCGCATTGTCGCGCACGCCGACGGTGACGGTGTAGCTCGACTGGGCCTCGAAGTCGCCGCCGAGGAAGTGCAGCCGGTTGCTGGCATCGAGCGAGAACCTGGCCGAATCGGGGCCGGCGACCAGCAGGATCGTATTGCTGCCGAGCGCGTCGTCGAGGAAGCCGACCGTCGTGAGCACGACGTCGCCGCCGTTCTCGGGGCCGCTGAGCACGGGTGCGTTGAACGTCACCGCGGTCGGCGCCTCGTTGACGTCGTTGACGGTGAGGTGCAGGGAGGTTGTGACCGGGCTGTTCGGCGCCACGGCCGTGGTGTCCTCCACGGTGACGGTGACGTCGTAGCTGGTCTGTCCGCCCTCGAAATTGGCAGGACCGGTGAAGATCAGCTGGTTGCCATTGAGAGTGAAGGCTCCGGCATCGGCGCCGCCGAGCGTGATGAGGTTGCTGCCGACGCCATCATCCGCGATGGCGATGGTGGCCACCACGACGTTGGCGAGGTTCTCGTCGACCGTGGCGGATGTGATCGGCGTGTTGCCGGCATCGAGCAACGTCACCCCGGTCGGCGCGTCGTTGACCGCCTGGACGTTGATCGTCACCGTCGCATCGGCGCTGGTCAGCCCGGTGCTGTCGGTCAAGCGGTAGGTGAAGGTGTCGATGTCGAACGGCCCCGAGTTGGGGAAGCCCGGTGTCGGCGTGTAGGTGAACGTTCCGTTGGCATTGAACGTCAGCGTGCCGTGCGAGGGGCCATTGCGCAACTGGGCAGTGAAGGTGTTGTTGTCGGGATCGTAGTCGTTGCCGAGCACGCCGAGCGCGACGGTGTTTATGTTCAGCGATCCGCCTTCGAGCACCGCGTAGGAATCAGCGACCGCGACCGGGGCATCCGGAGTGCCGGTCACGTCGATGTTGAAGGTGTCGGTGGCCGACAGGCCGCCGGGGTCCGTTGCCGTGACGCGGATGCCGATCTGGCCGAAGAAGTTGGCCGGAAGGTTGCCAGTCAAGAAGGCGCGGGCCGTGCCGCCGGCTCCGTCGGGCACCAGCGTGAAGGTCAGTCCCATGGTGCTGAGAGGAGAGCCATCGGCCAGCGTAGCCGTGTAGGTGAGCAGGTTGGACGCGGTCTCGGCATCGGTGAACGCGTTGTTGACGAGCAGCCTCAGGTTGATCGGGACGTCCTCCTGGACCGATGTATCGGGAAGGCCCAAGAAGCCTTGCTGCGTGACGACGCGCGGCGCCGTGTTGGTGGCTAGGTTCGGCGCCACGACAGCGGTCGGCGTCGAGAAGGCGTGCTCCACGAAGCCGGTCGGGTCGGTGTAGGTGACCATCAGGCGCAGCACCATGCCGGTATGGACGGTGCCCGGCGTGAAGTTGGCGTTCGTCGCGCCGGCGATATCGATCCAGCGCGGCCGCGCCAGATCCTGCATCTGCCACTGGTAGCTCAGCGGTGAGGTGATGATGCCGTCGTCGAATGGATTGCCATTGTCGGTGAAGAAATCGTAGTCGCGCAGGTTCGAGGTGTCTGCCGACAGCACGCTGCCGACGGCCGGATCGACGACCGGCGTCGCAATGTTGGTATCGCCCTGGATCTGGACGCCCGGATTGATGCCGTCAAAGCTGGATGGCGCCTGGTTTGCGCCGGGAGCGAACGGATTGAGCGCGACGATGGTGTCGGCGAACTGCAGCCGCTCGATGTTGCGCAGCTTGTCGGTGCCGTCGCTGACGAGAGCGGTGAGCGGGCCGATGTAGCTGACGGTGACGAAGCCCTGCGCGTCCGGCGTCAGGTCGATGAGGTAGTTGGCCATCACGTCGGAGAACACGGCGGTGTCGATGTCGCCGGACGTGGTGTCGTAGCGGATCTCGCGCAGGATCTGGCTGCCGGCGCCAACCTGGCCGGATGCGTTCGGCAGCAGTTCGACATGCAGCCAGGCATCGCCGTCGAGCATGTCGTTGCCCTGGCGGCCCTCGAGCACGTCGTTGCCGTCGCCGCCGAGCATGATGTTGCCGTCGGAGTAGGTCTCGGTGTTGGGATCGAACAGCGAGCCCCTGATCTGCCAGCCGTCATCCTGCATGGGCAGGGTGTTCTGTAGGCCGCGGATCAGGCTGAAGTTGGTCAGCTCGTTGAACAGCGGGTCGAAGATGGCGCGCGACGTGCCCTGCAGGACGTCGTCGAACCGCGTGCCGCCGATGCCTTCCGTTTCGATGAAGAAGTCGCGCACCGCGCCGCCGGCCGGGGTGAGCGGATCGGGGATCAGCTCGCGACGGTTCATGTCGACGCTGACGCCGTGCGTCTCCTGCTCGAAGTCGGCCCAGTCGTAGCCGAGGCGTCCCTCGAACTTATCGAAGCCGCCGAGCCCCAGCATGATGTCGTCGCCGCTGAAGCCCTGCATGCGGTCGCCCTCGGCGCCGCCGTCGAGCACGTCGTTGCCCGCGATCAGCGGCACCTGTCCGGTCGGTGCGCCCTGGTCGCCGTTGAGCAGGTCGCCCCCGAGGCCTCCCTCGATCCAGTCGTTGCCCTCGCTGCCGATCAGTTCGTCGGTATCCTCGCCGCCGCGCAGGATGTCGTTGCCCAGCCCGCCGTTGATGGCGTCGAGCCCCATGCCGCCGTCGATGAAGTCATTGCCGTCGCCGCCGAACACGATGTCGTCGTCGATGCCGGAGAAGATCGTGTCGTTGCCCTTGTCACCGTGGATGGTATCGAGGCCGGCCTGGTCGGTGATGAAGTCGTCGCCCGTGCCGCCGTAAATGAAGTCGTTGCCTCCGCCGCCATCGAGCGTGTCGTTGCCGCCGTCGCCCCAGATCGTGTCGTCGTCGGCGTTGCCGGCCAGCAGCTTGTCTGCCTCCTCGGTGCCGCCCAGCACCATGGTATTGCCGAAGAAGTTGTCGTCACCGATGAAGTGCACCGTGCCGTCGGCCAGCACCTCGACGAGCAGATTGCCCGCGACGGGGTTGTGCAGCCAGGTCGACGCGGCAGTGGCGATGCGATTGCCGAGGGCGTCGTGCTGGAACGTGCCATCCGGGTTCTTGAGGAAGTAGTCGCGCGCCTCCACCGTGTACTCGGGCGTCAGGAAGATGCTGCCTGGAATATGCTTGGCGCCGGTGTTGTTGACGATCATCTCGGCGAACGAGTTGGCCTCGATCTCGGAGCCCCAGTGCAGGCCCTCGATGCGCGGCAGATAGTAGAGCCGGTCGGCATCCTGCAGGTGCTCGAGCTGCGTCTCGAAGATGAAGTTGAAGGTCGAGCCGAGCAGGCCGCCGAACAGGTTCTGCTTCTCGGCCAGGCCGCCGATCCACAGATCGATGGTGTCGAGGCCGGTGATGTTGCCGTTGCTCCACTGCGCATGGACGGCAAGCGGATTGTTGATGTTGTCGGCGTAGGCGCCGAGGCTGTGCATGAAGTTCCAGGCGTCGCTGCCGGTGTTGTTGACGTCGAGACCGGCGGAGATCAGCGCGGCTGCGGCAGCGCGCTTGTCGGCGATCGTCGTCGCGACGGTGACGGACGCGTGCGTTCCGTAGGCTGCGACGAAGTTCACCAGTGATCCGGAATGCTTCAGGAACTGGCCGAACTCGGCCCAGCTGTCGTACGGCTTCAGCGTCGTGTCGCCAGTGGCGTCGAACAGCTGGTTGCGCAGCACGTTGAGCGGTGCCACGCCCGTGTCCCGGCCACGCGCGATGTTGAGCGCGGCGAGGTCCAGCGGCAGGCCGAGCAGGTTGTTGCGCAGCGAGCCGGTGACGAACTCGTCGATCTCGTTGCCGATCTGGTGTGTCGTCCCTTGCACGACCTCGGCGGCGGCGTTGGCGCCACGCTGGGCGTAGGCGATGGGATTGAGGAAGGCGGTCAGCAGCGATTCCTGCTGGTCGAGCACGATGGGCTGGCCGGTCGTGGCGTCGATCTGCGGCGTGCCGTCGGCATTGAGCGCGAAGCGCGGCAGCGATTCGTCCAGCATGGAGTGGCCGAAACGATAGACCGCGTTGGCGAACTCGGAGGTGATGGCGGGATCGAGGTGGATGTCGACGTTGCCGAACAGGTGGATGGTCGGCGAGATTTTGCGCGCGAATTCCTCGAATACGAGATGCTGGTACTGCGTCTCGGTGCCGAACTTGGCGGCCTGGAACAGGCGCTCGCCGTTCCACTCGTTGTCCTGGATGCCGTCGGCGAGGTTGGTTCCTGGCAGCACCCAGTCGAGGGCGAACGAGCTGTCGCCGGCGGCGAGTTCGCTGCGCACCAGGTCCTTGATCTGGGCGATCAGTCGGTTGTGCTCGGAGTGGAAGATTTCGTGCACGGCGGTGAGGCCGAAATTCTCGTTGGCGCGGCCGTCACCGGCGATGTAGTGCGCGTCGAGCAGCTCGTTGTCGTAGAAGCCGGAGGCGGGCGTCCCGCCGGATACCGTGTCGGCGTCGGCGGTCTTGCCGAATGGAACGGCGGTGTGTGCGATGTCGTCGAGGAAGGCGTGCCCGGTGCGGACCACGGTCCAGGTCGGCTGGCCGGGAACCGGCAGCGCGAGGCTGAGCGGGCTGGCGGCGGTGCCGGCCTCCTCGAAGGTGACGATGCCGCCGGGGCCGTGCTGCACGGCGACCTGCACGCGGCCGTTGGCACTGAGGATCAGGTTGCCGTAGTCGTCCGTCTTCAGCATCGGCACGTTGCCGACGTCCTGGTCGGTGAGCAGGATGCCGAGCTTCAGCGCGTTGGCCTTGACCACGGCCCAGGTGGCCATGCCGCCGTTGACGACGTCGTCGCCGGTGAAGAAGCGGCCATCGGTGCCGGCGCTGCGGCCCTCGAGCAGCTTGCCGGTGGAATGCAGCTTGCCGTCGGCGCCGGTCACATAGTCGCGCAGGAACACCTGATGCGAGGGATTCGACGAATAGGTCTGGTTCTGGTCGACGAACGGCGTCGTGGTGTTGATGTTCTTGTGGATGTCGTCGGATGTGCCGAGAACGCCGTCGGCTCCGGGCAGAACCTGCACGTTGGTGGCGCGCGTCAGCGGAATGAAGGAACCGGCGGCCACTTCGTCGCCGGTGCCGGCAATGCCGTCCGGACCCAGCGTGACCAGCGGATCGTCGGCCTGCAGGGGTACGAGCACGGTGCCGTTGCCGCCCTTGGTGATGAGATCGAGACCGTGGTCGAAGAACTGGCCAAACAGCGTCATCCAGCTGTTGAACGGCGCCGACAGGCCGGCATCCGGCGTGATGTTGCCGATGAACAGCGAGTTGGTGGGGTTGAGCGGATTGAGCGGCGCGCCGGAGACGGGAGCGGGCTGGTTGGTCGAAAACACCGTGTAGCCGTCGCCGAGCTGGGCCCAGTAGTCGGCAGAGGCCTGCACGGCGGCCTGGTTGGCCGTGCTCTGGTCGGCGATCAGGTTCGAGATGATGCGCGGCGCGCTGTCGATGACGATGCCGGCTGCCACGGGAGCGGTGAACGGATCGGCGACCGGATTGACGGTGGTCTGCGTGTAGGAGGTCGTGATCACATCACCGGCGGTGCCCGGATTGGGGTCGAACACGGTGCCGTCGATGTTGACGGTGACGGTCCGGAAGTACTGCGGTGCGACGGTGGGGAACGGCTGATCGGCGGCGCCGAAGTTGCCCTGGCCCGGCACCAGATTGTTGTCGGTGCCGGCGACCTTGCGCAGACCGAAGGCCAGCTGCGAGCCGGCCGGCTGGTTGGTCTCAGCCATGACGATCTGCGTCAGAACGAATTGCAGGTCGTTTTTGTTGAACGTTGCCATGTCAGCCACTCCTTCCGCCGGAACACCCGTCGATGAGCGGGGCCGGCGCGCCACCTGAAACCGTGAAAACGAAACGGCTATTGATCCGATGTTCACGATAGGGATGCGCGGAGGGGCAGGAAGCTGACCTTGGAGGATGACCGTGGCCCGAGCCGGTCTATGGACCATCGTCGCAGCGATGGACTTAGGACCGTTGGCCAAGGGCGATGTCCATGGGGCGGCAGTCGGAGCTCAGCACGCCGACACATGCGGGCCCGCTCGGGCGCCCGTTCGACCGATCGCGTGAGGGTATCCGTCGGTAGGCGGATGCCGGCGAAAGCGGATGCGGCCCGAGAGTCAGCCGGCGGGCGCGGCGGGCGCGTCGCTGGCGACATCCATGACGCGGCCGCCGACGAAGCGCATGCGGCCGTGCACGATGGCTACGATGGTGCCGGTGTGCTCGTTGGTGATGGTGACGTCGTAGAGGCCGTTGCGGCCCTCGTGCCAGACCTCACGCGCTTCCGCGATGAGGCGATCGCCGACGAGGCCCGGCGCCAGCCAGTGGATTTCGGCCGTCGACGAAACGCCCTTTTCATTGCGCGCGGCATTGGCCGTGAAGCCGAAGCAGATGTCGGCGAAGGCGAAGGTGATGCCGCCGTGGCAGTTGCCGAAGGTGTTGGTCACCTCGCGGCGCACCGGCATGGCGAAGCGCGCGCGCCCGTGCGTGGCTTCCAGGATCTCGATCTGCAGGAACTGGAACACCGGGTTCTGCGCCGCCATGTAGCGCATGATGTCGAGCGCCGACGGAATCGGTCCCGGCGGCGGCAGAGGCGGCTTGCGGCTTGTCATCGGCTGGCCTCGATCCCGTCTGACGTCACGCCTTCCCCTTGTCGGCGCCCTTGTCGGCGGCGTTGAGGCGGGCGATCAGGCTCGAGGTGTCCCAGCGCTTGCCGCCCATGCGCTGAACCTCGGCATAGAACTGGTCGACGACCGCCGTTACCGGCAGGCTGGCGCCGTTGCGGCGGGCTTCGCCGAGCACGATGTCGAGATCCTTGCGCATCCAGTCGACGGCGAAGCCGAAGTCGAACCTGCCCTCGCTCATGGTCTTCCAGCGGTTCTCCATCTGCCAGCTCTGCGCCGCGCCCTTGGAGATGGTCTCCATCACCGCCGGCACGTCGAGGCCGGCCTTCTGCGCGAAGTGGAGCGCCTCGGCCAACCCCTGCACGAGGCCGGCGATGCAGATCTGGTTGACCATCTTGGTCAGCTGCCCGGCGCCGGCCGGACCAATCAGGTTTACCATGCGGGCGTAATGCGCGATGACCGGCTGCGCCTGGTCGAAGGCGCTCTTGTCGCCGCCGACCATCACGGTCAGCAAGCCGTTCTGGGCGCCGGCCTGACCGCCGGAAACAGGCGCATCCAACGCCGCGAAACCGCGCGTGCTGGCGACAGCGGCCAGCTCGCGGGCGATGTCGGCCGAGGCCGTGGTGTTGTCGATGAACACGGCTCCCGTCCGCATGGCGCCGAACGCGCCGTCGGGGCCGAGCGTCACCTGCCGCAGGTCGTCGTCGTTGCCGACGCAGCAGAACACGAAGTCGGCGTCGCGCGCCGCCTCGGCCGGCGTCGGCGCCGTGCGCCCGGCGCCGTGTTCGGCCACCCACTGCGCCGCCTTGGCGCCGGTGCGGTTGTAGACGGTGAGGTCGTGGCCGCCCTTCTTCAGGATGTGGCCGGCCATGGGGTAGCCCATGACGCCGAGACCGATGAATGCCACCTTGGCCATGGTAGTCCCTCCCCGTTTCGGCCCCTCGGAAGGGCTCTCGTCGTGTCCGACTGTTGCCTATAGCCCAACCGAGGGGAACAAAAAACGGGGGTTCCGGGGTGCCCCCCGCGTGGAGCGCGAGGCGGTAGCCTCGCTCGCGTGGCGACGGCAGGCTCGAACAGGTCTATGGACAGGGGCGATCCATCGAGGTGAGGCACATGCACGGCAAGGGTGGCAAGGGTGGCAAAGGCGGCAAAGGCGGCGAGACCATCGCGGCGGACGTAGGCGAGCCGCTGCCGGTGACGGCGGACGACGTGGCGCGCGCGGCCGAGACCATTGCCGGCGCCGTGCCCGTGACGGACTGCGACGAGAGCCGCACCTTGGGGCGTATGCTGGGCTGCCGCGTCTGGCTCAAGTTCGAGAACCTGCAGTTCACGGCCTCTTTCAAGGAGCGCGGCGCGCTGAACCGGCTGGCCGCCCTGTCGGCCGACGAGCGCGGCCATGGCGTCATCGCCGTTTCCGCCGGGAACCATGCGCAGGGGGTCGCCTATCACGCCAACAGGCTCGGGATCCCTGCGACCATCGTGATGCCGGCGGCGACGCCGATCGTGAAGGTGGAGAATACGCGGAGCCATGGCGCCGAGGTTTTGCTGACGGGGGCCACGCTGGAAGATGCCGCCGCGACGGCGCGCAGCCTCGAGCGCGCGCGGCATCTGGGCTTCATTCACCCGTTCGACGATCCGCTGGTCATCGCCGGCCAGGGGACCGTCGCGCGCGAGATGCTGGCGCAGGCGCCCGAGATCGATACCCTCGTGGTGCCGATCGGCGGGGGCGGGCTTATCGCCGGCATGGCGGTGGCGGCGCGCGCCATCCGTCCCGGCATCCGCATCATCGGCGTCGAAGCCAGGCTCTATCCAGCCATGTACAACCGGGTGCGGGGTACCGAGCTGCCGAGCGGCGGCGATACGCTGGCCGAGGGCATCGCCGTCAAACAGCCGGGGCGGCTGACGGAGCCGATCATCCGCCGGCTGGTCGACGACATCGTGCTGGTCGGCGAGGCGGATCTGGAGCGGGCCGTCAGCCTGCTCATCACGGTGGAAAAGACGGTTGCGGAGGGCGCCGGCGCGGCCGGGCTTGCCGCCGTTCTGCTGGAGCCCGGGCGCTATCGCGGCCGCAATGTTGGCCTCGTTCTGTCCGGCGGCAATATCGACACCCGACTGCTCGCCAGCGTCCTCACGCGCGAGCAGGCGCGCGAGGGGCGGCTGACGCGGCTAACGATCGATGTGCCGGATCAGCCGGGACAACTCGCCCGCATCGCTACCGTGATCGGCGCGGCCGGCGCCAACATCATCGAGGTTTATCACCAGCGTGTGTTCACCGATCTGCCGGCCAAGGGCACGGAACTGAGCCTCGTCGTCGAGACGCGCGACCGCGCCCACCTCGCCAGCACCGTCGCGAGCCTCCAGCAGGCCGGCTACGCGGTGGAGTTGAAAGGCGGCGCGGGGCCCTCCTGAGGGGGGGGCAGCGCGGCTGGCTGCTACTTCTTGCGCTTGTCCTCGGACTTCGGGTCCTTGAGCAGGAAGGTGACGCGCATGTGCACGCGGTACTCGACGATCTTGCCGCCCTTCACCACCACCTTCTGATCGGAAATCCAGGCCCCCGTGACCTCGCTCAGGGTATCGCCGGCGCGATCGATGCCGCGCTGCACGGCGTCCTCGAAGCTCTTCGTGGACGACGACGACAGTTCGATGATCTTGGCGACTTGGCTCATGTGGCCTCCCTGGTGCCGTGATTGGGGTGACAACGACGAAGGGCCGGCGGTTGCCCCTCTGATGGGTGCAACGCAGCCGGCCCTTCGGAAGTTCAGACGAGCGAGCGATTTCTCGTGAGAGGCGCTCGCCCGGCTGTCGGATCGTTTCGGTTCAGAGCATCATCTGGCCGCCGTTGGCGGAGATGGTGGCGCCGGTGATGAAGCCGGCATCGTCGGAGGCGAGGAAGGTCACGCAGCGCGCGATCTCCTCCGGCGTACCGAGGCGGCCGACCGGGATGTAGGGCAGGATCGCCTTCTCGAGCACCGCCGGGTCGATGGCCTTCACCATCTCGGTGGCGATGTAGCCGGGGCAGATGGCGTTGACCGTGATGCCGGCCTTTGCGCCTTCCTGGGCCAGCGCCTTGACGAAGCCGAGATCACCCGACTTCGACGCCGAGTAGTTCACCTGGCCCATCTGGCCCTTCTGGCCGTTGACCGACGAGATGCAGATGACGCGACCGAACTTGCGGGCGCGCATGCCCTCCCACACGGGGCGGGTCATGTTGAACAGCGAGTTGAGGTTGGTGTTGATGACCTCGTCCCACTGCTGCTTCGTCATCTTGTGGAACATGCCGTCGCGCGTGATGCCGGCGTTGTTGACCAGCACGTCGATGGGACCGAGGTCCTTCTCGATGCGCTTCAGGTTCTCGGCGCAGGCGTCGTAGTTGCCGACGTCCCACTTGTAGACCGGGATGCCGGTCTCGATCTGGAACTTCTGCGCGGCGGCATCGTTGCCGGCGTAGTTGGCGGCGACGCGGTATCCCTTGTTCTTCAGTGCGACGGAAATGGCGTGGCCGATGCCACGCGAGCCTCCGGTAACGACGGCAACCCGGGCCATGAGTCTAAGCTCCCTAGATGATGTTTTTTTCAGATGGAGTGAGGTTTTCGGGCGGGGGGACGAAGCCGCCCGGCCGGATCAGGTCCGGCCGGGCGTTTCGTGCAGGTCTCAGGCGGCCGACGGTTCGCGTGCGGCGCGCCTGCTTCGCGTTAGGCGCGTTCCACGCACATGGCGATGCCCATGCCGCCGCCGATGCACAGCGTGACAAGGCCCTTCTTCGCGTTGCGACGCTTCATCTCGTAGAGCAGCGTGGTCAGCACGCGGGCGCCCGAGGCACCGATCGGGTGGCCGATGGCGATGGCGCCGCCGTTGACGTTCACCTTGTCGGTGTCCCAGCCGACGCCCTTGTTGACGGCGCAGGCCTGGGCGGCGAAGGCCTCGTTGGCCTCGACGAGGTCGAGGTCCTTGTGCGACCAGCCGGCCTTCTCCAGCGCCTTCTTGGAGGCGGGGATGGGGCCGGTACCCATGATCGACGGATCGACGCCGACGGAAGCCCACGACACGATCTTGGCCAGCGGGGTGATGCCGCGCTTCTTGGCCTCGGCGGCCGACATCAGCACGACGGCGGCGGCGCCGTCATTGATGCCCGACGCGTTGGCGGCCGTGACGGTGCCTTCCTTCGGGTCGAACGCCGGGCGCATCTTGGCGATGCCGTCCAGCGTCACACCGTGCTTGATGTACTCGTCCTGATCGACGACGACGTCGCCCTTCTTGCCCTTGATGGTGACGGGCGCGATCTCGTCCTTGAACTTGCCGGCCTTCTGCGCGGCCTCGGCCTTGTTCTGCGAGGCGACGGCGAACTTGTCCTGCTCGTCGCGCGTGATCTGCCACTGGCGGGCCACGTTCTCGGCCGTGGTGCCCATGTGGTAGTTCTGGAAGGCATCCATCAGGCCGTCGCGCAGCATGGTGTCGAGGAATTTGATGTCGCCCATCTTGGTGCCATCGCGCATGTAGGCGACGTGCGGGCTGCGGCTCATGCTCTCCTGGCCACCGGCGACGACGATGGAGGCGGCACCGGTTGCGATCTGCTGGGCGCCGAGGGCGACCGAGCGCAGGCCCGAGCCGCACAGCTGGTTCATGCCCCAGGCCGGGCTGTCGACCGGGATGCCAGCGGCGACGGAGGCCTGGCGAGCCGGGTTCTGGCCGGTGTTGGCGGTCAGGATCTGGCCCAGGATGACCTCGGACACCTCGGCCGGCTTGACGCCGGCGCGCTCGAGGGCGGCCTGGATGGCGACCTTGCCCAGTTCGTGGGCAGGCAGGCTCGACAGCGCGCCGCCGAACGAGCCGACGGGCGTGCGAGCCGCGCTGGCGATAACGATGGTCGTTTCATCACTCATAGGAAGGCGTCTCCTTCGGGGGCTTTAGGGGGAATCGTTTCTTTAGATTGGCAAACGGGCGGGACGCGCGTCTTGACGCGGATCACGAACGCGGGTCAACAGCCGGGCGGCCACGACGGGCGAACACTAGCAGCACGGTTGCGATGCCCGCAATTGCAACCTCGGTTGGAGATATCCCGGGCAGCCTGCCCAAGGAAGACGCACAATCGTGCTGGCTTCGAGGGGGGCGCCCGTGGTAGCATGACGCAGTGCAATAATTCCAATGCGAGTGGCGAATGGTCACGTTGAACAAAGCTGATGCGTCGCAGCCCGAAAAGAAAGAGGCTGTTGTCATCAAGAAGTACGCCAATCGTCGTCTCTACAATACAGAGACCAGCACTTACGTTACGCTCGACGATTTGGCGGCCATGGTGCGCAATGACAAGGATTTCGTCGTCTACGACGCGAAATCCGGTGACGACCTCACCCATACGGTGCTGACGCAGATCATCGTCGAGCAGGAGAGCCGCCAGGGCGGCCAGACCCTGCTGCCGATCCCGTTCCTGCGCCAGATGATCCGTTTCTATGACGACAGCATGGGCCGCATGGTGCCGGGCTACCTCCAGTTCAGCCTGGAGACGCTGGTCAAGGAGCAGGACAAGCTGCGCTCGCAGTTCGCCACCGCCTTCACCAACCCGACCGCCGCCTTCGACGCCTACAACGAGCAGGTTCGCAAGAATATGGCGGTGTTCGAGCAGTCGCTGGCGATGTGGAACCCGTTCCACGTCGCCATGCAGAGCGGCCTGAAGAAGGGTGGCGACGCGCCGGTCGGCAACCCTGGTCCCGCGCCGGTGCCGATGCCCAAGAAGCCGCAGATCGTCGAGGCCGTGCCGGCGTCGCGCGACGATCTCGGCGAGCTGAAGGCGCAGCTGGCCGCCATGCAGCAGAAGATCGAGAAGTTGTCGCAGAGCCGCGACTGAGAGGCTGAGCGCCCGGCAGAAGTGCGGTGCCGCCCATGCTGCGGCGAGAGCCGCGCTCGCTAAAGACTCGCTATTGACTCGCTATTGAAGTGATCGGTCGAGACGGCCCGCCCACCGGCGGGCCGTTTGCGTTCCGGGTGCCTCGGTAGGCTGTCCACGTCGGCGCTGGCCTCAATTCCAACGCAAGTCGCGGGCTTGCTGGCAGGGTCGTCTGGGCCCTGTTCGTCATGCCACAGACGGCGATGCGGCATGCGAGGCGCCAGCACTGAAGGAGGCCTGCCTTGGACGCTCAGCCCGGTGGTCCGGCACTCTCAGCCCGGGAGGACGGTCGCGCCCGCCCGGCGGGGACCGGACCGGACATCGCGGTGTTCCTCGACACCGTGCCGCCGTCCAGTCGTCCGGCCTCCGTGCCGACGGGCGACCGCTACGCCCATCTCGACCTCGAGCCCGATTTCGCCTGGCAGCCGGCCGATGGCTCGCCTGCCCGCGTGGCCCGCCTGGGCGATGACGACCGGTCGCCGCAATGGGTCCGCCGCGTGCACGCGCGTCGGCGCCGGAACCGACTGGTCGGTGCCGCGTCCTGGCTGGTTACCGCATGCGTGGCGCTCGGCGTCTCGGCCGCCGCGGCTCTGTTGATGATCGGTCCGGACCGGGGACGCGCCCTGCTCGGCGCCCTCGCTGCAAAGGTTTCCGGTGGTCGCGCAGCCGATGCCGTCACCTCCGCTGCCGTGGCTCCCGTCGCCGTCGGGGCTGGCGAGGCCGGGCCGACGCCGCCTGCTGTCGCCTCTCGGGCGGACAGCGAGGCGCCAGCGCTCAACGCGATCCCGACGCGGTAGTCCAGCGCTGCCCCCAAGCGCGGAGATCTGCGGCCCTCGCCAAGAAAGTCTGTCGCAACGCCAGGGTAGGCGCAGCGCGCTGAAGTGTGCGATATGTCGGCCGACGGGGACTGTGCCGGAACGAGGGGGACGCGCGTGTCGAGGCTGGCCTGCTGTTGGCGTTGGCGCGCTGGCGTCGACCTGTCCCGCGCTTGCTCGCGCCGCGGATGGAGCGAGCGCCAGTTCGTCAGCCATTGTGTCGGCCTGTCGATGCTCGCCGTCACCCTGCTGGCGGCTGTATCCCCGGCGGACGCGCAGTCGCGGCGGCGCGAGCGCGAGCAGGCGGAGAAGCCGCGCCCCAACTACGACTACGCCTCCGAGCTGGCGCAATGCGCACCTCCCTTCCAGGCGGCGTTGCGCGGATTGCTGGCCGGGCCAGGGCCGCAGCCGATGGCGACGACGAAGGCCGTGCGCGGCACCATGCCGGAACTCAATGGCCGTTGGGTGTTTCACGATACCGGCGATCGCCGCCGCCAGCGCGACGACATGGGGCGGCTCGTCGAGGGCAATCAGGTCTGCGCCGAGGAGATCACGCGCGGCGGCCGCAATCGCTGCGCGCGCTGGGAGGCGCGGGTGGCCAATGCCGAGCCGCCGGTTCCGGTGCCGCCGCCGAGCAAGGACGAGCAGCGCGTGATCGGGGCCATCGGCGAACTGGTGGCCAACAAGGGCGCGCCGCCGGAGTTCCTGGGCAATGGCCGCTACACCATCATGACCGAGCGGGCGGCCGGCGACCTCGAGGCCTATCTCGGGCAGGACGATCACCCGGCCATCTGCAGCGGAACGCACGAGTTCATCGACTTCTTCGAGACGCGGCTGGCCCCCTTGCGCAAGCGCATGGAGACGGTCGCCGAGCTGCGCCAGCGGTCGCTGGCCCTGGTGGCGCCGCGCGTGGTCGCATTGCGGACGCTGCTGACGGCTCCGCCCACCGTCCCTTCGCCCGTGGCCGATGCGGCCTCGGTTGCGCCGGCGGGGCCGCTGGCGGCGAGCGTCGCCACCGCCGCGACGCCAGCGCCGCCGTCGCCCGTGCCCGCAGCCGCCGCGCCGACGTCGCCGGTGCGGGACATTCCGCCACCGGCCTCGCCGCCTCCCGCCGACGCTGCCGGCTGGCTGGCGGAGGTGGCCGGGATGATGCTCTCCGCCGAGGATGCCGCAAGCGTGCGTGCCGCGCCCGATCCCGTCGCCGGCTTGCGCCGCATGGCTGAGCTGATGGCCGGCGGCCGAACCAATGCGCCCGCGGCGGCCCGATCGAGCGCCAAGGGCGCGCTGCGCATGGTCGAGGCGGCGGCCTATATCGACCTCCTGGCGGCGCGCTACCGCGACCTGGACCGGGCACTGTTCGGCACCATGGATGGCGTGCGCAAGGCCTACGACACGCACTGCACCTGCGGCGGCTGAGGGGCTGTCAGCCCGGCATCGGGCTGCTGCTCCGCGCGCGGCGGCGACAGACCTCCGTCGAGCCGAACGGGGGGCGCGGAAGCGCCGGGCGTTCTCCGGCGCCGGTTGCTGGGGGACCGGGCGCGGCGGCCTGTGACGCCGGTCAATGCCGGCGCCTGCTTCGCAGAGGCACTATACGGCACCAACCCTTCCCACGACGCGAGAGCCTGCCTTGAGCACCGATCCGCCCCGCCAGCCCTCGCCTGCCGCCCACGCTGCGGTGACGCACAGCGCGTCGAATGCTGTTGCGCTGGCGGACGTGCCGTCGGGCGGCCAGCCCGAGGATCAGTTCGCGTCGTCCCACCGCGCGGTGCGCCCGAGCCTGCGCCGCCGAGTCTACGAAATCATGGAGATCGGCCACGGCGAGGATCGCGCCAGCAAGGCGCTGGACGTTTTTCTCGTTGTGCTCATCGTCGCCAACATTGCGGTGTTCTGCGCCGAGACGGTGCCTTCGCTCGAACAGACGTGGGGCGTGGAGTTCCACGTCTTCGAGCTGTTCTGCCTGTTCGTGTTCACCATCGAGTACATCGCGCGGCTGTGGATCGCGGTCGAGGTGCCGTTCCTGTCACGGCTGCCGCCGTGGAAGGCGCGGCTGCGCTTTGCCGCCCGCGCGCCGCAGATCATCGATCTGCTCGCCATCCTGCCGTTCTATCTCGGCCACATGTTCGGGGTCGATCTGCGCATCCTGCGCATATTCCGGCTGCTGCGCTTCCTCAAGCTGTCGCGGTATTCGCCGGCCATGCACACTCTGATCCGCGTGCTTTCCAACGAGCGCCGCGCGCTGATGGGCGCCGGCCTGCTGCTGATCGCGGCGGTGCTGTTCGCCTCCACCGGCATCTATTTCCTCGAGCATCAGGCTCAGCCGGACAAGTTCGGCAGTGTGCCGGAGAGTGCCTGGTGGGCCATCGCCACGCTGACGACGGTCGGCTATGGCGACGTCACCCCTCATACGGTGGCCGGTCGCGTGTTCGGCGGCATCGTCATGGTCACCGGACTGTGCGTGCTGGCCCTGCCGGTGGCCATCATCTCGACCGGCTTCGCGCAGGAAGTGAACCGGCACGATTTCGTCGTCACCTGGTCGCTCATCACGCGCATCCCGCTGTTGGCCGAGCTCGACGCCGAGCAGGTGGCGCTGGTCATGCCGATGCTGCACGCGCAGTATCTGCCGCCCAACGTCGAGATCATCGCCAAGGGCAGTCCGGGATCGGCGATGTATTTCGTCGCCTCGGGGCGGGTGCGCATGCATACCGCGACCGGCGACCGCACCTTCGGCACCGGCGAGTTCTTCGGCATGGTGGCGATGCTGGCGAACGATCTCAACAACTCGTCGTTCATCACAACCAGCAAGTGCCGGATGCTGAAACTCTACCGCGAGGACTTCCATCGTTTCGAGGCGGCGAGCCCGGCCATCGCGGCCCACATCCGCAAGGTGGCAGACCAGCGCCGCGCCGCATTTCTCAGCGCCGCCCCGCCGACGACATCCGCCGGCTGAGACAGATGAGGCCCGCATGCTGACAGCACGCGGGCCTGACGTCGTGACGCGGGTTGGATGCGTCCGAGCCCTCGTATCGCTTTTAACCCTGGGATCGCGGGATCGCCGCGAGTGCCGGCATGGCGAGGGTGCCGCCGCGCGCTGCTCAATAGCAACGTCGCGCGCCCCCACCCCAACCCCTCCCCGCATCATCGATGCTGCGCATCGGGGGGAGGGGCTAAGGGCGCGGAGGGGCAAGGTCGCGGCTTGGCTCAACCTTTTCCCCTCCCGTTGACCGCACGGTGTTCCCCTCCCCTTGACGGGGAGGGGGCAGGGGGGGGAGACGGGCAAGCGCATCGGGGGGCCAAGCGTGGCATTGCCGCGAGGGTGCCGCCGCCCTTTGCCCCTCCCCTCGACGGGGAGGGGTCAGGGGTGGGGTGCTTCAGTGCGCCGTCAGCCGGGCCGGGCTGGCGTCGATGGCGGCCTTCTGGACCGCCTTCTGGACCTTCTCGAAGGCGCGCACCTCGATCTGCCGGATACGCTCCCGCGACACGCCGAACTCGGCCGACAGGTCTTCCAGCGTCGCCGGCTCCTCGGCGAGGCGGCGTGCCTCGAAGATGCGCCGCTCGCGCTCGTTCAGGGTCGCGAGCGCGGAGTTCAGGTAGCGCTTGCGCGCCGACGCTTCCTCGCTCTCGACGAGGCGCTCCTCCTGGCCGGGCGTGTCGTCGACGAGCCAGTCCTGCCATTCGCCGGATTCGGAATCCGCGCGCACGGGAGCGTTGAGCGAGGCGTCACCGCCCAGACGGCGGTTCATCGACACCACGTCCTCCTCGGTCACGCCGAGCTTCTTGGCGATGGCCTTGACGTGCTCGGGCCTGAGGTCGCCTTCCTCGAGCGCCTGCATCTGGCTCTTGGTCCGGCGCAGGTTGAAGAACAGCTTCTTCTGCGCCGCCGTGGTGCCCATCTTCACGAGGCTCCAGGAGCGCAGGATGTACTCTTGTATGGAGGCGCGGATCCACCACATCGCATAGGTAGCGAGGCGGAAGCCCTTGTCGGGCTCGAAGCGCTTCACGGCCTGCATCAGGCCGACGTTGCCTTCCGAGATGACCTCGCCGATCGGCAGCCCGTAGCCGCGATAGCCCATGGCGATGCGCGCCACCAGACGCAGATGGGAGGTGACGAGCTTTTCGGCCGCGTCGGAATCGGCATGCTCCTGCCAGCGCTTGGCGAGCATGTATTCCTCGCCCGGCTCCAACATGGGGAATTTGCGGATTTCCTCGAGGTAGCGGGTGAGGCCGACGGAACCGCCCGCAATCGTCGGAAGCGACTTCGTTGCCATGGTAGCCATGTCTCCCTCTGGCAGCCCGCGCTGCCTGTTCACGGCGCTCGGCCGGCGCCTTCCGGGCCGCGCCGGGACGCCAACGGAGCAATGCATCGTCCTTCATACGACGATTGCTCGCCGCAAGTGTGGCGGACTCCGGCACTCGGGATCGCAAGAACGTGTGATCCGTCGCATTCCGTCGCCCGTGGTGGGGCCGGGCAGACCTTCTTTCGCAGGCTGGCCGAGGACCGGCCCGGTTCGTTCTCCGATCCAGTGCCAATGAAAGCGTAGCGTCTGGATCGGAATTGCCGAGAGTAGACATAGCGCGCAATGCAATTAAATGCAATTGCATTTAATGCGTGTCGTGGCCGCCAAGTTTGCCCGGAAATGCAAATCGTCGGCCGGCGCGAGGCGTTCACCGCAAGCTCCTACAACGCGGCAGCCACGCCAGCAGTTTCGTCGGGAACGGCCGAATCGTTACAGGCTCGGTCTCACGTCACTCTCCGCCGGGGCTCAGCGCGGGGCGCGCTTGCGCTTCGTTGCGCGCTGGGCCGCAACACTGCCGGCGCTCCCGTGCTCCAGGGTGTCGATCAGCCGCTGCATGTCGGCCGGCAGCGGCGCCGCGAAGCGCATCGGTTTGCCGCTCAGCGGGTGCTCGAAGCCGAGTTCGGCGGCGTGCAGCGCCTGTCGCCCGAGCGCTGCCAGCGCGGCCCGCGCGTCCGCCTCCAGCAGCGCCTCGCTGGTCTTGTGGCTGGCACCGTAGACCGCATCGCCGAGCAGGGGATGCCCGACATGGGCCATGTGGACGCGGATCTGATGCGTGCGCCCTGTCTCCAGCATCAGCGCCACCTGGGCCACGGCCGCCGCGCGCGTGCCGACGGCGAAGGCGCGTTCCACCTCGTAGCGGGTGGCGGCATGGCGCCCGGTGCCCGCCTTCACCACCGCAATTTTGGTGCGATTGGCGGTGCTGCGCGCCAGGTCGGCCTCGATGCGTCCGGCGCGCGGCACGGGCGCGCCCCAGGTCAGGGCGGTGTAGCGCCGCCACAGCCGGCCGTCGGCGCCGTGGGCGGCGAACTGTTCGGCGAGGCCGTGGTGCGCCGCGTCCGTCTTGGCCACCACGAGCAGGCCCGAGGTGTCCTTGTCCAGCCGGTGCACGATGCCCGGCCGGCGTACGCCGCCGATGCCCGACAGGCTGTCGCCGCAGTGCGCGATGAGCGCGTTGACGAGCGTCCCTGAATAGTGCCCCGCGGCCGGATGCACGACCAGGCCGGCCGGCTTGTCGACCACGATCAGCGCCTTGTCCTCGTAGACGATCGACAGCGCGATGTCCTCGCCCCGCGGCTCGGCGGGCGCGGCCGGCGGCACCTCGACGACGAGCGCGTCGCCCGGTTTGACCCTGGCGCCCGGGTCCCCTATCTTCCGCCCGCCCGAGGTCACGGCCCCGGCGCACACCAGAGCTTGCAGGCGCGAGCGGCTGAGGCCGGGCAACAGGGCGGCGAGGCAGCGGTCGAGCCGCCAGCCGGCCTCGTTGGCGGTGACCACGACCGCGTGCGGTCCGGCTGCGATGACGACGGCGGGCCGGGCCACGCCGGATGCCCCGGGGGCGCTTTCCCCCTCGTCTTCGTCGGCCGTTGCATCGAGATCGTCGTCGTCGTCCGCCGTCATGTCTCGACCGTCTGCCCTGATGCCAAGCCCCGAGAGTGCCGGATGTCGACCCGCAAGCCCGAAGCGAATGCCGCCCCGAAAGCCGTTGCCGGCGCAGCGCCGCAGGACGATGACGAGGCCCTCGCCGATACGCCGCAGATCCGCGCGTTGCGCATGGCGGTCACCGTCATGGGGCTGATCCTGATCGTGGGGTTCCTGACCGTGATCGCCCGCGTGGTCTATCTCGCATCGCGCCCGCCGGCACAAGCGGTTGCGGCCAGCGGGGCCCCAGCCGTGGGGAGCGCCGTCGCGTTGAAGCCGGAGGCGCTGCTCGAACTGCCCGCCGACGCCAGCGTCAAGGCGGTGTCGTTGTCGGGCGACCGCCTCGCCGTGCAGTACGTGAGCCCGCGCGGCGACGGCATCGCCATCCTCGATCTCGCCTCGGGCCGCGTCGTGTCGCGGGTGAAGCTCGCGGCGGAGCCGCGGTAAGCGCAGCGGCTGGAGCCGCGGATAGGAGCGTTGCGGCTGGAGCCGCGGCAATGCGCCCTCGCGGCGGAGCCGCGGCAACGCGCTCGCGGCGGAGCCGCGGCAACGCGCTCGCGGCGGAGCCGCGGCAACGCGGTAGCGGCGGAGCCGCGGCAACGCGGTAGCGGCGGAGCCGCGGCAACGCGGTAGCGGCGGAGCCGCGGAAAGGACCGCAGCGGCTGGAGGCGCGCAATTCCCGGCCGGCTGAAATCAGCACTTGATCGCCGCCCGCGCCTCCCCTATACGTGCGGCTTCTCGCGCCACGCCCCGTTCGTCTAGTGGCCTAGGACACCAGCCTCTCACGTTGGGAACAGGGGTTCGAAACCCCTACGGGGCGCCATAGCGCTCGCGCGAGATTTGCCTGCTTTCCAGGACAGACATTACAATCGGCGCTGCCGGCGCGATGCCGCGCCGCGAGCCGATGCTCTGCGTCCGCTCCGGTTCCGCGCGTGACAGTGCCCTCTTGGCGCTCCGTGCTGAAGTCCCTGCGTCGGATGCGGGTTCGGGACCTGCATGGAAAAAAGGAGGAGTGCATTATGATTGCGCGATTGCCTGCCGTCGGCCTGGCCACGGTTTTCGCCGCCTGCCTGCTGTCGCTGCCGGTCCCCGCGGGCGCCGCCGGCCGCTGCGGCAAGTACAAGATGGACGGCGCCGGCAACTGCCTGACGCCCAAGTTCCACCAGTGTCAGCGCGACTGGGCGAAGTGCAATGCCGCCTGCAAGAAGGGCGACAACGCTTGCCTCGACAAGTGCGAGATCACCTACGCCCCCCACTGCGGCGACTGACGTTGGGCGCTGGGCGGGGCGCCCTCCGGTGTGGAGTCGCTATTGAAGGCTGTGAAACTGGAAGGTGGGGATCGGTCCGAGGTGTTGCGATTGAGTGCCGTGCTCGAGCAGGCAGCTCTCCTCTTCCATTCCCGAAATTTGGCGCGGCCCGTCCCTCAATTCTCGTCCATCTTGAGGGCGGCGATGAAGGCTTCCTGCGGGATTTCGACCTTGCCGAATTCGCGCATCTTCTTCTTGCCGGCCTTCTGCTTCTCGAGCAGCTTGCGCTTGCGCGTGATGTCGCCGCCGTAGCACTTGGCGATGACGTCCTTGCGCATGGCCTTGATGGTCTCGCGCGCGATGACCTTGCCGCCGATGGCCGCCTGCACCGGAATGACGAACAGGTGCGGCTTGATGAGGTCCTTCAGCTTCTCGCACATGGAGCGGCCGCGGCTTTCGGCGCGCGTGCGATGCACGACGATGGAGAGCGCGTCCACGGGCTCCGAGTTGACCAGGATCGACAGCTTGACGAGGTCGTTCTCCTCGTAGCCGGTCATCTTGTAGTCGAACGAGGCATAGCCGCGCGACACCGATTTCAGGCGGTCGTAGAAGTCGAACACCACCTCGTTGAGCGGCAGCTCGTAGACGAGCATGGCGCGAGTGCCGGCATAGGTGAGGTTCTTCTGCCGGCCGCGGCGGTCCTGGCACAGCTTCAGCACGGCGCCGAGGTATTCGTCCGGCACCAGGATGGTGGCCTCGATCCACGGCTCCTCGAGGTGGTCGATGCGCGAGCCGTCCGGCATGTCGGCCGGGTTGTGCATCTCGATCATGGTGCCGTCGTTCAGGTGCACATGGTAGATCACCGACGGCGCCGTCGTGATCAGGTTCATGTTGAACTCGCGCTCGAGGCGCTCGGTGATGATCTCCAGGTGCAGGAGGCCGAGGAAGCCGCAGCGGAAACCGAAGCCGAGCGCCGCGGAGGTCTCCATTTCATAGGAGAAGGACGCGTCGTTGAGGCGCAGCTTGCCCATCGCCTCGCGCAGGTCCTCGAAGTCGGCGGCATCGACCGGGAACAGGCCGCAGAACACCACCGGCTGCACCGGCTTGAAGCCCGGCAGCGGCGCGTCGCAGGGTGTTCGCTCGTCGGTCACCGTGTCGCCGACGCGCGTGTCGGCCACCTGCTTGATGGCCGCGGTGAAGAAGCCGACCTCGCCGGGGCCGAGCGCATCCAGCATCTCCTGCTTGGGCCGGAAGATGCCGACGCGGTCGATCTGATAGCTGGCGCCGGAGTGGAACAGCTTGACCTTCTGGCCCTTCTTCAGCGTGCCGTCGATGACGCGCACGAGCACGATGACGCCGAGGTAGGCGTCGTAGAAGCTGTCGATCAGCAGGGCTTTCAGCGGCTTGTCGGCGTTGCCCTTGGGCGCCGGAAGCTTCTCGACGATGGCCTCCAGCACCGCCGGCACGTTGAGGCCGGTCTTGGCCGACACGCCGACGGCTTCGGACGCATCGATGCCGATGACGTCCTCGATCTGCTGCTTGACACGGGTCTCGTCGGCCGACGGCAGGTCGATCTTGTTGAGGACGGGCAGGATCTCCAGGTTGTTGTCGAGCGCCTGATAGACGTTGGCCAGCGTCTGCGCTTCCACGCCCTGGCTGGCGTCGACGACCAGGATGGCGCCCTCGCAAGCCGCCAGCGAGCGCGACACCTCGTAGGCGAAGTCGACGTGGCCGGGCGTGTCCATCAGGTTGAGCTGATAGGTTTTTCCGTCCTTGGCCTTGTAGTCCAGCCGGACCGTCTGCGCCTTGATGGTGATGCCGCGCTCGCGCTCGATATCCATCGAGTCGAGGATCTGCTCCTTCATCTCACGGTCCGAGACGTTGCCGCACAGCTGGATCAGCCGGTCGGACAAGGTCGACTTGCCGTGGTCGATGTGGGCGATGATGGAGAAATTGCGGATCAGGGAGATGTCGGTCATGCGCGGCTTGTAGCAGGAGCTTCGCAGCCGCAACAAGGGGCGGCGCGGCCGGGGTTGGCCGGGGAGCGGGGCGGCGACGGCAGCGGGGGGCGGGGCGAACGCGCGACAGTTTCACGCGACCGATTCAGCCGTGAACCCCTGAATCCTTCGTCGAATGAGGCTTGGCTTTCGGCACGCCGAAGACTATGTGTCTGGCCAGCCGCGAAAAGGAGCTTTGACCATGGCGAAATCCCCGTTTGCATCCGCACCCCAGTTCAATCTGCCAGGCCTCAACGAGGAGGGGCGCCGGACCGTGAACGCGGCGTTCGACGCCATGTCGCAGTGGCGCGACGAGGTTGCGGCGAGCACGGAGCGCTATCAGGGCGCAGTTTTCGACAAGATGGGCGCCGCCGCCCGCGCGCTCGGCTGGCCGGACAATCTGGTCGAGGCCTCGCGCGGCCAGATGCAGCAGATTTCGCGCATGCAGGTGCACATGATCGACCAGATCATGGACGCTTGGCAGCAGCAGCTGAAGAACCCCGGCACCATGCCCACCATGCCTGGCATGGCTCCGGGCATGGGCGCCATGCCGGGCATGCCGCAGATGCCGGGCATGCCTGACTTCGGCAACATGCCGCTGGCGCCGGTGCAGTTCTGGATGCAGGCCGCGGAGATGTGGCAGAAGAGCTGGCAGTCGGCCATGTCGCAGTGGATCGACATGCAGAAGAACGCCATGACCGGCGGCGGCGCGCGCCGCGAGTAGTCCTCTCGGTTCAGCGACGGCACTCGAGACCGAAACGGTCGCGGCAGCCCTGGGCTCCGCGGCCGTTTTTTCGTTGCGAGGCGGGGCAGGCCGGGCATTGGCCAGCTTCGAGGCCACAACCAGCTTTGAGACCACAAGTTCTCCTTTGGTCACCACTGATCGACGCGCAGGTTCGGCTGAACCACGGCGCGCGGCGGCGCTGCGAGGTCGAGATAGTCCCACGCCGCGAGCGCGATCATGGCGGCGTTGTCGGTCGACCAGCGCAACGGCGGCAGGCACAGCTCGACGCCGAGTTCCGCGCACAGCGAGCCCGCCGCCGCGCGCAGTTGCGGGCTCGCCGCCACGCCGCCGACGACGACGAACGAGCGTGACGGATGGGCCAAGAGCGCGCGCCGGCTCTTCTGCACCAGCACGTCCATGCAGGCGTCCACGAACGCCGCCGCGATGTCGGCTTCGCCCACCGAGCCGTCGAGCGGAAACATCCGCGCGACTGCCGATTTCAAGCCGGAGAACGAGAAGTCGAGCCCCTCGGCGATGAGCGGGCGTGGAAAGCGGATGCGGCTGGCGTCGCCCGCCTTGGCAAGCTGATCCACCTTGGCGCCGGCCGGATAGCCGAGGCCCATCAGGCGGCCGACCTTGTCGTAGGCTTCGCCGACCGAATCGTCGCGCGTGCCGCCGATGATGCGGATGTCGCCCGGCGCGCTCATGTGCGCAAGCAGCGTGTGGCCGCCAGAGACCAGCAGCAGCAGCGCCGGAAAGCGCACGCGGGCCTGCTCCAGGTCGGCGCTGCGCAGGTGTCCGCGCAGGTGGTTGACGCCGATCACCGGCACGCCCCAGCCGAGGCCCGCTCCCGCCGCCGCGTTGAGGCCGACCAGCAGCGGTCCAACGAGGCCGGGCCCGCGCGTGACGCCGATGGCGCGCAAGTCCTGCGGTGTCACGCCCGCGTCCGCCAGCGCCTTGGCGAGACACGGGATGACGGCGGCGACATGGGCGCGGCTGGCCATCTCGGGGAAGACACCGCCGTGAGCCGCGTGCACTTCGGTCTGGCCGACGACGACCGACGACAGCACGCGGCCGTTGCGGTCCACGACCGCGGCGGCGGTGTCGTCGCACGAGGATTCGACGCCGAGAATGACCGACTTGCCGTCCGTCGCGCTCATGCCAGCAGCTCCCCGATGTCGCGCGCGCTCACCGATCCGACGCGCTCGATGACCGGCGGCTCGTGGCGGCAGTTGACCAGCGTCGAGGCGAGGCCGCCGCCGGCCGTTCCCGTGACGACGAGATCGGGCAGCCCGGCAAGCTGTGCCAGGATGGCGCTCGGTTCGGCGAGCGTCGGGCTCCCGTGCGCGTTGGCGCTGGTGACGAACAGCGGCCCCGTGCGGCGCGCCACGGCGCGGATGGTGGCATCGTCGGGAATGCGCACGGCGACCTCGTCGCGCGTCGCAAGCCAGGCCGGGCGCGGAACCCCGTCCGCGAAGCCGAAGGCGATGGTCAGCGGGCCCGGCACGAGGCGTGAGGCGAGCAGCCTCGCCGCGCTTGGCGAGACGACAACGCCGAGCGGCGGGATCTGGTCTGCGTCCGCCACCATGACCGGAAGCCGCACCTCGACCGGGCGCCGCTTCAGCGCGAACAGCCGCGCCACCGCCTGCGCGTCGCCGGGCAGCGCGGCCAGGCCGAACACGGTGTCCGTCGGCAGCAGCACGACGCCGCCGCCGAGGAGCGTCGCGGCGATCGTCTCGATGCCATCGCGGCGGACCGTGCGCGGGGCGGAGCCATCTGCTCCCGGCGGCGCAGGATGCGCGCTCATGCTGTCACCCCATCTGCTGCTGGAAGGCGTGGATCGGCTGGTGCGCGAGCTGCAGTTCGCTGCCCGCATGCTGCACGAACGCGACGAGATCGCGTGCCGTCGGCAGCTCGACATCCGACGGCGTCGCCGTGCCGGGAAGCGCCGCGGCAAGCTCGGCGCGGAAGCGGCCGGCGATGGCGAAGCGTCCGCGCAGCTCCGCCAGCTCGCGCGCCACCTCGGCGAGCGGACCGGACAAGGTTCGCCGCAGCATGCGGCCATCATAGAGCCCGACCAGCAGCAGCGCCGCGTTGGTGCCACGCACGCTGATCACCGGCAGGCCGGTCTCGCGGCGCACGCGCTCGCCCATGATCTCGAACGAGGTGACGGGCGCGATCGGCACGCCGAGGGCGTGGGCCAATCCGTTGGCGAAGGCGACGCCCGAGCGCACGGCGTTGAGCCCGCCCGGCCCGATGTCGACGGCGACGCGGCCGATGTCGCGCGCCGCCACGCCCGCTGTCGCGAGCGCGCTCACGACGAGGCTTGCGAGGTCGAAGCCGTCGCCATCGATGTGGCTCAGCATGTCGGAATCGTAGAGCATCTCGCCGCCACGCGCGAGCGCGATGCCGGGCCGGCGCGAAGAGGTTTCGAGCGCGAGGGTGACGGTCATGGCGTCCCGCTCCCGCTTGCGGCCACGTCGGCGCGCGCAAGGTCGTCGCGCAAGCCGCGCCAGCCGCTGCCGGCATACGAGATGGTGATGACGCGATCGTCGGGTGCGCCCGCGACGAAGCCGATGCGGATGGACAGCGCATCCGGTACGCGGGCCGCGACGAGCTGGCCCCATTCGATCAGCGTCACACCGTCCTCGCGGTAGTCGTCGAGGCCGAGATCGGCGAACTCGGCCGGGCTCTTCAGGCGGTAGGCGTCGACGTGGAGGACCTTGAGCCGCCCGCCGTCGTACATGTGGACGAGCGCGTAGGTCGGGCTCGTGACGGTGGCGGGCGAGCCGAGCGCGGCGACGAATGCCTTGACGACGTGCGTCTTGCCGGCCGCCAGTTCGCCGTCGAGCAGCACCGCGTCGCCAGCCGCGGCGTGCCGCGCCACCACGGCCGCGATGCGATCCGAGTCCGCCGAGCCGCGCGCGGTCAGCGTCAGCGACCATGCCCCCACCGAGGCTGTCGCGCTGGCCGGGCTGGCGATTCCGGCTGTCGGGTCGGCGCTGGACATGATCGGGCGCGCGGGCTCCAGGGGTTGACGGGCGGCGTAGAAAACTCCAGGCGGAGATAGGGTGCGCGGGCTGGGTCGTCAATCGCGGCCGGCGCGCCGAGGGACTGGCGGAAGGCGGACGACACCATGGCCGATGAGCCGAAGGCGAGCCTGCCGGGGCAGGGACGATGCGATGAATGCGGCAGCACGTTTCGCCGCGCCGCGTCGCGGATGGAGGCGCTATGCGCCGAATGCGCGCACCAACTCTATGGCCACGCGCCTTGTCAGCATGTGATCGAGGCCGGCCGTTGCACGCGCTGCGGCTGGGATGGCTCGGTGTCGGACTATGTCCGGTCGCTGAAGGCCCGCCCACCCGGCTCCTGACGCGCCGATGCGATCAGCGCGGCATCAGCGGGCGCGTGAAGGTCCACAGCGCGTGCGCCAAGAAGCCGAGCATCGGCACGACAGCTGCGCCGATCAGCCAGGGATCGACGGCCTCCAGCGGCAGCAGCCGGCCGAGCCAGCCGGCCCACATCACGTAGGCTGTCACAGCCGCATAGAGCACGAACGCATTGGTCGTCTGCCGGCGGCCCTGCGCGTCCGGCGGATCGATGGCGTCGAAATGAGCCGGTGCCAGATAGAACAGATAGAGCGCCTGCAGCAGCGCCGAAAGCAGGAAGGCCCACTGCGCCAGATGCAGCTTCAAGAGCAGCAGCACGCCCGAAACCAGCACCGCGAAGGCGCCGAGCAGCAGCCACGCTGCTTTCGCGCGACCGCGGTCGTCCGGCGCGTCGGACTTGCGCGCATCCTTGGCTTCGCTCTCGGTGGCGGCCTCGATCGCCGCCAGCATGCGGTCCATGACGTCGCCGGTCAGCGCCGCCCGTGCGCCGACGACGCCGGCGAAGACGTAGAAGGCGCCGAGCGCCCTGAGGCTGCCGTCGACCAGATCCATGACCGTCTCACTTTGGAAAATCGGCGCGCGTCAGCAGCGGCTTGAAGGTGAGGCCGGCGGCTGCGAATGCTTCCGCCGCGCCCTCCTGGCGGTCGACGATGGTCGTGACGAGCGCCACCTCGGCGCCGGCCGCGCGCACGATGTCGACGGCTTTGAGCGCCGAGCCGCCGGTGGTTGTCACATCCTCGACAATGGCGACGCGCCGGCCCGCGATGGTCTCGCCCTTGACGAGGCCCTCGATGAGCGCCTGCGTGCCGTGCTCCTTGGCCGCCTTGCGCACGAAGAAGGCCGGCAGCGGGTGCTTGCCGCCAGAGCTGAGGGCGGCCACTGCCGTGGCGACGGGAACGGCGCCCATTTCCAGGCCGCCCACGAGGTCAACGTTGTGCGGCTGGATCAGGTCGCCGAGCAGCTGGCCGATCAGCGCCGAACCTTCCGGGTGCAGCATGGTGGGCTTCATGTTGAAGTAGAAGTTCGAGGTCCGCCCCGAGGCGAGCTTGATCTCGACGCCGGTGCCGAACGAGCGCTCCGTGATGATGGAGATCAGCCGCGCGCGGGGCTCGGCGGTGGTCTGCAGGCACATGGGCATGGCGGCGGGCTCTCCGGCTGAAGCGTATCGCTGCCGCATTCGCCCCATCCCCCGCCCGCTGTCAAGGCGCGCAGGCGGCGCGAGGCCCGGCGACGGGGCCGGGCGGGGCCGGTTCGCCCGCGCGAGGCCACTTGCCGCTTCCCTTGGCGGCGCGGTTCGCCTACTCAGGCCCAGATACACCCCAGAGAGACACCCCAGCGAGACACAACCCAGCGCGGTCCCCGCGTTCCCGGCCTGCGCCCTGGTCCTGCCACGGCCAGCTCCCGCGCGGCGGTGCCGCTGGTATTCCGACCGAAGGACGTGTTGCCATGCAAGAGGCCACCGCGCCCGAGCCGAGCGCCGACCGTGGACCCCCCGAGGTTCGCCGCCGGCGCACGTTCGCCATCATCTCGCACCCGGATGCCGGCAAGACGACACTGACGGAAAAGCTTCTGCTGTTCGGCGGCGCCATCCAGATGGCCGGCCACGTCAAGGCGCGTGGGGCGGCGCGGCGCACGCGCTCGGACTGGATGGCCATCGAGCAGGCGCGCGGCATCTCCGTCACCTCGTCGGTGATGACCTTCGAGCGCGGCGACACCATCTACAACCTGCTCGACACGCCGGGCCACTCGGACTTCTCCGAGGACACCTACCGCACGCTGTCGGCGGTCGACGCGGCGGTGATGGTGATCGACGCGGCGAAAGGTATCGAGGCCCAGACGCGCAAGCTGTTCGAGGTCTGCCGCCTGCGCGATATTCCGATCATCACCTTCATCAACAAGATCGACCGCGAGGCCGACGACCCGCTGTCGCTGATCGACGCCATCGCGTCCGGTCTGGCGCTCGACCTCGTGCCGATGTCGTGGCCCGTGGGCCTCGGTACCGATTTCCGCGGCCTGATCGACATCCGCAAGAAGCGCCTGTTGCTGCCCGAGGGCGACCGGACGACGCCCTACGGCCGCGACGAAGCTCTCGCCGATCTGCACGACGCGTCGGCGCTCGTGGCGCTGGGCATCGAGGAGCGCATTGCCGCACCGTCGATCGAAGGCCTCGAGCTGGCGCAGGGCGCGCTGTCGGCGTTCGACCTGCAATCCTATCGCGAGGGGCATCTGTCGCCGGTGTTCTTCGGCTCGGCCCTGCGCAACTTCGGCGTCGAGCAGTTGCTCGATGCGCTGGCCGACTGGGCGCCGCCACCGCTGCCGCGCAAGGCGCGCGAGCGCGTCGTCCAGCCCGGCGAAGCGCAGGTATCCGGCTTCGTGTTCAAGGTCCAGGCCAACATGGACCCCAACCACCGCGACCGCATCGCCTTCGTGCGCCTGTGCTCGGGCAAGTTCCGTCGCGGCATGAAGCTTTTGCATGTGCGCGAGGGGAAGATGATGACGGTGGCGTCTCCCATCCTGTTTTTCGCCCAGCAGCGCGAGACGGCGGACGAAGCGTGGGCCGGAGACATCATCGGCGTGCCCAACCACGGCACGCTGCGTGTCGGCGATACGCTCTCGGAGAAGGAGGCGCTGAAGTTCGAGGGCATCCCGAACTTCGCGCCCGAGCTGCTGCGCCGCGTCGTGATCGAGGATGCCATGAAGGCCAAGCAGCTCGGCCGCGCGCTCGACGACCTTGCCGAGGAGGGTGTCGTGCAGGTGTTCCACCCGCTGATCGGCTCGCGGCCGATCCTGGGTGTCGTCGGCGAGCTGCAGTTCGACGTGCTGGCGTCGCGCGTGCGCGGCGAATACGGCGTGCCCTTGAGCTACGAGCCGGCGCCGTGCGAGGCCGCGCGCTGGGTGACGGGCGAGGCGGCGCAGGTTGCCAAGTTCACCGATCGCTTCAAGAGCCAGTGCGCCAAGGATCGCGACGGGGCCCTCGTCTATCTCGCGGAGAGCGAGTGGAAGCTGCGCCATACGCAGGAGAACTGGCCGGACCTTCAGTTCGCCGCCGTGCGCGAGCGCGGGTAGTCGTCAGAAGGGCAGGGCCTCAGCGTTTGCGTTGGTCGGCGGGGGCGTCGGCGTCGAAAGCGGCCAGCGCGACCGCGTCCTCGAGCTTCAAGGACAATACGCATCCAGCCGAGCACGTGGCATCTCGCTCGGGGGGAGTGGAGGCAGCGGCTTGCGGCTCAGCTGGACTTGAATCCGGTCCGGATATCGCGTCAGGCTCGCCGAGGCCGGCTCCTGCCGCGCACCGTGCGCGGCCGCGTGCGGCACCGTCCATGCCCGTTACTTGCCGTGCGCCAAACCGGGCATCGGTTCGTAGAACGTCGCCAAAAAGCTGGCATCGTCGCGTTCGCGCATGCGATTGCCGCCAAGTTCGAGGCGAGCGCAGGCGCTAGCTGTTTCCGCGATGAAGCGCTCCACCATGGCCACCAGTTCCGCCGGCATCGGCACGCGCTCGACGTGGTCGGTCGGGTCGGCGACGTATTCCTCGACCTCGAACGGCGATGCGGAGACATGGCTGACATCGATCGGCACATCGGCGTCGGCGCCAGGCCGCGTGCGCACGACGACATAGAGCGAGGGCACGCCATTGGCGAGGTTGACGCGGTAGTGCATCGTGCACTTCTGGTCGAGCACCAGGGGGAGCGTCACGGCATGATAATGCACGAAGCTCTTGCCGCGACCCACTTCGCGCCAGTCGGCGCGCGGCGGGGGATTCAGCAGAACGGACACGGGGCGCCAGCCGAGCGGTTCCCAGGAATGTTCGGTGCTCTCACGCGCTACGACGACGCCGATCTGGATCGTTACGCCAGAGTTCATAGGGGTACGACCTCTTGCCACCTTGCCATTCGGTCTTAGTACGAAAGTTTATATACTTTTGAACGGCGCGGTCCAGAAGCATTTTGCGTTGCGATGAGATTTCAACGGCCCCGGTGTCGGGGGCGCGAACAGGGGCGGCACGATTGCCGCGGCACCCCGGTTGTGGCGGCGGCCTCTCCCGTGCCCACAGGTGCCCGTGCCCACAGGTGCCCGTGCCCACAGGTGCCCGTGCCCACAGGTGCCCGTGCCCACAGGTGCCCGTGCCCACAGGTGCTATGGCGCGGGCTGCCTTGAAAGCTTATGATGAGCGTCAAATTTGACGAGGCATCCCCGGACGCCGGGCAGTCGGGTCGCCTCGCGCGGCGGCGGGCACCGGCGATGCCGCTGCCGCTGCCGTTCGTCGGCGGTCAGGGTCGGATCGGGTTGGGGCGCGGCGCGGGGGCGAGACGAGTGAACCGCATGGCAGACATCATTGCAGACCCCGCGACGGCGCCACGCACGCCATCCGCTCCCGTGGCCGGTCCGTCCGACAGGCCGATGATCGACCCCTTCGGCAGGCATGTCAGCTATCTGCGCGTCTCGGTCACGGACCGCTGCGACTTCCGCTGCGTCTATTGCATGTCCGAGCACATGACGTTCCTGCCCAAGCGCGACCTGCTCACGCTGGAGGAACTGGACCGGCTGTGCTCGGCCTTTGTTCGCCGTGGCGCGCGCAAGCTGCGCATCACGGGCGGCGAGCCGCTGGTGCGCAAGAACATCCTGTGGCTGTTCCAGTCGCTGGCCCGCCACCTGGAGAGCGGCGCGCTGGAGGAGCTGACGCTGACCACCAACGGCAGCCAGCTGGATCGCTTTGCCGCCGACCTGAAGGCGATCGGCGTCCGTCGCATCAATCTGTCGCTCGATACGCTGAAGCCGGATCGCTTCAAGGCCATTACCCGCTGGGGCGATTTCACGACCGTGATGGCTGGCCTCGAAGCCGCCGAGAAGGCCGGTCTGTCGGTCAAGATCAACGCCGTGGCGCTCAAGGATTTCAACGAGGACGAGATCGACGATCTGATCCGCTTCGCGCACGGCCGCGGTCACGACCTGACGCTGATCGAGACCATGCCGCTCGGTGAGATCGACGGCGACCGCACGGACCAGTACCTGCCGCTGTCGGTGGTGCGCGCGCGGCTGCTCGACAGCTGGACGCTGGCCGACATCCCCTATCGCACGGGCGGTCCGGCGCGGTACGTCGAGGTCAGGGAGACGGGCGGCCGCCTCGGCTTCATCACGCCGATGACGCACAACTTCTGCGAAAGCTGCAACCGCGTCCGCCTGACCTGCACGGGCACCTTGTTCATGTGCCTCGGCCAGGAGGACGCCGCCGATCTGCGTGCGCCGCTCCGTGCCGCCGGCAGCAACGATGCCATGCTCGACGCCGCCATCGATGCGGCCATCGCCCGCAAACCCAAGGGGCACGATTTCGTCATCGATCGCCGGCATGCGCGCCCCGCGCTGGCCCGCCACATGAGCGTCACAGGCGGCTGATCGGATCGGCGTTTCGCGTTTCGTCTCGCCAAGTCAACGGGGAAGCCATGAAGGGCATAGGTCTGGTGCGCGCGGCGCGGCTGACGCGGCGTCAGCTCGTGGCCTTCGCGCTGGTGTCGGCGACCATCAACGGCATCGTCACGGCGTCCGTCGGCGCCTGGCTGGCGCAGACCTATGCCATGCACCAGAGCCGCCGCCAGTCGGTGGAGAGTATCGGCAACCTCTTCTATGCGCGGCGCACGCGCGCCGGCATGGTGGCCTCCTCGCTCCGTCGCGCCGCGCCGCTGGAGGAGGTGCAGCACAGGAAGCGCGCCTACGACGAAGCCTATGTCGACTGGAACACCAACATCCGCAAGAACCTGTTCGTCATCCGCGAGGTGATGGGGCAGAAGGACTTCGCCAGGCTCGAGCAGGGCTTCGAGGACGATCTGGTCGCTGCGCTGGCCGATATCGATCGCTGCCTGACCAAGGCCTACGACGAGCGCATCGCCGGCCGCGATCCGGTGCCGGTGCTGTCCGCGTGCCGCATGGCGGATGTCTACCAGTTCGCGCTCGACTGCGGCGCCACCTACACCAACGAGCTGTTCAAGCTGTCGAAGCTGAACTTCAACCCGTTCGCCGCCTCGGCGCAGAAGCGCGAGGAGGCCGAGGCGCGCATAAAGAAGGGCTGCACGCGGGCACCCGCACCACCCGCGCCGCCCGTCGTGACGTCCGCGCCGACGACGGCTCCGGGCGCGGCGCCAGCCGCTCCGGCCCCTGGCGCGACGCCCGCCGCGACGGCCCCTGGCGCGACGCCCGCCGCGACGGCCCCTGGCGCGACGCCAGCCGCGACGGCCCCACCGGCCGCGCAGACCGTGCCGTCCGGCTCGGCACCGCCTGCTGCGGCCCCCCCAGCGCCGTCGATGGCCCCGGGCTCCGTCTCCACGACCCCACCGGCAGGGCCCGCCACGCCCGAGGCGACACCCGCGCCACCGGTGCCGGGGCCGCAGCAGGCGGTGCCGCCGCGCCCGTAGCACGCGCAGGGCAGGTTGTGACCCAAAGCGGGTATACAACTCGAGACGGGAGCGGACCAATTTCCGGAAGCTTTATAGGTGTACAGCGGAATAGGAGTACAGCGGACGCTTCGCCATCCGCGCAGATCCTATGGACCGAGGCACGGGAGATGCCGTAGCGTCAGGCTAGCCGCTTGCGGCGATGTCATATGCGGAGGACTTTGGTCTCGCACCGGCCGGACGCCGGCCGCCTCGGCCCTGGCGGTGCCTCCGCAGCGCGCTCCTTGATGAGGTCGCGTTCGAACTCGCCGAACGCGCCGAGCATGTGGAACAGCTCGGATAACCTTCTTTGACGACGCGGGTTTGAACTGCAGCTCCAATGTAACAACCCGCAGCGACGGCCATCGCCAAATCGATCATCGGAGAACCATCTGTGCATGACACTTTCCTAAGAGCCAAGGCGCATCCGGTTGAGGAGCGCCTGTTTTCGGCAGGCAAGAAGCGTATCCTCACGCTCGATGGTGGCGGAATCCGTGGGATTGTCACAGTCGCGTTTCTTAAGCAATTGGAAGCGACGCTACGCGAAATGACCGGTCGCAAACATCTCGTGCTGGCCGATGTCTTTGATTTGGTCGCCGGCACGTCTGTAGGGTCCATGCTTGCTACCATGATTGCACTCGGCAGTGAGGCTGCGGAGATGGAAGTTATATTCCGACAGATCGCGCCAAAGATTTTTGATGGTCGCATGACGCTGCTGGGTCAGCGCCGATTCAACGCAACGCCGTTGGTAAATGCTGTTCGGTCCATAGTTAAGAACGAGTCGCTTGACTCTGAGAAGCTCAAGACAGGACTCTGCATCATCGCCAAGCGGGTTGATACCGGCTCTCCTTGGATCATATCCAACAATCCGCGCATGCCATTTTACAACGACAACCCTGAATTCACAGGAAACCGCCATTACAAGCTGGAGAGCTTAATCCGCGCCAGCACGGCAGCGCCATTCTTGTTCACGCCCTCGGAAATCACAATCCGGACCAATGATGCGGGCAAGGACGAAAAGGGATTGTTCATTGATGGAGGCGTCTCCCCCCATAACAATCCATCATTGCAGATGCTCATGCAGGCGACGCTGCCCAGCTACAAACTAAATTGGAAGCTGTCGCCAGACGATCTTCTGATGATTTCGCTTGGAACAGGCCAATTCAGGACCCGCATCGCCAAGCGCAAGCCGGTGCTGCAGGGCATGAAGGCACGAATCGCTCGAACCATTGACAGCAACCTCCCCGATGACATCGATGAGGCCGCGTTCGCAGCGCAGGCGCTGAGCGGGCTCATCAATGATAGCTCGCTTTATGCGCTCAAGATGATGCAATCTCTCTCGCATCCGCGCTTTAGCTGGAGGATCAATGCGGAAGTTGAAGCACTGGAAGGCGAGTTCTTGCTAGCGACCCTTCTAGGAGCGGGTACAAATATCTCGCGAGGATTATTGCGCTTTCAACGCTTAGACCTGCCGCTCGATATCGGTCTAGTTAAGCCAGAGTTCGACGTTTCGGCGACGCGCGCTGAGCGGCTGGAGCTACTTGCTCTTGATGATCCGTCAAAGCTCGATGTCCTCCATCGGCTGGGCGCGGAAGCTGCATCCAAACAAGTTTCTACCGTCGATTTTGACGGCTTTGTCTGATAGTCGTGGGTCCCGCTGCTGTGCCATCGGAGGAAGAAACAATGCCGCAATATTTGCCGAAGCCGATCGACACATCAAAAGTTCAGCTCTCTGAAGCCATGACTCAGCTAATCGAGAACCTCGCGGCCAATACCCACGACGTCTGGGCCACAACTCGGATAGCTGACGGCTGGCGCTGGGGGCCAGCGCGCAACGACGATCGGAAAGAGCATCCAGGCCTGGTAGGCTACAATGAACTCTCTGAAAGCGAGAAGAACTACGATCGGATCATTGTGGAGCAGGTGATCAAGGCTGCGATAGCAGCTGGCTATCGGATTGAAAAAAGTTAGTGAGCGAATCGTTCCCACGCTTCTGAGCAGCGGCCCAACCTTCCGACTCGGGCGCAACGACGCCCAATTCTTCAGCAACTTATACGTCACTTCCCTTTTCTGGTCGACGGCACCTTTCGCCGAGAAGGCGGCGCACTAAGCTGCGAAAGCCATTGTCTGTCAGTTCACGACGCTGCTCGCGTTGCATCGCCCTTATCCAGTACCACTCCGGAGGCGGCTCGGATTCGTCAATAGAGATCGGAACAATAAGACGCCCCCTCCTGAAGAATGACTCTACTTCAGCGCGCACCTCTGACGAGGCATATGATTCTCTTGATAGGAACACCATGCACACGGCAGCTTGTTCGAGCCACTTACTTATTTGCACCCTAAAATCAGCCCCAATTTGGATTGCGTCATCGTATGCAACGCGATATCCGGCGGTGTGAACTCTAAGTATATCCGGCAACACAATTCGAGCATTCTTGTGAGAGTACGATATGAAGATGAATTCGCCTTCCGGCTCACATGGCGCGTAGGGCAATCCCGACCGTTCCGCGCAACGAGCTGCGTAGTAGCCATAGCGTAGCGGGAATCCGTTCACCAGCAGTCGTTCAACTCCTATGCGGTCGATGACCGCCCGGAACGCAGGCAATCCGTAGAGAATAGCAAGCTCCTCTTCCAACTCGCGCGGATCGCGATCCCACTTCGCGACCCCCCCTCCCTTGATGCCGTTTGCAACTCTCCACAGCGTTCCAACTTTTTGATTAGTCGATTCGAACGGGGCGCATCGCTCCTCGATGATTGTATCAATTGTTCCGATATCGTAAGCTCGGCCGTGAATCTTCCACGCGTTGCCATTCAGCGGCTTCGTTAGCGCTGTTCCGACGCCGAAAAGAATAATTCGACCAGTCTGCTTTCTCACGCTAAGGAGGGCGCTTTCGGCCTTGATTGTACTTGTTGCGAAATCTCGAATCCGATGGGAGTGCGCACGAATGGCCTCCTCGTCGTTTTGAGTGGGTGGGAGGGCGGTCGGAAGGCGGCTTGATCCTGTTGGCGGAGCGAGTCGCCGGCGGGGCGGACGGCGGTCAGGGCCCGCGCACTTCAGCGCGCCCGCCAGGG
>WBZS01000680.1_pt1 | contig 36679 bp, 39 predicted proteins | sample 5204201 | NCBI WGS metagenome assembly WBZS01 (sample SAMN12344357, study PRJNA552823) | activated sludge metagenome | biome: Activated sludge suspended growth; feature: Nitrification reactor; material: Wastewater; isolation source: activated sludge from nitrification reactor of wastewater...
CGCCATGATCAGTGCCATGCAACGAAATTTAGCAATTCCATTGGGTCCGCCAGCTGGGGAACGTAAACTAATCTGTTGTTAGGGAAGTCAGATTTTGCAATTGAATCGGAAATGTCATTTTCTTTAATAACAATTCTTTGATTATTATTTTCAAGGATGGAATTTTCCTTAACCCAAGCAAAAACTTTACTAGTGTAGATGGATTTAGAAAAAGTAGCCTGAGTTTTTCTTTCTGGTGTAGGCCAAACTGTACTTCCGAAAACGTCAAATCTTTTTTCATTTAGCCCATCGATTATTACACCATAGCCAGTTTCTTCTGTAAAAATAATTTCCCAACCATGACTGTTTGCGATTTTGGTTAATATTTCAAAAAAGATTCCAGAAAAGCTTTCTAATTGCTTGTCATACATAAAGGCTGGTGGGTAGTTAGATATTCCAACTCTTAAAACCTTTTTCAGGTCTTTGTTTGTGAAGTTCTCTTCAAGTCCCCAAATAGGGTTATATGTTTCCCATGGATTTTCCACCAAAAGAAAGTCTAAATATTCTCTTGTGTTTCCATCAAACTTTCCTGAAATATAATTTTCATATACTGGCCAATTTTTATGATAAATATAAATAACTTTTTCAGTATTTAAAAATTTCGGTGCCCATTCTAAAAATGCAAACTCGGACAACAAGTAATGAACTGCTGTTTTTATAGACTTTTCTAAATCTTGGAACTCTCTTTTGGAAGCAACTAAAACTTCTTTGGTCGTATTGTCTGCAGACTTTTGGAATTCATCGTTTGTATCATATAAACTTTTCACATCATGATAAATTTTTTGATATTCTGTGTTTTTCTCAACTTCCTCGTCCCATTCTAAAATTCTCACTTGTTCATTGCTTAAGCCAAGTTCAGTCATAGCTTTTTTAACTTTGTTCTTGAGTAGATTTCCTTGCGGAATAGCTTTTACACGTCTTGCAATATTTTCTGCATAACCAAAAGAAATATACGTAGATATTGCTGGAACATCTGCAATCATTATTAACACTCTCCCAAATCTATCAATGCTTGTTTTTAGCAAATATTTTATTTCCTCAGTTTTAAAATATGAGTTCCCTGGACTCATTCCAATTATGTGGTATGTTTTTTGATACATAGAATTTCTTTTACAATTATACCAGAATAGGTAATTTTGATATACTTAGCATAAATGCTAAAAAAAGTTTTTTTTATACTGTTCATAGTGTGTCTAATACTTGTTTTTTTGGGATATAAAAATCTTTTTGCCAGTAGAGATTTTATAAAAACAAAAGACGAGAAGATGCAACCTGACGGGAAAGCGTATTTATACAAAATAAAAGAAAATAACAATAAAGAAGAAAAGTTTTGGTATGTAGCTACAAACAAAATTTTAGAAAAAAAGAACTTGGAAGGAATTGCTTTTGAAAAAGTTTCGGAAAACATTTTTTGGGACCCGGAACATTGCGCTCAAATGCTTACGTTAACAGTCGGCAACGATTTATATTTTTTTGAGTCAAAGTTTAAATTAAACCAAACAAACGAATTTTACGATGTTATTTATAAATTTGATACAAAAAATAATTTAATGCAAACCTTTGAGAGCCAAAAGCATACTAATCTTTATTCTATGATTTTTGAAAATAATAAAATTTTTGTTTTTTATAAGGATGGGGAGGAATTTTATAAAACCGAACTAGTAGAACAAGAAAATAAAATTTCTTTTGAAAATAAAAAAATAATAAAAGAAGGTGATATTGTTTATAGAAATTGGAAGGGAAATATCGAAAGTTTGGATAAAATAGAAAATTTAAAATATTTTATTATCCAATAAAACAAATGATATAATTAAAATATGAAAATACTTGACTCAGTTAAAAATTTTTTTAAGAATACGAATCAGATTTATTTCCAAATGACTTTTTTGTTTTTAGTTTTGTTATATGTATCTTTTGTTCTCAAGCTTCCACAAATTACACTTTGGTATGTGGCAACCGTGTTTATTTTCATGCAAGTTTTCCAATACTATTTTTCCTGGTTTTTTAAGGTTCCTTATAATTGGAAAAGTTCTTTTACTGCTGGTATGCCGATTCTTTTTTTGATGAGTACACAAAGCGTGCAAGCGGCAATATTTTGTACTTTTGCAACAGTTGCAAGTAAATTTCTCGTTCGTTACAACAATAAACATATTTTCAACCCAAATAATTTTGGTATAGCTCTGACGATTTTTGCTTTCCCTGGTCTTGCAGCAGTTACACCTTACCAGTGGGGTTTTGACTCAAGTTTACTTGCAGTAGTTGTTTTTTTGGTGGGACTTTTTATTACTTATAGTGTTCGTCGCACTGATATAGCTTTCTTTTTTATAATTCCATATTCACTTACAATTCTTCTATTTTCTTATTTAGATTTATTTAGTGGAAATATTTTTCATCATCTTATAAGTGTGCCAGTCGTATTATTTTCTTTCTTTATGATTACTGATCCAAAAACTATTCCTGATACGAGAATTGGTAGATTTATTTTTGCTATGGCACTTTTGATAATTACAATCTTAATTTATATTTTTACAGACTTAAAACCAGCATTTTTCTTTGCTCTTCCTTTTGCAAGTTTGTTAAGTCCGATAATAGATAATTATTTTAAAGGAGTGAAATTTGAATGGACAAATGAGAAATTTATTCACCCCAATTATACACGTGTCCAAGCGAAGTAAAATTATTTATTCGCACTTTTAAAGTATAAAGAAAATCGGGAAGATAAGAGCCATCTCTTATTGGTTGTAAATTTTTCTTTTCTAAAATTTCTTGCAAAATATTTTCTCCCAATTTTTTTCCATTCTCTTCATCATAAGTAAAAGAACAACCTGACCATTGACTCATTTCGCCACTCACTTTTTGATCTTGAAGTAAAATATTTTTTCTATATGGGAAAAATTTAATAATGATTTCACTTGCAACATATCCAACAGAAGAATATTCTGAAACATACGAGGGGTATTCTGGGTCTTCCATACTGAGAGTGATTTCTTTGCTATATAAACTTGGTCTTTTAGTTAAATATTTTTCTTTTACTTTCCAAGTTTCTTTGAAAGTGTCACTTAGTGATTGCGCAAGTATCATTTGTGCATATGCATATTCTGCATCTTTTAATTTATGACTTTGAGAAATTGTAAATAATCTGTCTTGCCACACGCCAGCAAGACTTGGTGTCATATGCATAGCGCTCCAAAAGTTTACCCAAGCAGTTTGCTCAGCACTTATATGTTTGGTTGTATCGATTAAACTTTCTATAGCTTTTCTTTGTTCCAGACTTCCTTCTTTTGGTGGAGGTGGGACAGTAGCAAGATAACTTTTTTCTAGTATCCAAGATTTATCGTTTAAAATATCAACACCAAAAAATTTTTCTCTTGACCATTTGTTTGGATTTTTAATTATTTTGTAGTCAATTTTATTTTCTCTTTCTGTTTTTTCTTGTTGTAAAAAGTTTTCAAAAAATATTTTTGTATCAGGATTTAGCTCTAAATCTCTATTTAGGTTTAGTCCAGTTAAAAATTTTGTGATTTTGTTTTTGTCTTCTGGGTAAACTTGGTCCATCAAAAGAGCTGAAGCAACAACGGCTTCCCCTGGGGTTTTTTCTCTTTCAAGTATTTCATAATAGAGTGTAGAAACATAAGCGTAAAAACGCGCAGCTTCGGTGGGGGAAATTTTCATGTCATCGGTTACCAGTTTTTCAGCCATGGACATAGTTGCTCGAGAATAAAGTTTGGTTCCTTGAAAGTAAAAAATAATTGAAAACAAAATTACTAAAATAGCTGCACAGGATGTAATTATTAAATACAAGTTTCTTTTTGACATATTTTTAATTTTAATATTTTATTTTATCAATTTTTTCAGACCAAAGTTTGAACACTTCTTGAGCTTCATCTCTTAAAATTTGTTGGAAAATTATTTTTTTATCAGCGTTATTTTTTAAAATTTCCTCGTAAATAAAACTGTCATCAAAATCTATTTCCTTTGCATCTTGAATTGTATTGGCGTAAAAAACCATCTTTGGTCTTGACCAATATATTGCACCTAAACACATCGGGCAGGGCTCTGAGTTTGTATATAAAATACAGTCTTCTAATTGAAAAGAATTTAAATTTTTACAAGCATCTCTAATAGCAACAATCTCGCCGTGAGCTGTTGGGTCGTTCCAAACTGTTACACGGTTGACTCCTTTTCCGATGATTTGTCCATTTTTGACAATAATAGTTCCAAATGGGCCACCGCCACTTTCTAAAGATTCTTGTGAAAGCTTAATTGCTTCCTTCATAAAATATTCATGTTCGTTATTCATAAATACTATTATAAACCATGTTTAGTAAATACGATATTTTTTAATTATGTTAAAATATTTTGGTGAAATTTCCTAGTTTTAAAATAGAAAAAGAAAATTTGAAAAAGTATGATTTTGTTGTTGGTGTAGATGAGGTTGGAATGGGACCTCTTTGTGGGCCGGTAGTCTCTGCTGCCTGCATACTAAACCCAAAAACAATAGGGAATAGAAGGACAAAAAATTGTTGGCATGCCCGAGTGCGAGATTCGAAAAAGACGACTGAAGCACAAAGAAAAGTTTTATTAAAAAATATTTTGGAAAACTCTATTGCATGTGCGGTAGGTGAGGCAAGTGCAAGAGAGATAGATAAAATAAATATTTTACAAGCGAGCTTACTTTCTAAAAAACGAGCAATTGAAAAATTATTTAAGTCATTTCAACCCCGCCGCCTTGGGCTCGGGGTTCGTGAAATAAAATTTTTGATTTTGACTGATGGTTTGTATACTGTCCCAGATTTAGTTTTACCTAAAAATATTTTTGTAGACCAACAAGCAATTGTAAAAGGGGATGGAAAAATTCTTTCCATTGCAGCTGCGTCTATAATAGCAAAAGTTCACCGGGATAATTTTTTAGACAAGTTGCATAAAAAGTTTCCAGAGTATGGGTTTGATAAACATAAAGGTTATGGTACGAAACTTCACCACGAAAAACTTCTCACCCTCGGCCCAACCCCTGAACATCGCAAGAGTTTTTTGAAAATGCAAAATTGTCCGTGTGATATACTCTAAATATAATTTATGACAATAATAAATATTCATATGAGTCCACCACCTGAACAAGGTGAGAGATTTGATACTTTGATTTCTCCTGCAGGGTCAATTGCGGCTTTAGAAAAAATCCAGATTGATAATAAGCTTCAAGAAGAAGGATTTGATTTGGCGCAAATTGACGAAGCAAATTTTATCGGAGGAAAAATAAATTATGATGGGCAAGAAATGGATTTTGAGGAAACAGTAGAATATATAATTAATAAAGACAAAAAAGAAAATAAACCTACTTTTTTATTTTTCTCTGTGCTGATTTACAATTCCGAAAGAACTATAAAATATATAAATGAACTCAAGAAAAAGCATGGAGATCAAATTAAAATAGTAGTTGGTGGTCAACTGGTGCCATTTGCAGAGAACGCCTTCTTAAATAATGGAAATATTGATACAACTTGTTTGGGTGATGCAGAATTAATTATTCCACAATTTTTTCAAGATTATAAATCTGGACAAATCAAGAAAAGATATGAAAGATGGATTGCTAAAGAATTTACAGAAGGACAAAGATTTTATTCAAGCATGTCCTATAAATATAGTATTGGTTTGAAGGAAAGATTGGAAAGGCAATTAAAATCTCACCCAGCTGACGAAGAAAAAGGTTTTACACAAATTTGTCTACAGGGTAGTGGTGGTCCAGGTTGTTCTTGGGCAGCACATAATCCGAGCGGTCCTTGTAAATTCTGTGCTTTACAGAATATTACAGCAATGAATAATGTTTCTCCTGAGGCTACAGTAGCAAATGAATTAAGAGTCACAAGTGAAATTAGAGAATCTACAGGAATTGATGTTGATAGAATGTTTTATGTAGATAATTTATTTTTTCCAGAATTTTCAATGCAAGAAAAGAAGGTATGGATAAAAAGATATGTAAGTGCAATGAGGGATAAAGGAATAAAAAACAAAAAATATATTTATTTGACAGTTGGTTCTATTGATGAAGAGATTGTTGGAATGTTAAAAGATATTGGAGTGGAAGAAGTTTATTTGGGTATTGATCATTTCGACAAAGAAGCTTTGATAGCCCAGAATAAACCAGCTAGAAATGAGAAAGCAATTTTTAACACTTTGGATGCTTTACGGAATGCTGGTATAAAATTCCGAGCGGGGATAGTTTTGGGAGCAGTAAAAGAAACAGAAAGTACTTTGCAAAAAATCCGTGAAGGTGTGACAAAAATAGCCGACAATTACAAAGACATAATTCGAACAATTGGGGTTTTTCCGGTAGAAATTATTCCAGGTTCACAAGTGTGGGATGATATGAGGTTCGCAGGATTATGCCAAGACATTTTTGAAAAATTTGAAAATCTTGGATATTTATCTCGAGAAGAACAACATGAATTAACTAAAAAATATATAGAACATTTTAGTGAGACTTCATATGAAAATGTAATGTCTTTGAGGGAAGAAATTAGACAAATTCTGAAAGATAGAGGAGTTCTAGAATATGAAGTTGACAGACAGGAAAAAGCTAGAACAGAATTAGAAAGATTTGAGAAATTTGGTGGTGGCAAATTACAAAAGTAATTTACTTACCAAAGCGATAATAGAGAATAGGGAAGATGATCAGGGTTAGGAGAGTAGAGATAGAGAGCCCAAATATAAGACCCCAGGCTAGGCCGCTCCAAACAGGGTCGGCGACAATCACTACTGCGCCAAGTATTGCAGTGATGGCTGTTAACATTATTGGTTTTAGTCTGGTTTTGCAAGACTCGATGATAGAAGTTTCTATTGCGTGACCTTCGGTTCTTTTTTGTTCAATAAAGTCTAAAAGTAAAATCGCATTTCCAACTACAATACCACCAAGCGCAATTGCACCGATCATAGAAGTTGCAGAAAAGTACGAACCGAACAAAAAGTAGAGAATAGCAAACCCAGGAATAACACCAGCAAAGCCAAGGATGATCGTTGACATGATGAGTAAAGAAGATTTAAATGATTTGAACTGTGCAACAAGAATAATATAAATCAAAAGATAGGCGACAAGCATAGCAAGTCCAAGATCACGAAAATTTTCCAATGTCATTTCAAATTCGCCACCCCATTCTATTTTGTATTCTTCTTTTGTTTCTTTGTCTACAAAAGTCATACCAAAAAGATTCCAACTTTTTAACTCGCCGTTACCGCTTGGCAATTTGTAATTTAGAAGTTTAAAAATTAAATCTTTAGTAACATAAACCACAGAACGTCCCTCTGTTTCAGTTGTGACCTGGGTCATTGCTTCGCGTTTGTCATGCATTATTAAGGTATCCTTTTCGGCTATTTTCTTTGTAACAATACTTCCAAGGGAAATCATTTCACCGGCTTGGTTTTTGATTTGTATGTTTTCTAAGTCAGACAAGTTATCTCGGAAATTTTTATCTGAGCGAATAAAAATATTTGTACGTTCTTTTTGATCCAGGTGAGCAAAAGAAATATTTTGACCTTGTAGGGCAATATTTAAAGTTTGTACAACTTCCCCGATTGATAGTCCAAGTTGACCAAGTTTACTTCGGTCTATTTCTAAATATTCAACTTTAGTTTCAGTTGGAAGAGTTGAGTCTAAATCAACTACTCCTTTTGTATTGTTAAGCATTGCTAAAATATCACGAGCAATATTTTCGCGACCTTCTTCTGTACCACCTTTTATACGGGTGAGAAATGTTGAGAGTACTGGTGGTCCAGGTGGATCTTCCACCAATTTTATTTTTATATATTTTCTTTCTTTGAAATTTTCTGTTAGGATTTTTCTGGCTTCTTCCACTATTTCTTCACTTTTTGTATTTCGTTCTCCTTTTTCTGATAAATCAATTTTTAAAGTAGCTTGATTATCAAGTGTACGCATGTTGGAACCACGGAAAAGTCCATTGAAATCAGCCACAGGTTTTTCGCCAATAAAACCTTCTACTTGTGTTATTTCTTCTATTGTAAAAAGTTTATTTTCTATTTCTTGTACAATGTTTTGAGTTTGTTGTAATGAAGAATTTTCTTTTAAATCTAAATAAACATAAAATTGTTCTTTGTTAGCTTTTGGTAGCATTCTAAACTGAATAAAACCAAAGAACGGGAAAGAAAGAATAATTATTACAGCACCAAGTGTACCCAGTAAAATTTTATTTTGTAACTTTTTGTCGTGCAAAATTTTTACAATAGTCTTTTCATAATATTTTTCATACCAAGAAATTTTTTCCTCATGATCGTGTGTATTATCTGTTAAGAAAACAGAAGACAAATATGGTGAAAGTGTATAAGCCACAAAAAGAGACATGAGTCTGGCAACTGGTGCGAAAAAAGCAATTGGTCCCATATATGCACCCATCATTCCTGTTACAAGTCCCATAGGAGCAAATACTACAACTGCTGTTACAGTTGAAAGTAACACACCCATACCAACTTCGCCAGTGGCAACCGCAATGGCTTCATCTTTTTCAGAATGCTTAAGGGCAAAATGCCTATGAATATTTTCTACAACAACAATGGCATCATCTACCAAAAGTCCAAGTGAGAATATTAAAGCAAAAAGAGTTATTCTATTTATAGACATGTCAAACATGTATCCAGCAATGAACACAAGTGCAAGTGTAAGTGGAATAGCAGTTGCCACAACAAAAGAAATTCTAAGTCCTAAGAAAAAATATAAAGTGACAGTCACAATTAAAATCGCCATAAATAAATGTTCTGTTAGAGTAAAAATTTCATTTTGTGCAGTTTTACCTTCGTCGCGAGTAATTTCTAAGTTTACATTTTCTGGAATGAAATTTTCTTTCAAATTTTCAATTTCTTTTTTTGCATTGTTTGTTACGGTTGTAATATTTGATCCTTTAACTTTTGCAAAAGATAAATACACAGCGTTTTCAGAGTTAAATTTTTGTTCACCTTTTTTGTCTAAAGTTATAAAATTTTCTTTCACTTCATAACCATCTACAATTTCTGCGACATCTTCTAAATAAATTGGTGAGTTAGAATGTCCACTAATCACAATTCTTTTTAAATCTTCAGCATTCTTAATATTTCCATCAACCACAAGGGGAATATTTCCAAATTCGCTTTCCAAATTTATATTAGAGAGTTTAAAATTATTTGCTTGTATTGCCTGAGTGATAGAGAGATTGGAAATTTTTCTAGCAGCGAGTTTAGTATTGTCTAGTACAACTGTGAATTCTCTTTTTTTCCCGCCAGAAATTTCTATATTTGTAACGCCTTCAATATTTTTTAATTTCTCTTTTAAATCAAGTGCAAACTCTCGTAAACCTTCTTTGCTAATTTCTTTGCTTGTTATCGCAATGGTCATCACAGGAACATTTTCCGGGTCAATTTGTTGGATCGTTGGGGTAATAACACCTAGCGGTGCTAAATCCATATTCGAGCTAATCTTTTCAAAAACTTCTGTTTTACTTTTATCCAAATCTGTACCAATTTTAAAAGTAACCATAACAATACTTCTTCCCCCAGCAAAAGAATAAGAATTAATTTTGTCTACGCCAGGAATTTCTACTAATTTATTTTCTATTTCACTCGTAACTAAATTCTCAACTTCAGAAGCCGAAGCTCCAGGGAAGTCAGTAGTAATTCTAAAAGCTGGGAGTGTAATTTCTGGGTCATATTGTTTGGGGGTATTTATAAAAGCAATTGCACCAAAAACAAAAGTTGTAATTACAAGAAGTAATGAAAGCTGTTTATTTTGCAAAAAAAATTTTGCTGTATTGTAATAAAAATTTTTTTGATTTTGCATATTTAGTTAGAAAAATTAACTTTGTCGCCATCTCGTAAATATTCAACTCCGCTTGGAATAACTTTTTCATCTTTGTTTAAGCCTTTCAAAATTTCTACAAACAAATCGTTGCTGGCTCCAAGCTCAACAATTCTTTTTTTAGCTAAATTATTTTCTAAGACAAAAACATAATTTATTCCATATCTTGAAACTACCGCATCTTTGATTAGAGCTAGTTTCTCGGTTTTTTCTTTTATATTTTTTGGGATAGCTACACGAACAAGTGAACCAGCTAAAATCTTATGATCATAATTTTCGATCTCGATTTCTATTGTTAATTTATTATTTATTTCATTTAAAGTTGGGTAAACTTTTTTTATTGTAGCATCAACTTTTTCAGAATTTTTAAAATAAATAAAAATATTTTGTCCGGTGTAGATCTTGTTAGAAATATTTTCTGGAACGTCTATAATAACTTTCAAAATGTCATCCTGAACCAAGTGAAAAATTGGAGTCCCACTGTTTACAATGCTTCCAATTTCTGCGTATTTTTTAGTAATTACACCTTCTAAACTTGAAGAAATATTTCCACTGTCGAGCATGGCTTCGTTTACTAATTTGTTAGTTTCTATTTCCGCAAGTTTCTCATATATTTCAGAAAGTTTTACACTTTTTTCTTTTTGCAAAGTTGAAAGTCCAAGTTCTGCTTGCACTATTTCTGATTTACTTCCTTGTAAATTAGCAATTGTGTTTTCAACGTTTGTACCTAAAGTGCTAATGGAATTTTTGTATTCTGTAAGTTGTGTTTCGGAAATATCTCCACTAGCTAAAGTAAAACGAAAGGCAGTATAAGTTTTCTCTAAAGCAAGTTTTGCTAGAGTCAAAACTTCTTGCGACATAGTGTTTGCGGTTGCGATTTGTTCTGGAGTTGCTTGTTTATTCAAAATATTTTCATTATAAAAATTTTGTAATTCTTTTTGTTTCATTTGAAAATTGTAAGTTGCGTTTTCTGCTTCTTCTCTTGTTCCAGAGCTTGTTTCACCTAGATGCTCGTACAAATAAGAATATTTATATTTTCTAACGCCATTCTTGATAGTTAAAATTTCTCCTAAAGTATCATTTACCTGGTTAGAAAGTATGACTGAGTTTGTTAAAGCATTAGAGGCTTTTGTATTTGAAGAAGTTGCATTTTTAATCAAAGACAAATTTTCGTCAGCACTTTTTATTCTGTCGTCATACATATTTTCTGTATTAGAAAAAAGATTTCCAATTTTAGAAATCGCATTGCCAAGACCAGCATTTGTTGCTGAATTTACTTTATTATCTATTGTTCCTAAGATTTCCCCTTCCGAAATTCTATCTCCAACATCGGCATTTAAAATTTCTATTTTTCCTCCAATCTCTCCTGCGATGTCTAGTTCTTTTTCTGGTTTCGCAACAGCAGGTAAGATATATTCATCATCAATATTTCGTGTTTCTACTTTAGTTGTAGAAACAAAGGGGATGTATTCTTCCTGCTTCTGTTTGCCAAATACTAAATATGCTCCAACTAAAATACAAAAAGCTAAAGCAAGTAAAAATAAATTTTTGTTTTCAATTATAATCTTTCTCATAATTATTTTCGTTAAATTTTATTCTCTTGGGAATTTAAGTTTATCTAATATAATTGCACTAGGACAAAAGCCAGTAATTGCAAAATTGATCTGCATTAAGCTGACAAATAAAACAATTAATAACCACCAATTACTTCCTATAAAAAAATTAAGTAAAAGGGAAATTAAAGAAATTACTCCTGCCATCAAAAAATTTATTCTCAATATATGCCAACGATCTGTGTTTAATTTAAACATATTTTTATTTATTTTTTATTATAAGTTGAGTAAAAAGTTTGCCATTTCTAATATTTTTTTATCTGCAATGGAGTAAATTTGTTTTTGTCCGTCACGTTTACATTGTATAAAACCTGCGTCTTTTAAAATTTTCAAATGTTGGGAAAGAGCAGACTGGGACAAGTTGCACATTCCAAGCAAGTCAGAAACACACTTTTCTTTTTCTAAACATTTTATGAGTTTGACTCTTGTTTCAGAAGAAAAACAATCATATTTTGTATTTTTGCTTATTTTCATAGTTTTATATATATTAGCATATGCTAATATATTATGCAAGTACGTATTTTGTGTAAAACTTTTCGTCTATATAATATATACTCTATGGGTATATGAAAAAATATAAAATAATTTTATTTTTAACAGCATTTTCAGAATTAGTCTCACCTTACTTTAACAAATTTTCCGGAGGGGGTAATTTTCAGGAACTTCTCATAACACCAGCAGGATATACATTTGCTATTTGGGGTGCTATTACACTTTTTTCTTTTGTATTTGCGACCTATCATTTGTTTTTTGATAAAAAAACTTTTTCTAAGAACTTCTATTTGTCACTTTCACTTATATATATTTTATTTACAGTTTGGCTTGTAGTTGCTGAGAGAAATTTATTTTTCCTAACTGTACTGGTATTTTTACCGATGTATTATGCGCTTTTAAAAGCCTGGCAAGAAATTGTTTTTAAACACAAGCTTGAAAACAACTGGGAAAAAATATTTTTACAAGGTGGTACTGGTATGTATGTTGGGTGGACAACCATTGCTATTATTTTAAATATCGGTATATGGATATTTTCTTATGGTATTAATATTTACTCACAAACAGGTTTGTTATTGCAGACATTGATAGTGGTTGCAGCGACAGGGAATGCAATCATTATCTTAAAAAAGTTTAATTATAATATTGTTTTATTTGGAACATACTGGTGGGCATTTGTTGGTTTATTGACTGGACTTTTGTCACGTACGGGTACAAGTATTTTGATTGCTGTCACTCTGATTTGTGTGGCAGTTTTGAATTTTTTCTACTTTACCAAAAGATTTCAGAAATAAAGTAAAAAATAAGACGTAGACAATAGTATACTAATTAATGTATGAAAAAAATAACTTTAACAAGTCTGGGCTTGGTGATTTTACTTGGAGCACTTGTATTTGTAATTATCAGTGGAAATGAAAAAGTTGCTCCAGAAAATTCTCAAGTTGCTGTAGATGTGAATTCTGTAATTGCTAAACTTTCTAACAATGAAATTGATGGGCTTATACAAATGCGAGAAGAGGAAAAATTAGCACGCGATGTGTATACAAAACTTTTTGAAAAGTGGGATATTAGGTCTTTTGGAAATATTTCTGGAAGCGAGCAAACTCATACAAGTAGAATTAAAGATTTATTAGAAAAATATAATTTACCAGACCCAGTGACTGATGATGTTGTCGGAGTTTTTCAAAATCCTAAAATGACTGAACTATACAAAAATCTTGTTGAAAAGGGAAATGTAAGTTTGAAAGATGCACTGGAGGTAGGTGTAACAATAGAAGAAATGGATATTAAAGATTTGAAAGAAAAAATCGCACAAACAAGTAACCAAGAAATAATTTTTGTTTACAACAACTTGTTGAATGGCTCATACAACCACTTACAAGCTTTTCAAAAGAATTTATTAAAATAATCCTATCTTAAATAGCTATCGAAATATATAAGGTGACAGGTGTAGCCGCCAGGGTTTTTAACAAGATAGTCTTGGTGATTTTCCTCGGCTTTCCAAAACTTTGTAAATGGTTCTAGAGTCGTTACAACTGGACTTTTCCAACGACTAGATTTGTTCACAATATTTATCATCTCTTCTGCAATCTTTTTCTCTTCCTCGTTTTGATAAAAAATAGCCGAACGATAAGAGGTGCCAATATCATTTCCTTGTTGATTAATTGTAGTTGGGTTGTGGATTTGAAAAAAGAAATCTAAAATCTTTTTGTAATTTGTTTTAGTTGGGTTGTAGGTTATTTCTACTGCTTCAGCATGACCGGGGTGGTTTTCATAGGTAGGGTTTTCATTTTGTCCGCCAGTATAACCTACCTCTGTATCGACTATTCCTCTTTGTGCTCTTATTAGGTCTTCTAATCCCCAGAAACATCCGCCTGCTAATATCGCTTTTTTGTTCATGATTTTATTTTACAATATGATGTGAAATTTTTTCAATATCTCCATTCATAATGAGTTGCTTCAATACTATTGGACGTATATCTATATCTTTCATTTCTTCTTTTGTGAATTCTTGTAAATCTACTTTGGGAAAAATCTTTTCAACTTTGTCGGTTTTATACACAAAACAAATTTCTTGTACGTCATGATCTTTCTCTTTCCAAAAATTTTCAATCACAGAAATAAATTCAAATTTATCAATCTCTAAACCTGTTTCTTCTTGCAATTCTCTTTTCGCAGCTTGCAGGGAAGTCTCTCCTGCCTTTACTCTTCCGCCCACAAAGTGGTGATAGCTTTTATCTGTCCCACGTCCAAGAACTAAACCTTTTCCGGTTTGTAAAATAACGGCCACACGGATGTTAAGTATTGTATTTTCTAAAGGTATTGTTAGGTCCATGTTTTATATGATAATATATTTTTATGGAAAAGGTAAATGTTGTAGAAAGACAAATTGAAGTTGGTGGCGTGATTTTTAATTTTATCAAAACCCAAAGAGAGGGTGATAGTCATATTTATAAGTCAGATGACAAGACTAAAGTTTTAAGAATTGGTGAAAAAAGTAAAATAGAAAGAGATTTGGCAAAGCATAAAAGTTTACTTGCTCAAGGTTATCCTGTTGCAAGTATTTTGGAAGAAGGTGAAATTGATGGGCAGGAATATTTTATCGAAGAATCTTTGGGTGAAGAATTATTTGGAGAAATTTTTAAAAAAGACTTTGAAACTTTTGGTAAAATTTCTGAGGAACATTTTCAGATATTGCTTAATGAGTCTTCTAAAATGTTAAAAGCTCAAATTGCAAATTCTACTACCGAACAAAAATGGGATGAAGTGTTGGCCGGGCTGCATGTAGATTGGCTAATTCAAGAGTTGCCAGATCAAGAAGGGATGATTTTAAAAAGGGTAGAGACTTGTAGAGAAAGATTAAAAAATATTCCTTTTGTTTTTTCACACGGAGACTTCAACCCTTATAATTTTTTTCCAAAAGGAGCTATTGATTTTGAAGATGGATTTTATGCTCCGGTTGGCTTTGATGTACTCGGACTCATGGTTTACCCCGAATATTTTCCTCATAAAGATGTTGTTGAACTAGAGATAAATGGTGGATATAAATATAGTAAAGAACAAGTGGAAAGGTATATGCAAACAATGAACGCAATTTTAGTTGAAAGTAACTTGCCTAGTGTTGAAGAAATATATGAAGAGATTAGATTTTTGAAAGGTATCTGGCTTACAGTAAAAATGCACAGATGGCCAAAGATGCAACAGTACAGATATGAGCTTTTTAAGACTTCACTATCATTTTAGTGGTTACAAAACCCTTATAATTCAACAAAATAGTTAGTATTGACAGAATATGTCTTTAGTTGTATAATATTGTACATGAAAATTGAGAGTAAAAAAATAATAGGAACTTTGGTATTGCTATGTTCAGCACTAGCTACTTCTTCTTCTGTTTTTGCTAATGGGTACACGATAACTCCGAACCCAAACAATTCTTACTTTTTTGGAAATAGCGCATATGCTAGAAACTACTACCAAGAATTGGGTGATGATACTTATGAAAATAATCCTGCCGCGGCTTGTTATGGACTTAGAAGTTGTTACTCCTTAAATTATTTGAAAAAAACTTATACTCCAGAGTATTATAATTACAACAAAAATAGTTATAACAATAGTAATTATTATAATCAGTATAACTCTAACAATTCTGGTTATAGTTACAACAACTCATACAATAATACCAATAGTTATTACAACTATTCTAATCCTGTAAGTGTTTATAGTGTTCCGCAAGCTTATTGGTCAAATAATAACAATAATAATTATTACGGAAATAATAACTATTATAGTTATAACTAATAATTTAAATATGCATCCATGTCTGCCTCACAAGTAATTTTCCTGACGGAAAATTCTCGCGAGCCCGGCTCGCTATTTTTGCCTTTCACTTCGTTCAAACAAAAATATAGCTGCACCTTAGCCAAAGATAAAAACACCAACTGCTTGGTGTTTTTATCTTTGGCTACCCGACAGGGACTCGAACCCCAATTAAAGGCTTCAAAGGCCTCTGTCCTACCATTAGACGATCGGGTAATGGGTTTCAATTATATCAGCACAACTGAAAAAAGTAAACTAAAATTCTTGTGAAAAAACCATTTCTGTGTTAAAATATGCGAATATTGCGGGGTAGAGAAGTGGTATCTCGGCAGGCTCATAACCTGCAGACCTAGGTTCGATTCCTAGCCCCGCAACAAGCCCTTACTAGATTGATATTTCTCCACCCCTATGCACGAAAAACTTTTTGTTTCGTAGGGTTTATTTGGATTTTCATTAGGTTCGACTGTGCCTATTTTCTCTTTAAGCCGATTAATGCCTTGAATATACACATCAAGCCATTTAGGCTTTACAATATAAAGGTTTTTTTCGTTCCGACTCGGATGGTCAAGCAACTATTGATATTTCTGAAGAAGATGAATGGTTGCAAGGTAAACAGGTTGCTTTACCTTTACAATATTTATCTGGTGAGCATAGTGTGGATGAACTTGCTTCATGGTTAGACAAAAAACTTCGTTTCCCAATGCTTGATCCAAAAGATAAATTTAATTTTATTAAAAATGACAATTCAAAACTATTTGTTTGGCAACCAATTTTACAAAAATATAGTCCAACAATTTTAGGTGAAGCGCAAAAAGTTATTGATTGGTCTGAGACTATAGTAAGAGAGCGACTCTCACAAAGGATGTTTAAAGGTACAAGAGATAAGGCGAAAAAAAAGTTAGTTATTGATAAAATTATAAAAGAGTTAGGTGATCATTCTGTAAATTTGTCTCATTCGCGGCATCTTTCTATTGAAAAATGTAAAGATATAGGTTTAAAAGTCAGTGCCTTAGAAGATAGTCAAGACTTACAAGATAAGGTTTTATCTGTTCATCATGCAATGATGCATACACTTTCCGCTACAGCTTCAATGAAGATAGTTGAAAACCAAGACGGCAAAGCATATATTCTTCAGGCACCTATGCCGACACAGCAATAGTAGATCCTTCTTTGCTCTAAACTCGCACTAATTTGTGTAAAATGAAAAATGAATTAACTGTGAATTCCATTGTTAAAAATAGTAAATCAAATGTTGGAGTTGTTGTTGGCTACAATTAAGGTTCGAACATCATCCAAGATGTGCATATTTTGAAATTTTTTATAATATAAAGTGAATTCTGTGTTATTATAGCAGATATACATATATGAAATTAGACAATTATAAATTAACTGAGATTAAAGAAAAGAGTGGTGTAGAATTACAATATATCTGGCACCCAGGTGATATTCCTTTGGGTATTCCTATACAGCAAGTATATGGGTTTTGTATATCCAAAGATAACCTAGTGTGTTTGGTTAGAGATAAAGATGAACAAAGATTTACCCCTCCAGGTGGAGGAGTAGAGAGTGGGGAATCTGCTTTACTTGGGCTACAAAGAGAATTTATAGAAGAGGCACAATTTTTTCCTCAAAATGCAAAACTTCTAGGTTCATTGGAGGTGGTAAATCCTGGTGCACTAGAAGAAATTCAAAAACATAATTTACAGGTAAGATTTGTCTGTGAAGCCGGTGATATTGATAAATTTATTCCCGGAAAAGACGGATTTGAAACCGAAGAAAGAATTTTTGTCTATTATAAAGATTTACCTAAATATGTTGGATTTATAGACAAATATACAAGTGGTAAAATTCAGTATGATATGTTGTGTGATTACATTGAAGGTAAAATTGAATTATGAAAATTGCAATAATACAACCCCGCTCACCATATCACATTGCTGGTTCAGAAAAAATATCTCTAAAACAAGCAGAAATGTTAGCACTTCAAGGTCACGAAGTACATTATTATACATCAAAGATTCCAAGCACTGTAGAAGAGAGTTTTTTATTTCAAGATTTTAGGTCAAGAAGTATTGCGAATTTATATATAAAATACTTTGATATAAGTAGTGCCGTTCCAAATTTACATAACGAAAAACCAGATAACGAACACACAAGATGGGTTACAGAAGCACTTGCATTTAATCAAGAAATTTTACCTGAGTTAGAATCTAACAAACCTGATGTAATTTTTACCTACTATTTGCCTGATAGTATTTTCAAACCAAAAGGGATTCCTAATGTGGTTTATCTTTCAGGTTACCCGAAAGACAGAATTCCTTTTTATAAATCTTTTATAGAATTTGTCACTACCCCAATTTCAATAAGTCATAATGTCGCAGATAAATGGGCACCCGAGACAAAAGGAAAAAGTAAACAATTTGTATTGGGGACAGGAGTTGAAATACCAACTGATACAAATACTCCTATACTTAAAAAAGGAGAAATTGATCTAGTTTTTGCGGGAAGACTCATTGAAAGAAAGGGAGTTTTAACTTTAATTGAAGCGTTAAAAAATTCTAAGAATCTAAATAAGATTCATCTCTGGATACTGGGGGATGGTGAAATGATGGATTTAATAAAATCTCAAATTGAAAGATTAGGATTAGACAAAAATGTTACTGTAACTGGCAATGTGCCAAATCCATACGACTATTTTAAGATGTCAGATATTTGTGTCTATCCATCGCATCACGGAGATGGGCTTATGGGAACCGTGTTAGAGTCTATGGCTTGTGGTAAACCAGTCATCACGACAACAGATAATGGTAATGAGGATGTGATTAAGAATGGCGTTGATGGTGTACTTATAGAGCCAAGAAATACAGTAAAGTTAACCGATGTAATTGATATGCTTTGTGAAGACCCAGAACAAAGAATAAGACTTGGAGAAAATGCACGAGCAAGAATTATAAAAGATTTTTCTTGGGAAAAACATACAGAGAAGTTGAGTGAGATTTTGTCTCAAATTGTTTCAGAAAACAGAGAACTCAAAAAAGAGAGAAAATTACCTAGACAAAATTAAAGATTTTGTAAAATTACCAACTCTCTTTTCAATAAATCAATCATATGTGGATTATAAATGGATTCTATTGACAACATTTCGGTTGATCCTGACGATAATTTCTTACCTCTTTTTTTGTAAGTCTCCCAGCATTTTCTTGGAAGTTCACCTGAATTTACAATAAGTTTCCCATCGTTTATTAAATTTGCGACTTCAACCAAATCTTTGAAAATTTGAATAATCTGGCTGTGTGTTATCACTACAATTTTTGTTTTAGATGATAAAGTATTTAGTCGTTCAGTGAAAGAGATTAATCCTGAATAGACACGCACCAAAACATCCCTATACGATTCCCCAGGTGTTTCAAAAAACTTTCTTAACTCAGGGTATTTATATGTTCCATCTTGCTGTAAAACTGGGTCTCCGTATCTGTAAAGTAAGTTGTCTTTTCCACCCAGATCTGCACCAAAAACTTCTTCTATAAAAATTTTTCCAGCAATCTTAAAACCTTCAAAGTTGTCTCCTGGTTTGTAATTGCTAGGCAATACAGGTTTACCTTGATCGTTTTCTCGCATATCTTCACTACAAGCAATTTTTACTTTCAAATCTGGTTGTTTAAGTGTTAGTGGATCTCTTATAAGTTCAGCAGTTTCAAATGCTCTATTTCTTGGAGATGAAATAAAAAATACGGATGATGAACCTTGTGATTTTACTTCAGATAAAATTTCAGCCGCTATTAATTCGGCTTTCTTTTCTTGTCCGGGTACAAGACTCCCGTCCCTTCCAAAAAAACTTAAATCATCAATGTCTTCTAAATGTCTTACAATTGGTATTTTTCTTTCCATATTTTAATTGAATACTCTTTTAATTATTTTAACATCATTTGGGTCAATTAAGTTTTCTGGTAATTCTGACAACTTAAACCATTTCCATTCTTTGAATAAATCTGGTTCCATAAGTTTTGGTTCTTCAAAAATCTCTGTTTGTATAAAATAAACTTTATCACCTTTTTTGACACCACTTTTTTGACCAATCACTCTAACAAAATTTACTTTTTCTACCCCAATTTCTTCTCTAATTTCTCTCTGGAGACTTGTAATTAGTGTTTCTCCTTTTTCTCCTCTACCTCCTGGGTAAGTCCAAACTGGCTTACCTTTTATATACTCCCTTAATCCCATCAAAATTTTATCTTCTCTTCTTATTATTGCAAATATGCATAACTGATCTGGTTCCAAGTCAAATTTTTTAATCAAATATCTTATATTTAAAGGATTAGATAACATTTCAATACTTGGTAATCTATCGGGTCTTTTATGTTCATAACCATAAAGTTTGCCAAATTTTGATTGTAGAATCCCAATGTAATAATGTGGTAACCATTTGAATTTTTTCGCAGTATTAAATTGATCAATATGATTCATAAAAATTTTTCCACTTTGATTGTCAATTTCTTCGTCATAATAAACATCTTTCCAATTGTTCATATACATTTTTTTATGTTTTTCCTTGTTATCACTATTTGTTTTTCTGATACTCATTGTAGCAAAATGAAAATGTTCCACAAATGCATTTTTACAATCAATTATAGAATAACCAGCATTCCACAATTTCAATGATAGGTCTCCATCGCCGTAATAGAAAGGATAACGAAATTCTTCGCAATATCCTACATCTTCCAGTGCTTTTTTGAGATACATTCCGTGATTAACAGATAGTTTGTGACCCAGAGTTTGTCTTACATAATACATTTTTTCATACGGAAGATTTCTCCAATAAAATGCCACCGCACCCACTTTATTTCCACGATTTAATTCACTTTCAAAAAGTTCATAAGCGTTCATAATAGAATTTGGAAGTAAAAGACAGTCATCAGAAATCATCACAATGTATTTTCCATGTGCCGATTGAAATCCTATATTCATATAATAACCCCAACTTTTCTTATCAATTTTTTCTCCATTCCATAACCCGTTGTTATGCTGTACGATAGTGATAATGTCTCTCTGCTTACACAGATATTTTATACTTCCATCAGTAGAGCCACCATCTACAACGATAATTTCATATGGAATTTTTATTCTGTTTTCTCTTATAGACTCAATTGTTCTTTTAAGAAAAACCTTACGATTTAAACTACCTAATACAATAGAAACTTTGGGTAATATCATTTCATTTAGTCTAGCATAGTTTTATTGCAAATCTACAACTATTATAGTAGAATGCGTTTTTGAAAACTTCAATTCCTAATTATATTCAATTTATGTTTTTTTGATTAATTTTTGACCCCGTCCTGAATTATTAAGGTTCGAACATAGTCCAAGAAGTGCAACAAGAGAAATAAAAAATACACATTGCAATGTGTATTTTTTATTATTTACAATTTTATTTTTGTAAATATTTTGTTAGTAATTCTATTACTGTTTTTGGTACACCCATTTTTTCTGCAACGTTTTCCAAATCATTCATATCAATTTGTCCATCAGCAATTGCAGCTTTTACTTCTGCTATTTTATCTGCGCCAAATTTTTCTTCCAACATTGCCATAGCTTTTTCGTCTAGATCTGTCATATCCATAAGATCAGACAAAGTACCTGTTGCCAAATTTTTTAAATCGTCAAGCATATTTTTAGTTAAATTATTTTATTATACAAAAACACATTGATAATTATAATACTTTTCTATAAATTTTGATAGTGCTTGAATCAGTGTGATGATAGACTCAGCTAAAAAATATTTTTACGTATTCGTATCCATAAACAGCTAAAAAAGAAAAGGAAATATTGAAAACTAAGTTGCCCAATGCAAGTGGTATCATCACCTTTCTATACGGTATATGGGCAATACCAGCAGAGATAGTGATAAAGTCATTGGAAAATGGGGAAATACAACCGTAAAGAAAACTTCCAAGAATAAACATTTTCGGTTTACTTATGGCCACAGAGCTCACTTTGTTTAAGAAATTTTTTAAATTTGTGGGAATTATTTCTCCACCAGAATAACCCATAAAATATGAAAAACTGTCGCCACACATAACGCCAACAGCAGAAGTTGCCCCAACATAAAAAGGGTTTAACCCTGCATTCACCAAAAGTAAAACTACAGAATAATAGGGAATAAAATTGAAAGTGCTTAAGCCGCCAAGAAAAGCTGTCAAAAACATCATTAAATATGCATTTTCCAAGCCAACAAAATTAATTAAATTTTGTGGATCTACATAAATAAATAAAATTACAGAAAAAACAATAATAAAAATTACAGGAAGGAGTGGTAAAATTTTTTTGAAGAAATTATTAATTTTCATTTTGTTTTCGGAAAGGAGGAGTTTTCGGGTCAATAATTCTGATGATATTTTTATTCAATTCAACAAAGACAAAAGTTCCTGTCGCAAGGTCTGAATATTTCAAATTTTCTTTACCTTTTATAATTTGTGTATTTTCATTTACAAAAATATTTTTATTTTCTTTTCGTACGTCTTCTATTTGCAAAGAATTTTGATATTTTGCAACAATTTTTCCACCGACCACATTTTCGTGAATATTTCTAGAAAGCTTAATATTTTTTATAAAAGAAAAAATTGAAAAAGTTAATAAAAGTAAAAAAATAATTAGCCAAACTTTTTTTGATTTCGCAAAATTTTTCATATTGAACATTTTAGCATAATTCTAGATTTTTTTTAAAAATATGTTAGAATACTTAAACAATTTGTCAGTATAGCTCAGGTAGTTAGAGCATAGCACTCATAAAGCTAAGGTCGGTGGTGCAAATCCACCTACTGACACAAAAATGTTTTTTACACACAATGGTAATTTAATTTTGAAAATAAAGTCACAATTGCAATGAAAAATAATAAAAATTTTACTAGCAGCTTTTTGTGATATAATTGGACATATGACTAAAAAAGTGGTTGTAATAGCTGGACCTGCCGGGACTGGTAAAAATGCAATAATTAATGGTATTTTGACTAAAGTAAAAAATTCCGCAGACTTAATAACTAGTACAACTAGGCAACCTAGGTCTGGAGAAAAAGATGGAGTTGACTATTACTTCTTAACAAATGAAGAATTTGAAAATGAAGTGAGGAATAGACATGTACTTGAAAAATATTTTAGAGAAGAAACAAATACTTGGTACGGGACTCTGAAAAATAAATTAGACGAACAAGTTGCAAAATATGATTTGGTTTTAGGTGATTTACAAATTGTTGGTGCAAAGGCCTTAAAAGAAAATTACAATTCAACAAATATTTTTATCTTACCGGAATCAGATGAAATAATGGAAAAGAGAATTCGAGCAAGAGATGTCATGACTGATACTGAATGGCAGGAAAGATTGAACCACACAAAAAGGGAAATGGAAGAAGATTTGCCTTTTTATGACTATAAAATTTACAACAAAGAAGGTGATCTGGAAAGCACAATTCAAAATGTTTTAGAAATTTTAAAAAAAGAAGGTTTTAAAATTAAGTTGAACTAGTTATGAAAAAGTATTCTGTTGAATTTGCTCATATTTATACAAATGAAGACGTCCACAAAGAAAGAGAAATAGAGCTCTTAGTTTTGAATAATTTATTTAAAAAAATAGATAGAAATGATGTGGGTATTTTGGTGATGGTTGATGATTATTCTTTTCCAGATCCCACTTTTAATTACAATAATTTTAAAAATAATTTAGAGAAAATTGGTTATAAAATTGATTATTCAATAAGAGAATCTCAGTTGATTGAAAGTTGTGATATTTTTTTAGAAAATTTAAAAGACAAAAACTTGAAAGAAGAACTTGTTGAATATGTAAAATTGAAAAAGAAATATCCTTGTTCCTTGTTTGTTGCTAGTTGGTATATGATTAGATTTGGGAAAATAAATAGTAAACTTTTTGATCAAAGTTTTGTGTCGGAAAAGATCATAAATATTTTACCAAAAAGTTTTAAACCTTATGAGGACAAAGCTTTTGAATTAATTAAAAACTCAGAGTATGCAGACAAATTGTCTGATATCGAAAATATTTATTTCGAAGGACGAGAAATATAAAATATGCAAAATAGTAAAATTAAAATTGGAATAATTGGAAAGGGGCAGTTTACAAATTTTATTGTTCCACACTTGGAAAAATTTTTCCAAGTTTTGGTTTTTGGTCGAGAAGAAAAAGATGAGGAAGTTTTAAAAAGTTTAGATTATTTAATTTTCTCTGTCCCACTCCAAAATCTAGAAGAAGTTTGCAAAGAAATACAAAATAAAATTTTGGAGAATACTATTATCATCGATGTTACATCTGTAAAGGTAAAACCACTTCAGATTTTAAAACAATATTTTTTGAATAATCAGATTCTTGGTACGCACCCAATATTTGGTCCACAGTCAGGTAAAAATGGAATAGAAAATCTTTCAATAGTTTTGTGTAATGTTTCACTTGGTGAGGAAAAATATTTAGGAATTAAAAACTTTTTGATAGAAAAATTGCAATTAAAAGTTATTGAAAAAACTCCAGGGCAACATGACAGAGAGATGGCCTATGTCCATGGTCTTTCACATTTTATCGGTAGAGCTTTATCGATTATGGAAATACAAGAATACGAAACAGCTACCAAGGGTTATAAAAATATGATTCAGTTGAAGGAAACAGTTGGATACGATACTTGGGAATTGTACAAGACTATTCAAGATGGAAATGAGTTAACGAAAGAGGTGAGAAAAGAATTTCTAAAAAATTTGATTGAGTTGGAACAAAAGTTGGAAAGTGGGGAATAAATTTTATGATATAATTTGATTATGAAAAATAAGATGACACTTAGTGAGGAGTTAGCTTGGCGAGGGCTGATCTACCAAACGACTTTTAAAGACATTACAGAAATAGATAAAAACAAATTTACCGTTTATCATGGTTTTGACGCCTCAGCCGATTCACAGACTATCGGAAACCTAGCTTCTATGATGATCGACCTATGTTTTTTGCGTCATGGTCACAAGGCGATTGTTTTAGCTGGTGGAGCTACAAGTTTGATTGGTGATGCGGGTGGTAAAGATAAAGAACGTCCAATGCAGAGTGAAGAAATAATTCGTCACAATGTAGAATGTGCAAAAAAACAAATTCAAAAAATTTATGGAAGTTATGAGTTTACACTTGTAAACAATATTGATTGGTTTAAAAATATGTCGATGCTAGAATTTTTACGCGATATTGGAAAAAGTTTTAATGTGAGTGAGATGATCAAAAAAGATATTGTAGCTAACAGGATTGGTGAAGGTGGAAGTGGTATTTCATATACAGAGTTTTCATATTCTCTTTTGCAAGGATATGACTTTTTGCATTTGTTTGATAATTACAATTGTACTATCCAGCTTTGTGGTGCTGATCAGTGGACTAACTGTATTGCAGGTGTTGAGTTGATTAGAAAAAAAAGAGAAAAAGAAGCACATATAATTACCAATCCTTTAATCATCAACAAAGCGACAGGAAAGAAGTTTGGGAAAAGTGAGGCTGGTGCTGTTTGGCTAGACGAATCAAAAACTTCTGTTTATGATTTTTACCAGTTTTGGATAAATACTGATGACGAAGGTTGTCGTGATTATGTGAAGATTTATACCTCTATTGAAAAAGATGAATATGAAAACCTTTTGACTGATGCGGAAAAAGACCCAAGTAAAAGAATTATTCAAAAATATTTGGCATACGAAGTTACAAAACTTGTTCATGGAGAAGAAGGTGCAGAAAAAGCAAAGAAGATGTCAGAAGAGCTTTTTGGTGGAGGTAAAGCCAATTTGGAAAATCTTGAAACATTTAATTTAACAAATGAATTTATTGCAGAAGGAAAAATCGACTTGGTGAACTTTCTTTCAACTGGCATCTTGAAATCAAAACGTGAAGCACGTGACTTGCTTGCTGCAGGTGGTATATATATCGACGATGAAACTGTAACTAAAACCTATTTTGAAATCGCAAATCTAAAAAACCAAAAAGAATTTTTGTTACGTGTTGGAAAAAAGAAGTATTATAAAATTACACTTTAAGATATTGTTAATGTACATATTTTAACAGTACTGTTTTGGATACCGACTCCTTCTGAATAAATTTCTTCATCTACACTATAGCCAAACTTTTCACCTTGTATTTTAGGGTCATTTATATCTCCAGCAAGACTGAAATATGGCATAATTATTTTTCCACTCGGCTTAAGAAATTTTTTGGCATCTTCTAAAAATCTGTTCAACAAGTTTCCTTCATCAAACATCGCAATTGTTTGAGGTAAGTCCTCTATTGGTTTGGTTGGAAAGAAAGGGTGGTTAAAAATTATTACGTCAAATTTCTTATTTGGTTCATAATTTAAAAATAAGTCTGACTGTAAAACTTTGACTTTGTGTTGTAAACCAAGGTTAGTAACATTTAATCTTGAATTTTTAACAGCTTGTGAAGTAATATCAGACAGTATTACATTCTCTGCGCCATTTAGTGCAGTCACAATACCTTGGATTCCTGTACCAGATCCCAAATCTGCTACATCCAGACCAGTAAAGTCTATTTTGTCTAAAAAGTCACTTAATAACTTACTTGCCATTGCCTCTGGCCTTAAAATAGTTGGTAGGACTGTTATTTCTATGTTATTGCCGGCTATTGTTCGATTTAATTTATATTCGTCATGATTATGGGATGTGATCTGCTTTTCAACTTGTAATATTTGTGGTTGATTTAGTCCTTTAAATTTTTCTGTCATATACTTGTCAGTATAGCAAATTTAAAAAACTTTGCGGATTATTCCAGAGTCAACTTTTACAAGATTTTTCATCTCGAGCATAGTGAGTGCAGTTAAAAATTCTGAGAACTCTAAACCAGATATTTCCATCAGTTTTTCTTTGGTTAAGTTTTCATCTAGATTTTTTAAAATTAATTTTTCCTCACTAGTTAGATTCATTTTTTCTAAATCTCTAATAAATTTATTATCTGACTTTCCATTTGCTTCCAAGTTTTCTGTTGGGATTCTAAAGTTATGCAAAATATCTTTGTAGTCGGTGATTATGGCCGCACCATTTTTAATTAAATTGTTTGTACCTTCGGAACGCTCAGAAAAAATGGAACCTGGTACACACCAAACATCTTTGTTGTATTCGGTTGCGATACGCGCTGTGATCATGGTTCCAGATTTTGTAGATGCCTCTATCAACAAAACTGCGTCAGAAAGTGCTGCCATCAAACGGTTGCGAGCTGGGAAAAAGTAGAGCATAGACTTTGAATCTTCCTCGTATTCGGAAATCAATAGTCCACCAGATTTTAATATTTCTAGTGCTAGGTCTCGGTTCATCCTCGGGTACAAAACTTTTTCACCAAGTCCTGAGCCTGGGATAGCTATGACTGGTAACTTGGCTTTGATAGCTGCTTTGTGTGAAAGTCCGTCCACACCGATAGCAAGACCAGAAATGACGCAAAGGGGCTGATCTCCGAGAGGGGAAATAAGTTTTTCGACACTGTCTTTTCCATAAGTTGTAACTGTCCTTGAGCCGACTACAGATAGAAAGTGTATTTTTGAGCTATTTTCAAATTGTTGTAAATTGCCACGATAAAAAATCTGTTTTGGGCAATCTGGTATTTCTAAAAATTTTCTGAAAAGTGGATATTTGTGGAATTCACCTTTTGTGATTTTGTAAATAGGATACTGGGAAAACATTTTTGCAGTCTAACATGAAAATATTTGTGATAAAATATGTAGATGAAAAAGATATTCCTGATACGACATGCGGAGAGTGAGGCAAATGTAGGAAATCAATTATTTCCTCATGACAATATTATAAAAATTACAGAAAAGGGAAAATTACAAGCGGAAACTCTGGCAGAAATTTTAGAGGAACCAAAAAGAATAATTGTTTCAAAATTAATCCGAACTCAAGAAACTGCTGAACCCACAATAAGAAAATTTCCTGATTCGGAAGTCCATTTGTGGGTTGATGTTCACGAGTTTGATCCTTGCGGACATGCTGGAATTTGCAAAATGTCAGAACGTGAAGAGTTAAAAGAATTTAATTCAAAATATTGGGAAAGGTTAGATCCAGATTTTAAAGACAATGAACATGTAGAAAGTTTTAGAGAATTGGTAGATAGGATAAATTTTGTAATGCTGAAACTTAAAAAAATTCCCGATGGAGTGAATTATATTTTTACCCACGGCTGGTTTATAAAAGTTTTTCACTTAATGGGAGATGAATTTTCTGATTTTAATAAAATAAAAAACGAAAAAGATATTTATTTAAAAATTATGAAAAGGTTTTGTGAATTCGATAAGGAATGGAAAACTCAAAATACTGGAATTTACGATGTGACTGGACTAGTTGAGAAGTACAGTAAATAGTGGTATTATAAGGTAATAAAGTTATGAAAGTACAATTTATTCTAGCCTCGGACAAGTTTCTATAATTGTTAGGTTTAGAAATTAGAAAAATAAATATAAAATAAAAATATGTTAGATATAAAATTCATTCGTGAAAACACAGAACTTATAAAAGAGGCAGCTAGAAAAAAACACATAGACTTTGATGTGGCAGAGCTTATTGATGTAGATAAAAAGCGTATTGATATTTTGCAAAAAGTGGAAACTATGCGCGCAGAACAAAACAAAGCTTCACAAGATATTGTGAATATTGCTGATTCTATTGCCAAAGAATCTTTACTTAATAAAATGAAAACTTTGAAAGAGCAACTTTCTGGAAGTGAAGAAATGTTGAAAAAAGTGACTGCTCAGTGGCAACATCTTATGTTGCTTGTACCAAATATTCCTGATATGACTGTGCCAGAAGGTGACAGTGATGCTGATAATGTAGAAGTGAAAGTTTGGGGAGAAAAAACAAAATTTGATTTTGAACCAAAAGATCATGTGCAACTTATGACAGAGCTTGGGCTTGCTGACTTTGAAAGAGGTGTAAAGGTTCATGGTTTTAGAGGTTACTTTATAACTAATGACGGATTTCGTTTAACGATGGCTATTTGGCAATATGCGATGAATTTTTGGGCAGCAAAAGGGTATTCTCCAATACTTGCTCCGGCGATCGCTAATAAAGAATCTTTCCTAGCTAACGGATATTTACCACAAGGTGAAGACGATCTTTTCAAAACTCAAGATGGACAATATTTAGCTGGAACAGCTGAAGTACCACTTATGGGAATGTTTGCAAATGAAGTATTAGAAAACCTGGAAGAACAACCAAAAAAATATATTGGGTTTTCATTTGCGTTTCGTCGTGAGATCGGTGCGCATGCAAAAGATGTTAAAGGGCTGATTCGTGTACATGAATTCCATAAGTGGGAACAATTAATATTGTGTGAAGCTAATCATGAAACTTCTGTAAAATATCATGAAGAGCTAAATAGAAATACAGAAGAATTTATTGAAAGTATGAAGATTCCATATCATACAGTGTTAAACTGTGGAGGTGACATTGGTCAAGGTCAAGTTAAAAAATATGACATCGAGCTTTGGGTTCCAAAAGAAGAAAAATATCGTGAAATTTCTTCTGCTTCATATTTTCATGATTTCCAAACAAGAAGAGGAAATATAAAATACAAAGCAAAAGACGGAACAGTTAAATTTGCTCACTCATTAAACTGTACAGCTATTCCAACACCAAGAATTTTAGTTTCACTGATTGAAAATTATCAAAATGCTGACGGATCAATTACAATTCCAGAAGTTTTGCGTCCATACATGGGCGGTCAAGAAAAAATTGTGAAGAGATAAAATAATTTTTTTGTGCTAAACTAGTTTGGCATGAATTCTTATCGAAGAAGGAAAAAAAGTTTTTTATACAATCCTACTTTCATAATTGCCACTCTCTCGATTTTACTGTTTTTCTTTTTGCTTATTTTTCTTAACTTCTTCCTAAAACCTAAAAATATAAATATAACTTTTCTAGATGAAAAAGCCGAAAACTCGGAAATAAAAAGTTTTACGGAAAATTTATTAAAAGAAAATTCTAAAACTTTTTTGAATTTTATTTTTTTAGATGAAGAAAATATTTCTCAAAAAGTACACAAAGAATTTTCAATTGTTTCTGAAATAAAAATTTCAAAAAAAATTAATTTAGATTTAAATGTCGTTGTTAGTAAAAACCAAGAGTTTTTCTACACTTGCATGGGCGAGGATTCTGGTTTTTTGGTTCGTTGCATGCTTGGAAACACAGACGGGGAATATTATTCTGGTTTGGAATACTCTGATGTTTCAGATGCTTCAAAAATTGGCAAAAAAATAAATATAGAAATTAATCCAAAAGTTTTATTTGATGTAGAAACTTCCGAAAAAGTTGTGGAGCCAGATTCTTTGGCTGGGACAAGAATTTACTTGAAAGAAGATTTTAAAGTTTTACGAGAACTTGTTCTTTGGTTGCAAAAAAATGGATTTGCCATTAAAAAAGTTTATGTGAATGAATTGAAAATTGTGGATATTTATACAGAAGCTTATATGATTCGAGTAAACCTCGACAAAGGTTATGTTGATACTGTTAAAGATTTTGAGACTATTAGCCGCACGGGAAGTTTGCAAAAATACATAAATGGTGAAAAAGGAAATATTGATTATATAGATTTGTCGTATAAAAATAAAGTTTTTTATAAATTGAAAAATGACATGAAAAATGATAAAATGTCAACAACAAGCGCAAGTTCGACACATGAATAAAAATTTCTGGACAGATTTGTATTTAAAGAAAAAAGGCAAAGAGCCTATTTTTGTATTGGCACCAATGGCCGATGTGACTGATTTTGTTTTTAGAAATTTAATAAAAGAAAAAAGTGAATTCGGTACAGAAAATTCTTTTTTAGATGTTTTGTGGACAGAATTTGTTTCTGTAAATGGTTTATCTGACTTGCGTGGTCGCGAAGCTTTGGTAAAAGATCTACGTTTTGATAAACATGAACAACCAATAGTTGCACAGATTTTTGGGGAAGATCCAGAAAAATATATTGAAGTAGCAAAACTTTGTGAGGAATTAGGTTTTGCTGGAGTTGATATAAATATGGGTTGCCCAGACAAAAATATTTTAGGACAAAAAGCCGGAAGTTATCTTATAAATATTCCAGAAGTTGCAAAAAAAATTGTAGAGAATACAAAACTTGGTGCAAAAAATATTCCTGTTACAGTGAAAACGAGAATTGGTTATAATAAAGTTGAGTGGTGTGAGTGGCTAGGGGAAATTTTAAAAACTAAACCACAAGTTGTAACTATTCATTTGCGAACAAAAAAAGAAATGTCGCTTGTGCCTGCGCACTGGGAACTTGCGCCGGAAATTGTAAATTGGATAAGAGAAAACTTTGGCACAGTTGAAAATGGTGGCCCGATAATTATTTTTAACGGCGATATAAAAACCCCAGAAAATGGTATTTTAAAATGGAAAGAATCTGGTTGTGATGGAGTTATGATTGGTCGTGGAATATTTGGAAACCCTTGGCTTTTTAATAGGAAAGTAAAAGTTGAAAATTTATCTTTAAATGAAATTTTACTAACTGCTGTCGAGCATGCCAAAAGATTTGAAAAGGAATTGTCTTTTAAAAATTTTTCTATTATGAAAAAACATTTTAAAGCTTATGTGCATGGTTTTAATGGTGCAAAAGAATTGCGTATGAAATTAATGGAAACAAAAAATGCGAGTGAAGTGGAAAAGATAATCAAAAAATTCCTCTTTTGGCAGAAAATTAAAACTTTTTTTCATATGGTATAATTTAGGGAATGAATAGCAAAACACTTTATTTGAAATATCGGCCGCAAAGTTTAGAAGAAATTGTAGGGCAAGAAGAATTGATAAAAGTCCTTAAAAACTCAGCAGAAAATGGGAATATTGCCCATGCCTATCTTTTTTCTGGTGGTCGAGGAACGGGGAAAACTACAACAGCTCGTGCTTTTGCAAAAGAACTTGGCATTCATAAAGACGATATTTTAGAGCTAGATGCAGCGTCTAACAACGGTGTGGAAGAAATAAAAAATATTACAGAAAGCGTCCATACTTTGCCGTATTTTTCTAAATATAAAATGTATATTCTTGATGAAGCTCACATGCTTACCAAAGCTGCGTCGAATGCATTTTTAAAAACTTTAGAAGAACCGCCAACGCATTGTATTTTTGTTTTGTGTACGACTGATCCAGAAAAAATGTTGGAAACAATTCTTTCTCGTTGTACAAAATTTAATTTAAAAAGTCCAAGTCAAGAAACTTTAGCAAAATTTTTATCTGAAGTTTGTAAAAAAGAAAACGTAAAAGTGGAGAAAGAGGCAATTAATTTGGTTGCACTTTCTGCCGATGGTTCATACCGTGACTCGCTTTCTAACTTGCAGAAAGTTTTGTCTTTTGATGAAGAAAAATATTCTGAAGAGTTTGTGTCAAAAATTCTTGGAGTTCCACAAGTTTCGGCTATTTTTGAATATTTAAAATCTTTGGATGGGCTTGTCGATGCGGAAGTTGGAATAAAAGTTTTGAAAAAGCTGGAAGAACAAAGCGTGGATTCAAAACTTTTTGCAAAAGAAATCACATATTTTGTGCGGCTAGTTTTACTTGCAAGGCATAAACTTTTTGAGGAAAAAGAAATTATAGAAAATTATGGAGAACATATTTTTGCTTTTGTAAAAGAATTTTTACAAAATAAAAATCCTAAAATAAATTCTTTAGTTTTAGCTAAAATTATTGAAGCAGAATTCACTTCGAAAAACTCTTCACTTCCTTTTCTAATTTACGAATTATTGGTTATCTAATCCTTTTGTTTTTCTGTTTGCTGCTTTCTTCGCTTTAATCTCACTTAATCTACGTCTTAAGTCTAGTGTGTGTTCGTTTAGAATTGGATTGTCTTTTTTACCTTGAATACTTAATCGTTCATTTGCTTTCCTTACCCCTGATCTACTACCATACTTCTCTGGCATATAATTTAATTTGTTTTTATATATTGATAAATATCCTCCAACGCTTTTACACCGTCACCAGCCGCAATGTTATTTTGATGATAGCGAATATTTGTACAATCACCAGCCGCCCATATACCAGGACAACTAGTTTTTTGTGTCCATGGGTCAATTTCAATTTTACCAATTTTATCTATATTTACAATTCCTTCTGCAAATTTTGTATTTGGGATTTGACCAATTTCTACAAAAATTCCTTGAACATTTAAGATTTCTTCTTCACCAGTTTTAATGTTTTTAATTTTCAAACCTTCAACTTTCTTTTCTCCTAGAACTTCTAAACTTTCTGTGTTGAAAAGAATTTTTGCATTTGGATTTTTCTTAACAGCTTCTACTGTTAATTCGTCAGCACGGATAGTTTCCGAACGCACCAAAATAGTCACGCTTTTACAATAGGCGAGAAGTTGCTGTGCAGATTCAAAGCCAGCATTGCCAGCCCCGACAACAACCACGTCCATATTTGCAAAAAAAAGTCCGTCACAAGAAGCACAATAAGTTACACCTTTGTGTTCAAGTCTGTCTGCCCCAGGGACTTCCATTTTTCGGCGGACAGAGCCAGTTGTTATTAAAATTGTTTTAGAAAAATATTTTTGTCCAGATTTTCCTGATACTTCAAAAAGTTTTTCGTTTTTCTTTTCAACTTTTACGACTTCGTCGTCTACAATTTCTAGAATTTCGCTTTTATAATTTTCTACATGCTCGCGTAAGTCGTCTGCCAACTTTTGTCCAGCAATGCTTTTGCTACCTATCCAATTGTGTATATCAGGGGAAACAACAGACTGTCCACCCCACTCTTTTTTAATTATTAAAGTGTCGATTTTTTTGCGGCCAGCGTATACTCCTGCTGCCGACCCAGCTGGTCCACCGCCGACTATAATAAGCTCGTAAATTTTATTTTGGCTCTCATTTTGCATAGTTTCTGGAGTATATCATTTTTGTGGTGTATGTTAAACTGGGGTAAATATGAGTTTTTGGTTAGAAAGTATAAATAAGAATTTAAAGAAAAGAAATGTAAAGAATAAAGCATTGGGCTTTAAAGATTATTTTTTTAGTAGAGATTATGTTAAAAAAAGAAGAGACAGGTTGGTCTCAAAGCTAAATGCCAAAGCTGATAGGCTTCAGTTTGAATTGGAAAATGAAGGTAGTTGGGATAGACAGGACCAGTTATCTAAAAAAAGAAAAGAAATAAAAAGAAAGGCTGGAAAAATGAAAAACCATACAATAACATACAATGACGATGTAATGTTGTTTAGGCGACTTGGAAATCTAAAAGAGACATTATCTAACAGGCGAAAAAAAGTTGAGGGTAGAAAATATAGAGAAAGTAAGGTGAAAGATTTGGAGTACGCAATAAACTACTTGGTCCAAAAAAGTATTCTATCTAAAAAACCAGAAATCAGTAAAAAACAGTTAGAATCGTTAAGACCTTGGACAAGTTACTTTGCAGAAGAAAACTACGATGACCGTTTTGTTTTACTTGTACTTGGGTCATTGCTAAACTATGATGTTAATTGGAATAAAAGAGATGGCAATGATAGTATGGATTTTCCAACTTTTCCTTCAAATGGGCATGCAATATTAGGTAAGATGTATACTTTTTATAGTATTTTAGAAGAAATTGCTTTTGAGTTTGAAAAAACTGAACAAGGCAAGAGCTTAATTATTTCTGATGAGGTATTGTTCGATTTGGGAGGGTTAGAGTATGAAGAGGCTAAAACAAAAAGTTTTAAAGAAGTCTTTCTCATGTTCAAAAATGTTGAAGATCTTTCTAAAGAAGCAAGAGTTGGTTCAGAAACTGTCCCTGGTTCTGGTAAATGGAAACAAAAGTTTTCTTTTGTAGATAAAGATGGAGGGCAGATAAGTGAAAAAGATAAAAGATTGATTGCGACACAGCTTGCTGAATCGTGCGAATCTAGTGAAGATCTTTGTTTAAAGGGATACTCTAAAGCAAAAGAGTACCTAGAAAGTGGAGATATTTATATATATACAATTACAAAAAAGGGAAAGAGAAAAGATGGGACAAGGTTTACTTTTGAAGTTCCTGAGGTAGTAATTCACATAAAAATGGATACTGATGGACGAGAGTTTGTGAACCCATCTGAGATACATGGAAATGCTCCGAACCAAGGAATATACCCGGAATTTTTGCCAATTGCTAGAAAATGGATTGAAGAAAGTGAGTTTGAAAACAAAGATGAGTTTGAGGTAAAATTTGCAGATGCAGAAATGTTTGCACAAATTGAGGATAAATTAAATAAAATTGAGGCGTTAATTAAAAATGATGTAGAAGTTACACAAGGTGGAAAAGATGATCTTACTCCACAAGAACTTAAGTCTTTGTACCAGATATATAGATCTGTAACTTCTTTTGAAATTGGTGCATTTGGTAATACTGTAAATGACAAAGTTAGAAAGTTAAAAGGTAAAAGGTTTAGAATTCTGACTATTGAAAACTATAAATCTACTCTTATTAGAGATACAGATTTTATTAATAATGACTACCAAAATATGTTTGGTTGTAAATCTAAACAAATAATCTCAAGTTATTCTGGAGGTGATAGTTCCAAACACTGTAGCTTTGATACTGGTGAAAAGATTGATCTAACAGACAGATTGATTGAACATAATTTTGTTGCAATTTTAGGAGATACAAATACACATTTGTTGAATAAGCTAAAAACAGTAAAAGAAATAACTGGTGAGTTAATTAGATTTGATATAGATTTTGACCCTGAGGTAATCAGAAGACTTACCTATATTCACGGAATTTTTCTTACTGATGAAGATAAGGAAAAAATAATTTCAGGAAAAATTGATAAATTTCCAATGCCAAATGATCCAAGACTAAAAAGAATATTTTATTAGCGATTGCGGCGGAGGATGGAAGGGATTGAAGATGACCAGTCGTCGGAGTCGTCTATTTCCGCTACAACTTCCACATCCTTTTTATTCTGCTGAGTTCTTTCAAAGATTTTTGCAGTTTTTTTGGCAGCAGCTGGAGCTACAACTTCCTCTTCCTCTTTTGTTTCTTCTACGTCCTCTTCCTCTTCTATTTCTTCATCAATTATTTTTGTTTCAATTTTTTCCTGAGTTTTTACTAGTTCTGCTGCTTTATTTGTTCCACTAAAAAAATTTCGAAGGTTTGATTGTTGTGCGTTTTGAGAACTAGAAGTGTTAATGTTTTCTACATTTTTAATCACTCCAAAAGTTTCTTTTCTATCAAAACCTGTTGTGTAGCGGTGTGGGTTGGGGAAACCAGTTGCTATTACTGTTACTTTTAATTCTCCTGGCGGTAATGATTCATCTATTGTTGTTCCGGAAATAATTTTGGCATCTTTGTCTACACTTTCAATAATAATTTTTGCAGCTTCTTGCATTTCCCACATAGACAAGTCTTCTGCTCCAGAAATAGAGAATAGAACACCTTTTGCTCCAGAAATAGAAATATCTAGAAGTGGTGAATTGATGGCTTTTGTTGCAGCTTCTACTGCACGGCGCTCACCACTTGCAACTCCAACTCCCATAAGAGCTGTACCAGCATTTTGCAAAATAGTTTTTATATCGGCAAAGTCAATGTTTCCATATGTTCCAGGAGTTGTAATCAAATCAGAAATTCCCTCCACGGCTTGGCGAAGAACTTCGTTACACATAGCAAAAGCATCTTTCACAGAAGTTTTTTGATCAACAGTTGCAAGAATTCTATCATTAGGAATAACGATCATTGCATCAACTTCTTTTTCAAGCTCTGCTAGACCTTCTTCGGCAACGCGCATTCTCTCACGACCTTCCCAGAAAAATGGTTTAGTTACAACACCAATAGTAAGTATACCTTCTTCTCTTGCTATTTTCGCAATTACAGGTGAAGCCCCTGTTCCTGTTCCACCACCCATACCACAAGCAATAAAAACCATGTCAGCTCCTTGTAG